>BS_KBA_SWE02_21mDRAFT_10000734_pt1 | contig 12460 bp, 12 predicted proteins | sample BalSeasSWE02_21m_FD_9196 | JGI IMG/M metagenome (IMG submission 9196)
AAATGATAAAATACTTAAGAAACGGCATTGGGGTTCCAGCAGTTAATGGTTTTATTCCTAAAGGTTTACCTTCGTTCAGCTCAATGAAAGGTTATACGTATCAACCTGATAAGGCAAAAGCATTGGTAAAATCTTATATGGAGGAAACAGGGGATATGAACCCNTCAATTACCATAAGTACNAANAGTCAGTATTTAGATTTGTGCGAATACATTCAGCGTGAAGTTCAAAAAACGGGATTACAAGTGAATATTGATGTAATGCCTCCTTCAACANTAAGACAGACAAAAGTTAACGGTCAATTGAGTATTTTTAGAGGGAGCTGGGTGGCCGATTATCCCGATGCTGAGAATTACCTTTTTATATTTCACAGTAAAAANTTNTCACCNAACGGACCTAATTATACCCATTATAGCTCAAAAGAATTTGATGATTTATACGAGCGTTCTATTCAAATTACAGACAATGTTAAACGTCGTGANTTGTATCAAAAAATGGACAGTTTNGTAATGGAATCGGCTGCAGTTATTCCATTGTACTATGATGAAGTAGTGCGTTTTACACAAAAAAATGTAAGCGGATTGGGAATAAATCCAATCAATTTACTGACTTTAAAAAGAGTTCGAAAAAATTAAAAGGGTTTTATTGCTATTTCGAAAATTTCTTTTCCAGTTGAAATATTAAATAAATCACTTGTTAAAAATTTACCTTCAGTATATGGATATGCTGAGATAGGCTCAATGCAAAGCATATTTGGCACTTCTGTCCACAACATGAAATTTTGAAATCCTTTAGTTTCTAATTTTAAATTGAATCCTTTTTCTTTTATCAAATGTATTTCAGAAGTATTTAAAACAGGCAATGCAATTGAACCTTGATCCATTATTTGCTGAATTGAAATTTCTCCTTTAGTTGAACGAATAATTTCACCTTTATTTCCATCTAATTTAAAAGCAGGGTGATAGCCCAACATAAAAGGCATTCCTTTTTCTGAAATAATTTCAAATGAAATATTTAAACTATCATTTGAAATAGTAACTATTTTTCTGAATGTAAAAGAATAAGGCCATGAAAGCAATCTAGCTGTTGATTTTTCAGGGAATTTTGAATTTTCAACTGCTGAATAGGCTGCATATTTTTTTATGAAAACACAAGTGCTTTCGGTTTGATTTTCAAGGGTGTATTTTAATTCTCTTAATAGGCCGTGTTGATCTTGGCTGTAATTACCTTTAGGTGTAGCAACTAAAAAGTTGTTTTTTTCTGTTGGACCAATAAGTGGAAACATCTCAGTATCTGAATTTCGCCAGCCTGGATTTCCTTTTTGATGAATAAGTTCTTCATTGTTTTTTAGGTAACTCACCAATTCACCTTTTTCAAGAGTGACTAATGAGTTGTTATCGGCACTTTTTAAAACAACTAGTTCATTCATAATTTAATTTTTCCTTTGATTATTTTCAACAATATAGTTTAACATTTTTTCAACCAAATGAACTCTATCTACACCACGAACATTGTGTTCGTGCATTGGATATGTGAAGAAATCAATTTGTACTTTTTGTTTTACAGCTTCTTGCAATAAAGTCATACTATGCTGTGGAACAACAACAGGATCTACACTTCCATGAATGATTAATAGTTTTCCATCTAAATTTTTAATATAGTTGGAAACTTTTGCTTTTTCATAACCTTCAGGGTTTTCTGTTGGCGTATCCATATAACGTTCGCCATACATCACTTCGTAATATTTCCAGTCAATTACGGGTCCGCCAGCAACAGCAGTCGTAAATATCCCAGGGTTTCTTAGCGTCAAACTAGTGGTCATAAAACCACCATAACTCCAGCCGTTTACTGCAATTCTGTTGGCATCTACAAAGTCTAAAGATTTTAAATAAGCAACACCTTTTAGTTGATCTTCAATTTCCAAATTACCAAGATTTCTATGAACAATGCTTTCAAAAGCAAAACCTCTATTGGCAGAACCTCTATTGTCTAAGGTAAATACAATGTAATTTTCATTAGTAGCAAAGGCATCCATCCATAAAGACGAACCTCCTAACCAAGAATTTGTAACCATTTGAGCGTGCGGACCACCATATACATAAATCAACACAGGGTATTTTTTTGAGGGATCAAAATTGGCTGGTTTTAGCATTCTTCCATACAAATCAGTGCCATCATTTCCTTTGAGCGTTAAAAACTCTGTTGTTCCTAATTTGTAGTCTTTTAAAGGATTTTCAGCACTAAAAACAGTTTCCGAATTTCCTTTTTTGGTGCTTACAATGTCAATGTTTTTTGGAATTGTTAAACTGCTGTAACTATCTATTAAATAGTCTCCGTTGTTACTTAATTTGGTGTAATGTGTGCCACTTGTACTTGTTAACTGAGTTACATCTCCATTTTTTAAATTCACCTTAAAAGTATGTGTGTCTCTTGGGTCTTTTCCAGTACCTGTAATAAATACATTTTTACCGTTTTCATCAAAACCTAAAATACCTGTAACAACCCAGTTAAAGTTAGTAACTTGTTTTACCAATTTTCCGTCGGTATTATAATGGTAAATATTCATAAAACCATCACGCTCACTCAACCATAAAAAATCGTCATCGCTTTTAGGTAAAAATACCGCATCAAATTCTGGTTCAACCCATTTTTCGTTGGTTTCTTCAAACAAGGTTTTTACTTTTTCACCATTTTTAACATTGTATAAGTTGTACCAAAAGTGATTTTGACCACGGTTAATTTCAGCAACCAACACATATTTTTCATCGGGCGTCCATGATAAATTGGTTAAATAATGTTCATCGGAAGTATCAATATCTAAGTAAATAGTTTTATCCTTTTTTAAATTATAAATCCCAATCTTGGCTTTTTCACTTCCTTGTCCTGCCATTGGATATTTTATATTTTTTAAAGTAGCAGGGTAGGTGTTGATGTCAACCAACGGATAATCCGTAACATTGCTTTCATCTTTTTGATAAAAAGCCAAGTAATTTCCTTCGGGACTCCAAAAAGTACCTTTTACGATGCCAAATTCACTTCGGTGAATCGCCTGACCAGAAACGATGTTTTTATCGGTATTGTTGGTTATTGCAATTCTTGGATTTGTTGAAGTTCCAATGTNCAAATTATTGTCTAGCGTATAAGCCATTGCTTTTGCTAAAGTATTGTATTCGGTATTTTGAGCGTTTTCATCAAAAGAAACCAATCCCTTTTTTGTATTTGTTTTATAATTGTAAGTTTCAATTTGATGCCCAACACTGAAAACTAATTCTTCATTTGAGATTTCCATTATTTCAGGAATTTTTTTCAAAGTTGAATAAGTTGATTGAAATTGATTTAATGTTAAAGTTGAAGTTACTTTATTCGTTTTAGCATCGGTAAAAATAAGTTCATTTTCTTTTTCATAAACATAGATATTGGTGTTTTCAACCCAATTTAAATTGTTTAATGAAGCTGGGTTTAAGCCTTTAGAATAGCTTAAAACAGCATCTTCAATACTTAATTCTTTTTGTTGAGAATAGCTTAATAAGAATGTGAAAATAAACAGGATTGAAATTATTTTTTTCATGGGGTGAATTATTTGAAATTTATATTAAATAAAGGGTAATTTACATTTTTAGAGTGATAAATATTGGCTTAAATTAAAAACTTACCCGAGCCATAATAGGGTAGTGATCTGAATATTTAACTTCATAGGTTTTAAAATTATTGACTTCAATTTTTTTATCAGTTAATATAAAATCTATTCGAAAAGGGAAAGGAAAAACATATGTTTCACCAAAGCCTTTTCCTGCTTTTTCAAAAGCATCATTTTTACCTTCTTTTAAATTTTTATAAACCCAAGAAAACGCGGTATTGTTAAAATCTCCACAGATAATGGATTTATGATTTATCTTTTTTTGATGTTCCAAAATTAAAGTTGACTGATTTGCCTGAATTTTAAAAGCATTTTCCAACCTGATTTTTAATTTTTCAGAATTTTCTTGTGTGAGTTTTTCTTCTTTTGGATTTATTTTTAGTGATTCGAGATGTATATTATAGATTCTAACCGTATCATTATTTTTAAGGATGTCAACAAAAATGGCATTATTTGTACTTTTTAAAAAATTTAAAGACCCTGAATTTATAATTTTGAACTTTGAATAAATAGCCAAACCAGTGTGGTTTCCAATATTACTAACTTTTATAAATTTATAAGGGAATTTAAAACCTACTTTTTTTGAAGAATGGTTTTCTTGAATGCATAAAATATCAGGATCTTTTTTATTGATGAAGTCGAATATTTTTTGATCAACATTATCTTCAACTATCCATTTGTACAAATTAAACATCCGAACGTTATAACTCATAATTTTCACATCATTTTCAAGCATTACCACTTTTTCTTTAAAACTGTAAAAAACGGAAACATATTGAAAACCCAATAGTAAACTCAAGGTGGAAATTAAAAATAACCTGTTAAATTTAAGTATCCAGAATATTATAAAAATAACATTCAACACAATTAAAACGGGTTGAAAAAGACTTAAAACTGATATGAAGGGAATTGAATTCGGAGAAATATAATAGCTTAAAAATGAGGTAAGCAATGCAATAGTCAATATTAAATTGACAATCAATAAAAATTTATCTATCAGTGATAACTTTTTCATGCAATGCTATTTTCCAGCTCTAAATAAAAAATCTTTTTCCTCTTTTGTTAAACTGTCGTATCCCGATTTACTAATTTTATCTAGAATATCATCTATTTTGCGTTGTCTAGATTTTTCAACAGTATCAGAATTTGATTTCGTTTTTGATTTATAAACCGTTTTTAAATTCGATTTGCTTTTTGGTTTTGTCAAATTAACGAAATAATCCGTTATACCTTCAAACCATTTTCCAATATCATTTCCTTTATTTAGTTGTAATGCATAAATATATCCGAAAACAGCACCACCTAAATGTGCCAAAGCAGCACCATTCTCTTCCGTAGCTAATTGTAAAATACTCAGTACAACCCAAATAGCAGCCAATACCCATAATTCTACACTGCCTATAAAACGCAATTGAAGTGCATATCGTGGAATTTTTGTAGCAACAGCGACAAAAATAGCTGTTACAGCTGCAGAAGCTCCTCCTAAAGGTGATCCATATTTATTGCTTAAATAATAGTTGAGAAGAAATACCAACCCTCCAAATATAGCGCCAGAGAAATATAGATTTAAAAATTGTTTTTTTGTAAAAAAATCTAAAAATAAATTTCCTATATAATACAAAACCAATAAGTTAGATAATATATGAAAAAGTCTTTCATGGATAAAAGCATAGCTTATTAACGTCCAAGGTTTTTGTAGAAATTCTGTTAAATTTGAAGGCAATGCTAACCACTCCAAAGCAAAGCTATTGAATATAAATGTTATTAAAAATAAAAGTACATTGATGTAAATTATTTTTTCAACAGCATTGGCATTTTGATAAGCCTGTTTTATGTCGTTTAAAATATTCAATTTAGTTCCATCGTTTAAATTGGTTTTGTTTCCAGTACCAAGCAATTATAAATCCTATTAAAGCACCGCCGACGTGTGCAAAGTGCGCCACATTACCAATGGAATAACTTGTCATTCCGAAAAATAAATCGCCTAAAATAATAGCCGGAATAAAATATTTTGCCGCAATTGGAACCGGAAAAAATATCAAGGCTAATTTTGCGTTAGGGAATGTCATACCAAAAGCAACCAAAACACCATAAATTGCTCCTGAAGCTCCAACAGCAGGGGTGTGATAAGTAGCGAAAAATTCGGATAAATCCGTTTCAGAAATTGAACCTAAAATTTGAGAACTATAACTTCCCGTATCCAATATTTGCTGAATCTCAACACCTGATAAACCTATATTTACAAGTTGTTCATATACAGCATTAAACTGATAATAATTTACCAAAGTATAAATAACACCAGCACCTAAGCCAGCCGAAAAATAGAAAAACAAAAATTTATTACGACCCCATATTTGCTCTAAAGGTGTTCCAAATGCCCATAAACCATACATATTAAACATAATATGCATAAAACTACCGTGCATAAACATGTGCGTTAAAAACTGCCAAAAGCCAAAGTTTGGATTTTCAGGGAAATACAAAGCAAACATATTTTGCAATCCTAAATTTGGCATTAATTGCGGAGCAATAAAAAACAGTACGTTTATAATAATTAGGTGCTTTACAGCTTCAGTCATTCTTCCCATAATTCTAATTTTTAACAATACTAATTGTTAAACTTTTTATCAATTTCATCAATATTAATAGTAACAAAGGTTGTTTTTCCGAATGGTGACAAATCGGGTTGTTTACAGTTAAACAACTTATTTACTATTTCTTCTTGTTCTCTTAAATTAATTTTTGTTCCAGTTTTAATAGCCAAGCTTTTTGCTAGACTTTTCGCCATAATATCGAGCTGACTAAAACTGGCATCTGGAACATCGTTTTTTATATCTTCTAATAATTGTTCAATAATTATGGTAATTTGACTTTCTGTAATGGTAACAGGTATGCCTTTTATTACAATGGTTTCATCTAAAATTTTATCGAACAAAAAGCCAATATTTTCTAAATCCTCTTTGATTTCTTTGATTAAATAAATATCATCTTTATTGAATGATATTTCCAAAGGAAATAATAATTGCTGACTTGCAGCTTCTTTAACGGTTATATTTTCTAAAAAATCTTCATATAAAATACGTTGATGCGCTAAATTTTGATTGATATAAACAATTCCTGATTTGATACTGCTAACAATGTATTTATTGTGAATTTGATAGGTTTTACTATTTGATTTTTCTTCTGAAAATAATGAAGCATTTACAATTTCAGATTCAACCTCAATATTTTGAACATCAATTCCTGTGTATAAACTTTCCCATTGTTGTGTTGTTTCACGCTTAAAAGGAAAACTAATAGCTTTTTGCTCTTCGGGTTTGAATGGGTTAAAATCTGGATTTACTGAAACTCTTGGTGTTTGTGTATTTTTATTTTTAAAATCGTAAGGTGTATCAAATGATGCGCTTCTTTCAAAATCTAAAATAGGTGCAACATTGTATTGCCCTAAACTATGTTTTACAGTCGATCTTAAAATGGCATACAACGTTTTTTCATCATCAAATTTAATTTCAGTTTTTGTTGGATGAATATTGATATCAATACTATTTGTTGGAACTGTCAGGTACAAAAAATACGTTGGAAAATAACCATTTGAAAGCAAATTTTCAAATGCACTAGAAACGGCATGGTTTAAATAAGCATTTTTTATAAAACGATCATTTACAAAAAAGAATTGCTCCCCTCTTTTTTTCTTAGAGAATTCAGGTTTTGCTACAAATCCATTTATGGTTACAACTTCTGTTTCTTCATTAATAGGAACTAGTTTTTCATTTGTTTTTTTTCCAAAAATAGCTACAATTCGCTGACGTAAATTGCCTTCATTTAAATTGTAGATTTCATTTTCGTTGTGATAAAATGAAAAAGAAACTGTTGGGTGGGCTAGGGCAACACGTTGAAATTCACTAATAATATGCTGAGTTTCAATACTGTTCGATTTTAAAAAATTTCTCCTTGCCGGAATGTTGTAAAATAAATTTTTTACAGCTACTGATGTTCCTTTTGAAGTGGATATATTTTCTTGAAAAATGAGTGTACTTCCTTCAATTTTAATATGGGTTCCAATTTCTTGATTTTCTTGTTTTGTTTTTAAATCAACATGTGCAATTGCAGCAATTGAAGCCAATGCTTCGCCTCTAAAGCCTTTTGTGTGTAGATTGAATAAGTCTTCAGCTTTTTTAATTTTTGAAGTTGCATGGCGTTCAAAACTAAGTCTGGCATCTGTTTGACTCATGCCAGTTCCATTATCAATTATCTGAACCAATGCTTTCCCAGCATCTTTAATAATTAATTTTATTGCGGTTGCCTGAGAATCTATAGCGTTTTCTAACAATTCTTTTACCACAGATGCCGGTCGCTGAACGACTTCACCTGCCGCAATTTGATTTGCAACGTGATCAGGAAGTAACTGAATAATATCAGACATTAGAAAAGTGTATGTAATTCAAGAATATAAGCCGCCAAACCAACTAAAATAGCAATTATTAGAGCCAATCTTAAATTTGAAGCCTTATCTGTAGCACTTCGTTTATTTTTAACCCAATCTGTTTTTAAATTATTTTTGGTAAGCCGCATTTTTCTAGATTCATCACTAAGGTCTTTGTCACTGTGATATTTATCTTCCAAATTTTGCAAACGTTCTTTACGCTCATTATAATAACGAGGTTTGTAATCAAAAACATAATGCGAACGTGGCTTAAATAATTTACCAAACATAAATATTGAAATATACTTTAAAACTCAAAAATACTGAATAAATGAGTTGTGGTCAAGTTTTGTGAATAATAAGCTTGTTAAAACTCTCTTAAAGCGGCCATTTTAATTGCTGCAATTGCGCATTCAACACCTTTGTTTCCATGTTTTCCTCCAGAACGGTCAATAGATTGTTGTTTGGTATTATCGGTTAATACACAAAAAACAACTGGAACATCGTATTTTACATTCAAATCTTTAATGCCTTGAGTAACGCCTTCACAAACAAAATCAAAATGTTTTGTTTCGCCTTGAATCACATTTCCAATGGCAATAATAGCGTCTAATTTTTGTGTTTCAATCATTCTTTTGCAACCGTAAATAAGCTCAAAGCTTCCTGGCACATCCCAGCGAATGATATTTTCTTTTAAAGCACCATTTTCTAAAAATGCTTTTTCAGCTCCTAAATATAGATTTTCAGTAATATCAGGATTCCATTCTGAAACAACAATCCCAAACCGAAATTTATTCGCGTTTGGGATTGTTGCTTTATCGTAGTTTGATAAATTGGTTGTAGCCATTATAGCTTAATTTTTTGATGCAAATGTTGCCTTGTTGATGTAAATATCAATATTTTTTGCTTCTTCTGAAGTTGGATAATTACTCTTAATTTTTTCAAAAGCCTTTAAAGCTTTATCATAATTTTCTAAATCCATAGCAGTATTTCCTGCTTTGAAAAGAAATAGCGGACTAGAGAAATTATTATCTTTTAAATTGGCTGCCTTCATATAAAAATCATAAGCATCATCTAATTGATTGATGTCTGCAAAAGCATCCCCAATAGCTCCTTTTGCAACTGGACCTAATAATTCATCGTTAGAAGAGAATTTTTCCAAAAACTCAATAGCTTCTTGGTATTTTTTTACTCTTAAAAAAGAAATTCCAGCATAATAGTTTGCTAAATTCCCAGCTTTAGTTCCTGAGTATTTTTCAGCAACATCAATAAAACCGTATTTGCCATCAGCACCTTCTAAAGCTAAAGTAAATAAAGAATCGGCAGCAACAGAATTTGTCATTGCGTCTTCAAAATACACTTTTGGGAAGGCCAATTCGTTAGCAGCTTCTTTTTCTTTTGGAACTTGAACATATTTTTGATATGCTAAATAACCTAATATTACAACTACAACGGCACCTAAAACACCAAATATAACTTTTCGGTTTTTAATAATCCATTGTTCAGATCTTGAAGCAGTTTCATCTAATGTGTTAAATACTTCAGCAGTTGTTGATTTATCTTCAATATTATTCTGGGCGCTTTTTACTTTAGTTCCAGTCTTTTTATATGTTGCCATTTAATGTGAAATTTGTAGGCGCAAAAATAGAATTTTTAATTGGAAAGTAAAAATGCAAATGTGCCTAAATTTTCATTTATTTTGAATAATTTTAAAGATTCAAAAAATATAGATGCATTTACAGAGAATTACATTGGTTAATTTTAAAAATTTTGAATCACAATCATTTGATTTTGAGGATAAAATAAATTGTTTTGTTGGAAATAATGGGGTAGGTAAAACCAATGTTTTAGATGCAATTTACTATCTTTCTTTTTCAAAAAGTTACTTTAATTCGGTTGCAACTCAAAATATTAGGCATACTGAAGACTTTTTTATGATTGAAGGAAGCTACCAAATGAAGGATAGAATTGATACGGTTGTTTGCAGTTTAAAGCGAGGTCACAAGAAAGTTATAAAGAGAAATGGTAAAATGTATGAAAAATTTTCAGATCATATTGGGTATTTACCTTTGGTAATTATATCACCAGCCGACCGCGATTTAATTATTGAAGGTAGCGATACCAGAAGAAAATTTATTGATAGTGTAATTTCTCAGTCAAATGCTAAATATTTACAAACTTTAATTAATTACAATAAAGTTTTAGCCCAAAGAAATTCTTTATTGAAATATTTTGCGGCAAATAGAATATTTGATGTTGTAAACTTAAATGTTTATAATGATCAACTTAATAGGTATGGAATTGAAATTTACAAAAGCAGAAAAGAATTTTTAGAAGCTTTTATACCTATTTTTAAAAAGCGTTACGAATCAATTTCAGGCAGTAAAGAAAAAGTAGATTTGGTTTATAAAACACAAATGGATGATGGAGATTTACTTGATTTATTCGAGAAAAGTTTAGAAAAAGACAGGATTTTACAATTTACAACTGTTGGCATACATAAAGATGATTTATCTTTTGAAATTGATGGTTACCCAATTAAAAAATTCGGATCTCAAGGTCAGCAAAAATCATATTTAGTTGCATTGAAGCTAGCACAATTCGATTTTATTAAGGAACAAATCCAAGTAAAACCAATACTTTTGTTAGATGATATTTTTGATAAATTAGATGATAGTAGGGTAGCGCAAATAATTAGTTTGGTAAATAATGATGAATTTGGACAATTATTTATTAGTGACACACACAAAGAAAGAACAGAAGAAGTTGTAAGAAAAACAAATCAATCTTTTAAAATATTTCAGTTATAATGGCAAAACGAATTAATGAATTTCATTCTATTCAAGATTTAATGAAGGATGTAATTAAAGAAAATAAGTTAACCAAAGGGATGCAACAGCTTTCTGTAAAAGAAGCCTGGTCTAAATTAATGGGTAATGGTGTTGTGTCATATACGCAAAACATTGAACTGAATGGAAAAACCTTGGTTGTTAATTTAAAATCATCGGTTTTACGCGAAGAACTGAGTTATGGAAAAGAAAAAATCATAAAAATGATGAATGAAGAATTGGGCGAACAACTTATTTCAAAAATAATATTGAGCTAAAAAAAATCCGTTTTATAACGGATTTTTTAAAATATTGTATCTATTTACTTAAAATATCTCTCTTCCCGAAAAATGAAAAGCACTTTCAATGGCAGCATTTTCATCACTATCTGAACCATGAATGGCATTGTTGCTTATAGAAGCAGCATATAATTTTCTAATAGTACCTTCAGCTGCATCTTCAGGATTTGTAGCGCCAATTAAAGTTCTAAAATCTTCTACTGCATTTTCTTTTTCTAAAATAGCAGCAACTATTGGGCCTCGTGTCATATATTTAACCAAATCCTCAAAAAAAGGTCGGTCTTTATGAATGCTGTAAAATTGTCTTGTTCCAGCTTCACTTAATCTTGTCATTTTCATCGCAATGATTTTAAAACCAGAAGCGGTAATTTTTTCTAAAATTGGTCCAATGTAACTTTTTTCAATTGCATCGGGTTTAAGCATTGTAAATGTTCTGTTTGTTGCCATTTGTATTTTTATTTTTTAAGTGCCGAAAATATAACATTTTATAATAAAATGAAATTTACAACTTATATTTTTGTTCAATTGTATTATATATTACATTATTTTCACCTCTAATTTCCATTTGAACTGTATTCGTTTTAAAATCAATCTTTAAAATTCCAAAACTCTTTTCAGAAATTACATCAACAATTCTAAACTTATTTGGTTCACCTTTGAAGTTTGTGAAAGAATGCGTCATTCCACTTGAAGTAAAATCAATTAATGGATAATTAAGGCCTTCAATTTCTTTTTTTGAAATTTCAGAAATATGACGATCTCCAGACAATATGATTGCATTTTTAGCTTGTGTATTTCTTAATAAATTTTCTAACTTTTCTATTTCATGAGGCATATTTCCCCAGCTTTCATAGCCGTGTTCTGCCGATAAAAACTGAATGCTGCTTACAATAATATTAAAAGATGCTTTAGATTTTGTAAGTTCATCTTCAAGCCATTTCCATTGGGTTTCACCAAGCATTGTGCCTTCACCATGCGTATTGGGTTTGTACCTTTTTTCGGTTAATGAATCAACTGCAAGTGCAGTTCTAAAATAACGGGTGTCTAGTAAAATAATTTTAATGCTATTGTTGTTTATGGTATAATTTTTTGTAAAATAGATTCCTTCTTGTTGTCTTCTAACATCATTTTCAGGAACATCCAAAAAATCTAAAAATAATTGTTGTGCTGCTTCTTTCTGAGCGTATTCAAAGCCACCGTCATTTAAACCATAATCATGGTCATCCCAGGTTGCTAAAACATCAACATTTTTAATAAAATTCAAATAGGCTGC
>BS_KBA_SWE02_21mDRAFT_10000735_pt1 | contig 12449 bp, 13 predicted proteins | sample BalSeasSWE02_21m_FD_9196 | JGI IMG/M metagenome (IMG submission 9196)
ATATCCTTTCCATCGTCCTGCTTTTGTTGTTAAATAATATTTATTATAGATATTAGCTTTGTAAAACCTAAAGGAAGAAAAGTCTTTATCCAATAAGGGTTGGGTAATTAAAATTTGATCAAATAAACTCCATGCATCTCTATAAGCGGTTGTTCCTAATCCTTTTTTATAAAAATTTTCGTAAGGATTATAAATCCCTTTTAATGAAACTTTGTCTCTATCTTTTTCAGCTTTTAATATTTTTTTTATGCTGCCATTTATTGGATCATCATTTAAATCGCCCATTGTAAATATTTTAGCATAGGGATCGATTGACTGCAACGAATCTATNATATGTTTGTTTAAACGTGCCGCCGCTTCTCGTTTTGATCTACTTCTGGCTTCACCCCCACTTCTTGAAGGCCAATGGCTTACAATAACATGAATTAAATCTCCATCCAGTTTTCCAGAAACCAATAATTGATCACGAGTATATACACGTTCTTTTGTGATATCATCATATATTTTCAATTCGTGTGAACTTGTACTAATTGGCTGAAACAATGCTTTTTGATATAAAAGCCCAACATCAATCCCTCTGGCGTCTGGGGAATGATAATGTACAATCCCATAATCTTTGTTCAATAATAATGGATCATTCACTAGGTCTTCCAAAACACTTCTGTTTTCAACTTCAGAAACCCCTAATATAGCAGGTGAATTTTTAGCTTCATCAGTTCCAATATCTGCAATAACCCTGGCCATGTTATGTACTTTCTTCTTATAAGCTTCCTCCCGACCTGATTTCATTTCCATAATTGGACTTGCTTCATCAAATTTGGTTGTATCGTTAATCGTATCAAATAGATTTTCGAGATTATAAAAAGCAACAGTATGTATCTTGAATTTCTTTTTTTCTTGGGCATTGATTATAAAAAAAGCTAATAAAAAAAAGGCAACAATATGTATTTTAAAATGTTTCATTATATCAAATGTTATATTAACATTATTGTTCTTACAAATTTACTTCCAAAAGTAGATATTTATTAGAAATAAGTTAAATTTGTTAGCCTTAAATTCCTACCTCTTTTTGGCTTAAGACTATTAATTTTAAATTTAAGTATGAAAAAAAGTTATTTTATTTTTTTGATCGGAATTTTTTCATCTATAACTGTACTGGCTCAACAAACGATTATAAAAGGAAGTGTAAAAGATGCTGTCACCCTTGAACCTATTGTTGATGTTCTGGTCTCAATAGAGGAAACCCAACAAAAAACAACAACTGATGCTTTAGGAGAGTTTTCATTTTCTACAAATGTCCCTTTAGGTGAACACGTTTTGAATATTTACAAAATAGGTTATGTTACCAAAAGGTATCCTATAGTAGTCAACCAAGGAAAAACAGTTAACATTACGGACATGACTTTGGATATTGACGATTCCTATACCTCTGATTTGTTTACAATCGCTCTTTCTGATGATCAAATAAATGACGATACCGGAGGTGCTGATAATATCTCAGGTTTATTATCGTCTTCTTTAGATGTTTTTCAACGAACAGCAGCATTTGAATTTAGTCCTTCTTTTTTTAATGTAAGAGGATTGGATTCTGATAATGGCACCGTTTTGATTAATGGTATTGAGATGAACAAACTGTATAATGGCAGACCACAATGGAGCAACTGGGGAGGTTTAAATGATGTTGTTAGAAATCAAGAACTCGTAACAGGATTGGCACCATCCAATTATAATTTTGGAGGTATTTTGGGAACCACAAATATAAACACAAGGGCTTCTTCATATAGACAAGGTGGTCAACTAACTTATTCATCCTCAGATAGAAGCTATACTAATCGCTTAATGGCCAGTTATTCATCTGGTTTAATTGAAGATGGATGGGCGTTTACTGTAATGGTAGCAAGACGTTGGGGCAATGAAGGTTTCCAAGATGCATCTTTATATGACTCCAATTCCTTTTTTGGATCAGTTGAGAAAAAAATTAACGACAAACATAGTATCAATTTTACGTCTATATATGCCCCTAACAGAAGGGGGAAATCATCACCTAACACTCAGGAAGTTTATGATTTAAAAGGCACTAGATATAATGAATATTGGGGTTGGCAAGATGGAGAAAAAAGAAACTCACGTATAAGGGAAATTATTGAACCTATTTTAATGTTAAACCATTATTGGGACATTTCATCTAAAACAAGCCTGAACACTAATATTGCTTACCAATTTGGATCTGTTGGAAATGGCCGTTTAGATTTTAATGGCCAACGTTTAAATGAAGACGGTATCCCAGTAGGGGGAGGTTCAAATCCAAGCCCAACGTATTATCAAAAAATGCCAAGTTATTGGTTAACTCCTGAAGCTGGCCCAAATTATGAACAAGCATACTTAAATGAACAAGAATTTTTGAATGATGGCCAAATAGATTGGAACAGCTTATACCAAGCCAATATAGAAAATGTGGGCAATTATTCAACCTATATTTTATATGAAGATAGAAACGATGACAAGCAATTTACAGCAAACTCCATTTTAACTTCTTTCATTAACGATAACATCACTATAAATGGAACTGTTAACTACAGTAAATTAGAGTCTGAAAATTTTGCTGAAATCAAAGATTTGCTTGGAGGCAATGGCTTTTTAAACGTCGATTCATTCAATGGATTTCAGTTTGATATGCAAAACCCTAACAATATTGCTTTAGAAGGAGATAGATTTAGGTATAACTATAACCTTTATGCTGATGTGCTTTCAGGTTTTGTACAAAGTCAATTTAAATATAATAAAGTTGATTTCTATCTTTCAGCCAGTGCAACAAATACCAAATACCAAAGAGAAGGACTGTATCAAAACGGTGCTTATCCTGACAACTCATTAGGAAAAGGAGAAGAGTTATCCTTTAATGGATTTGGAGGTAAAGGAGGTTTAACCTATAAAATTTCAGGTAAACATCTTTTTGATGTTAATTTAGGTTACATCACACGTGCTCCATCTTTAAGAAACACGTATTCCAATTCTAGAGAAAATCATAATATAGTAAGTGATATTACTGAAGAAAAAATATCTACAGTAGATGCGAGTTATATTTTCCGCTCACCAATTGTTAAAGCAAAACTTACTGGCTTTTATACCAAAATAGAAGATGCCAATGAAATTTCTTTTTACTATGCCGATGGTGTTGGTGGAGATAATACTGCTTTTGTACAAGAGATTTTACAAGGCATTGACAAACAACATATTGGTGCCGAATTAGGAATTGAAGCGCAAGTAACAACAACCATCAAACTAAAAGGTGTTGCAGCTTTAGGGCAATACACGTATGCAAACAACCCTAATTTATATCTCACTTCATCAGATTTTGAAACTGGAAGACAAGATTTTGGACAAGCAAGTTTAAAAAATTATAAACTTGCCGGTGGCCCTCAAACAGCACTTTCTGCTGGTTTTGAATACCGAGATCCAGACTTTTGGTGGGTTGGAGCCACAGCTAACTTTTTCGACAATACCTATATAGATATAAGTCCTTTAACCAGAACCAAAAACTTTTATCAAGATTCAGACGGATTACCATTTAATGATTATGACGAAACCATTGCAAGAGAATTGTTAAAACAAGAACGGTTTGAAAATTACATGACTGTTAATCTTGTTGGTGGAAAATCATGGAAAATCGATGATTATTTTGTTGGCTTCTTTGCTAGTGTCAATAATCTATTAGATGAAACTTACAAAACTGGTGGTTTTGAACAAGGTAGAAACGCCAACTACCGACAATTAAGGGACGATACCAGTAATGACATCCCCGTGTTTGGTTCAAAATATTGGTATGGATGGGGAACGACCTACTTTTTAAATGTTTATTTTAGATTTTAAAAAATTAATATGAAGACTATAGTATCAAAAATTATGAAGACAAATAGAATTTTAAATGTAATGTCCATACTCTTTTTGGGCATGTTGTTCTCTTGTGTACAAGATGACGATTACAACATTCCAACTTTGGATATTGTTGAACCAACCATTGAAGCAAACACAACAATAAGTATTGTTAAAGACATGTACGCTGGAAGTTTTGTAGATTTTACCGAAGCAAGTAATGGTGGTGAATTGATCATTGAAGGCTATGTAACATCTAATGATGAAGCTGGAAATTTTTATAAAGTATTAATTATTCAGGATAAAGCTGAAAATCCAACTGCAGCCATCCAATTGGATGTTGACGTAACTTCATTATATTCAAAGTACAAACCTGGAAGAAAAGTTTACGTAAAACTGAACGGTTTGGGAATGGACAATTTAAACGGTGTGTTACATATTGGTAGTATAGATGGTTCTTCAGTTGGCAGAATTTCTGTTGCAAATTATGAAGATTACATTATTCGTTCTTCTGAAGTAGCTACCATTGTACCAAAAGTAATCACTCCAGATGATTATAATGACAATCTAATAAACATGCTTGTTCAAATTGATGATATGCAATTAAACTTGCCTGAAGTAGGGATGCCTTACGCAAATGCTGATGACACCTTTACTGTAAACAGATTACTCAAAAACTGTAATGATGATTCTTTTACCATCATAAGAAATAGTGGTTTTGCGACATTTAAAAATGAGGAGTTTCCTACTGGATCCGGTTCAATCGTAGCTGTTTTCAGTAAATACAATTCAGATTATCAATTATTTATCAGGGATACTATAGATGTAGAATTTGAAGGTGAGCGCTGCGATCCGCCTCTTTTGGAATGTTCAGGATCATCAGGAGGAAGCAATGTTATTTTTAATGAAAATTTTGAAGGTACTTCATTGGCAACTTTAACTTCTGAAGGTTGGATAAACCTTAACGTTAACAATGGATCGTTTAAATATTCTTTAAGAACATTTAATAGTAATAGCTATATGCAGGTTTCGGCTTTCAATTCAAATGAAAATCCTTATGAAGTTTGGTTAATAACCCCAGCAATCGATTTAAATAATTCTACAAATGAACAATTAACTTTTAAAACAAATGTAGGTTTTTATAATGGGGATGCATTAAGTGTATATGTTTCTAATGATTTTACTGGAAATACTGCAGATATTTCTAATGCAACCTGGTATCTTGTTGATGCTAATTTGCCAAATGGACCTTCATCAGGTTACGGTACTACATTTACTGATTCTGGTGCAATAAACATGTCCTGTTTAGATGGAAATGTATATGTTGCTTTTAAATATTTGGGTTCTAATACTGGCATAACTACTACATTCCAAGTAGATGATGTAAAGGTTACAGGAAATTAATAATACGTAATATTTCAATATTAAAAGACCGCTGAATCAGCGGTCTTTTTTTAGCTTTTTCTAAAAATAGCATAAACTGGAAAGTGGTCACTAAAACCACCCATGTATTTTTTGCCAATATAGGTTCTAAAAGGCTGCCCTTTATATTTTCCTTTAGAATGGGACACAAATTTATTGTCGAAAATATTGACATTTTCAAAATGATAACTGTTGTGAGATGGTTCCAATAAATTATTGGAAACGATTATTTGATCAAATAAATTCCATTGAAAATCATGATTAAGGCTTCCTCTTTCTCTGGTCCAAAGTTTTTCAGTAGTATTGCAAAGTTCTTCATTGTCCATTAAAAACTGAACGCTCAAATCATTGGGATTATCATTAAAGTCACCCATGACCATAATTTTTGGACTCTCAAATTTCTTCTTAAGTCCTTTGATAATGTCCACAACTTTTTTTGAAGCAATCATTCTTTTATAAGATGATTCTTCTTCACCATTACGGCGAGATGGCCAATGATTTACAATAAAGTGGATGGGATCACCATCCAGAATTCCAGAAACCAACAAAATATCTCTTGTGTAATCTCTATCTCCTTCAGGAGTTTCTATATAAATTGAAAATGTTTCTGAAGCATCAACACTAAATTCGGCTTTATTGTATAACAAAGCCACATCAATGCCACGTTCGTCCTTAGAGTCATGATGTACAAAATCATAATTGTGTTCGGATAAATAATCACTCTCAATCAAATCTTGCATGACCAAGCTGTTTTCAACTTCTGCCAAACCTATAATTGAAGGAGGTTTTTCTGCAGCTATAAAACCAATTTTTGAAATAACAAAACCTAGCTTTTCTATCTTTCTTTCATATCGTTTTTTGGTCCATTTTTTAGTTGAAGTAGGCAAAAATTCATCATCATTGGCTTGGTCATCATTATAAATATCAAACAGATTTTCAATATTATAAAATGCAATGGTTTGCAATTTGGATTCCATTAAATTGGTATTCAAAATATTTATATAAGTCCTAAAAATACTAAAACACATGAGTTCTATTATGTAACTTTGCATATTATTTTAAATTATGTTAGAGCAAAAAGACGTTACATTAGAAAAAGCAGTATTGATTGGAATCATTACCCAAGATCAAGATGAATCCAAATCTAAAGAATATTTGGACGAATTGGAATTTCTAACTTACACAGCAGGTGGTGAAGTGGTGAAACGTTTTACCCAAAAAATGGACATTCCCAATCCCAAAACGTTTATTGGGACAGGTAAAATTGAAGATGTTCAACACTATATTAAAGAACATAATGTTGGCACCGCTATTTTTGATGATGAACTTTCAGCTGCTCAAGAACGTAACATCAGTAAAATATTGGATTGCAAAGTTTTGGACCGTACCAACCTCATCCTCGATATTTTTGCCCAACGTGCCCAAACCAGTTATGCACGTACTCAGGTTGAATTGGCCCAATGCGAATATTTATTACCAAGACTTAGAGGAATGTGGACGCACTTGGAGCGTCAAAAAGGTGGTATAGGCATGCGTGGTCCTGGTGAAACTGAAATCGAAACCGATAGACGTATTGTTCGTGATAAAATAGCGTTGCTTAAAGAAAAAATTAAAACTATCGACAAACAAATGGCGGTTCAACGTGGTAATCGCGGCAAAATGGTACGTGTTGCTTTGGTTGGTTATACCAATGTTGGAAAATCTACTTTAATGAACGTGATCAGCAAAAGCGAGGTTTTTGCCGAAAACAAACTGTTTGCAACTTTGGATACAACAGTTAGAAAAGTAGTCATCCAAAATCTTCCCTTTTTGTTATCTGACACTGTTGGATTTATTAGAAAACTTCCTACTCAATTGATAGAATCCTTTAAAAGTACTTTGGATGAAGTTAGGGAAGCCGATTTATTGTTACATATTGTAGATATTTCACATCCAAATTTTGAAGAGCATATAGAATCTGTAAATAAAATCTTGGATGAAATCAATAGTGCCGATAAGCCCACCATTATGGTTTTCAATAAAATAGACGCCTATCAACATGAGCCATTTGATGAACACGATTTAATCATTGAAAAAACCAAAGCCAATTATACGCTTGAAGAATGGAAACGTACTTGGATGAACAAAGTTGGGAACAATGCTCTATTTATTTCTGCCTTAAATAAAGAAAATCTTGAAGGATTTAAAAAAAGGGTATATGATGAAGTCAGGAAAATTCATGTTTCTCGATTTCCATACAATCAATTTCTTTACCCAGATTATGAGGTAGAGGAATAAATATTAGAATTTATAGCTCAACCCTAAAGTATAGAATGTTTGTAATTTATTATCAACATTATCGAAAGTAGCTCCAGTATCCCCTAATGTGTTTATGGCATAGTTTAAAGCTTCTTGTTTGTTGCTCCTTAAACCAAAATCAAAACCTACTCCAATCATTTTCCATAAGGTATATCCAAATGAGTTTGTCCATGTTAAATTAGATAAATCCCCTGATTCATAACTTTGAAATATTGATAAGTTTGATTTAAAGTTTATATCTCCAATATTTTTAGTATAATCTGCAACAATTTTAGCACCTAACGATGATTGGAAAATAGTATCTTCTTCACTGAATACAAAGTTATAGTTCAAGGGATGAATGACAACAAATAGATCGGGCATTGGTGTCCAAGTAAAACCAATACCTAAATCTAGATAACCAGGATCATTAAAATTATCTAATAAGGTAGTTCTATACTCTCCAAAAGCAGATGCTGCCCATGATTTATTTAATTTGTAACCATAAAGTGATGAAATATTAAAAACGTCTGTTGTTGATTCAAAACCCTCGTTGTCTGTTGGGTCATCTTTGTCATCAAGTTTAATCCAATTAAGGTTAAGGGTTAATGCGTTTTTCCAAAAGTATTTATCCTCATTTTTATTTGCAAATCCGTTTACTGTAAAACCAATACTACCAGAATTGTTGTTTGGTGTACCTTGTGCATACCAATTATCGAAACCAGATAAACTTCCTCCAATAGTTCCAAAGGCCCCAACTCTCCAACCAGGAAATCCGTCAATTTGTTTTTGAAGATCATCAACACGTTTTTGAATCTGGTCTATGGAATCCTTTTTTACTGCTTTTTCATCTTTTAATTCCTGAAGCGTTTGGGAAAAACCAAATGAAATGGTCAAAAGAAATAGTAATGTTACAAGTAAAGATTTTTTCATTTTTTTATAGTTGATGGTTAATAAATTTTATTCTGAAAAACGAATATAAAAATAAATCTTAAATTTTTAAAATTCTATTTTCTTTTAAATAATGGTACTGAAGAACATGCCTCACCATACATAATAGATTGAGCTAAAGGTTTTAGTTTTTGGGACAGTAAAATATAGGCATTTGCGGGAACAGGTTTTTTGGAACAGCCTTTAATAATTAAGGGCTTGTCTTTGAACGGTGCAACATCCAAGTTTTCAATTATGGTTTGGTAGATTGAAGTTTCCAACTGTTCTGAATTTCCTATAATTATTTTCTTGGCGTATGGTTCTAAATTAATGGTCAACAGCATAAATGCCCATGCAGGAACAATAGCATCGGATGAACACGTTAAAGCCACATAAGCATCCTGATATTGAGACCAATCGTGCAAAGCAACTTGTGACCTAAAGTCTTTTTCACGAAGTACAAATCCTTCAAAAAGCCAATCTTTAATATCAAATAAAATGCGTTTTCCAGTTGGATAGTAATCTTCCAAATCGATTACAACCAATTTGCTATTAGCAACCCTATTTACTATTTCTCCATGCATACACTAAAGCATTCCTAATTCTAGTTTCGCTTCTTCACTCATCAAATCTTGACTCCAAGGTGGGTCGAAAGTAATCTCTACTTCTGCACTTTTAACCTCATTTATTGATTTGACTTTTTCTTCAACTTCCAATGGCAAGGTTTCTGCAACAGGACAATTTGGAGTGGTCAAAGTCATTAAAATTTTAACATCATAATCTTCGTTGACAAAAACGTCATAAATAAGGCCCAATTCATAAATGTCAACTGGAATTTCTGGATCATAAATGGTCTTTAATACACCAACTATTTTTTCGCCCAAGGCGTTAGTATCTATTTTTGTTTCCATTGCTATATAATTTTAATTTAATTGCGTTTGGTATGCAATAGCATACATTTTAAGTTGTTTTATCATACTCACCAAACCGTTTGCACGTGTAGGTGACAAATGTTCTTTGAGTCCAATTTTGTCAATAAAATCGGTATTGGCCTCTATAATATCTTTTGGACTCTGATTGGAGAACACACGAATTAAGATTGCAATGATTCCTTTGGTAATAATGGCATCGCTATCGGCAGTAAAAATGACTTTACCATCTTTCATTTCGGCGTGAACCCAAACTTTACTTTGGCAACCTTTAATACTATGTTCGTCAGTTTTATATTGTTCATCAATAAGCGGTAGCGTTTTGCCCAAATCTATCATATATTGATAGCGTTCTTCCCAATCGTCAAACATGGAAAATTCTTCAATAATGTCGTTTTGAATGTCTTGAATGCTCATCTTCAAAATTTATCACAAAGGTACAACATCTCTAGTGTTTTGCCATGTCTTCTTTGATAGATAACACTTTATTAACAAGCTTTGAAATTGCTTTTGGTGGGTGGCCATGGTCAAAAATATTAGTTTCATAAACTTCATTGTTCATCTCAATTTTTAAAGTTGCCATTGCAGCACCATCAACTTGGTACATTTTTGAAGGTGCTTCTAATTTTGGAAGTTCTTCAACATTTATGTCTTTTATAAGCGTAGTTAGTTCATTCCAATCAGAACCTTCACATTTTACAACTTTAACTGTTGCTAAATTTCTATCATTTGAAAATGAAACTGAATCTTTTGTGATCCATGTTTTCTCATAAAAACCACGAGTACTTGCTTCATAAGTTATCACCATATCATCTTGTGCGTGTACAGAACTTCTTGAATTGTTGTGGTGGCATTCATTTGAACAAATGAACAATACAATTAAACTAAATAAAATCTTCATGAGTGTTATTATTTAATTAAATAAAGTAAAAAAATGAAATCAAAATTGAAAAAAGATTATTCAACAATAACATCGAATCCTTTATATTTCCATTCGGTAATACCGCCCTCTAATTCATAAATTTTTTCAAAGCCAGCTTTTATCAGTTTTTCAGAGCATTTGGCACTGCGTTTACCAGATTTACAATAAAGAATTACGGGTTTTGTTTTATCTAATTTAATGATATCCTCATCAAAAGTTGGCGAATTGTAATCTATGTTTTGTGAATTTTTAATATAGCCTTCTTTATATTCTTCTGGAGTTCTTACATCTACCAGTTGCACATCTTCAGTTTCCAAAATGGTTTGCATTTCTTCAGGTGTCACCAATTTAACACCTTCTCGTTCATCATTTTTACAATTAAATGTTGCCAAAAAAAGGACAATGCCTAAAAAAATAAAGTTTATTTTCATATATGATTTTTTAAATTGATGAAATCTCACCATTCCAGTCGATAATTCCTCCCATAAGATTGTAGGCGTTTTCAAATCCCATCTGGTCCATAATGGAACAGGCTTGCCTACTCCTACTGCCAGATCTGCAATACACATAATAGTTTTTGGACTTGTCTAGTTTGTTAAGTTCTTGAACAAAACCTTGGCCCATATAAATATCAATATGAATTGCATTTGGAATGATGCCTTGCTCTACCTCTGCCAAAGTTCTAACGTCCAGAATAACAGCATTATTGTCATTTTCCAATTCTAAAGCCCATTCGTGTTGTGTTAAATCCATTTCATGAAAAATTAAAGCAACTAAATTAACATTTATAAATGATTTTGAATAAAAAAATCCGAAGTTCTGAACTTCGGATTTTCAATTTGTTTTATAAAATAATCAAGTTTTTATGGAACAACCTATTGCTTTTGTTTGAGTGACTTTAATTTCTTTACTAGCCAATAGAGCATCTACGGCATCTTCAACATATTTAGTGTTGACAGCATTTGCATCTTGATAATTATCGTCAATAGCTCCAATATATTTTACCTCATTACCTTTTTTTGTTTTTTGAAGCACATATACATGTGGCGTTTTAGTTGCTCCATATTGTGGATAAATTTTTTGCCCTTCATCAATTAAATAAGGAAATGGAAATGATTTTTGTTTTGCCCTAGCTTGCATAGCTTCCATATTGTCTCCGGGTTTGGTTATTGGATTGTTAGGCATAATGGCAATTACGGGATAACCTTTACCTGAATATTTGTTATCGAGTTCAATAATGCGATCCTCATAAGCTTGTGCATAAGGACAGGTATTACAAGTAAAAATTACAATATAGCCTTTAGCTTCTTTATAATCGGCTAATGAAACCATTTTACCATTAACGTTTTGAAGTTTAAAATCTGTAGCTATATCTCCAACTTTATAACCATCGCTTATAGTAATGGTTGAAAAAGCAGTAAGTGAAAATAGTGCAACAAAAGCAAGTAGTGTTTTAAAAGTTTTCATCTGTACAAAATATTTGTTTTTCAACGGAAGATGGAATGCCCTTATGATTCACCTTCAGTTGATTTGTTAATTGTTAATGGGCATTTCATGATCATTTATTTTTATTTTAAAAAGTGTTTCAACTCGGTTTCAAGTTCTTCATAAGTGAAGGATTTTTCATAAAATTGCCTTTTATCCTTATTATAAATTAAAGTTGCGGGTAAGGCTCCTGTCCAATCTTCACTTATTTTTGGAATCCAATAATTTGAATCCGTATCATTTAAGGCAATCACTTTCGATTTTAACTTATTATCTCTTATATACGGTTTCAATTTTGTTTCATATTGCTTGGGAAAATCCAAACTCACCAAAAGGACTTCAACACCTTTTACAGTATATGTTTCATTTAGCCTTTCATAAAATGGGAGTTCTTTTATACAAGGCGCACACCAAGTCGCCCAGAAATTGACCACATAAGTATTCTCATCCTTTTTGTTTAAAAAAGCTTCTAATCCTGCATAATCATAAATTTCTAACTCAATTTCCTTTGAAGAATCTAATTCAGCATCTGCAACCAAAGGTACTTTTTGCTCATTTTTGCACGAAAGCACTGAAAACAAAACAATTATAATAGCATATTTCATGGTTTA
>BS_KBA_SWE02_21mDRAFT_10000737_pt1 | contig 12440 bp, 12 predicted proteins | sample BalSeasSWE02_21m_FD_9196 | JGI IMG/M metagenome (IMG submission 9196)
ATGTGATTAAAAGTAGAAATAAAAATGATTAAAAAAAACTAATTATTTATTTCATAAAGACAAGCATCACCAACAATTTTAAATGGCTCTACTCCAAAATTCAATATATCAGTCGTTTTAGTTTGAATTGAGCGTTCAATAATAATCAATCCATCATCTTTAAGATAATTTTTTGCCTTAAGATTTTTAATAACATCATAAACATCTTCTTTAAAAAAGGGAGGATCAGCCATAACTAAATCAAATTGTTTCTCAGGTAGTCGTTTAGAATAATCAATTGCTTCAGATTTTACAACCTTGCATTGATTTTCAACACTTAACGATTTGATATTTTCTAAAAGGTTTTTATAGATCTGATAGTTTCTTTCGATAAATGTAACATGTTTGGCACCGCGGCTGATACATTCTAATCCCAGAGAACCGGAGCCTGAATAAAAATCCAGCACCTCAATTCCATCAAAATTAATTCTATTATTTAAAAGATTAAAAAGTGTTTCACGAACTCTATCTGTGGTTGGTCGGATATCTTTTGATTGGGGAACATTTATTAATCTTCCTTTGAAGATGCCTGATATGATTCTCATTCTCATTACTTTAATTAAAAATGTTAAGCTATTCTAAAAGCAATTCCAGCAGCAGAGGAAAAGGAGTTATACTTTTCCAAATAAAGTTTACTTTCATATAAATCAGAGACAGGTCTAATTTTATCAAAAGGATTGAATAGAATAAAATCTAATTCCAACACTTTTTTAAGTGTTTGTATAATTGCACCGGTAATCTCATCACCGGAAATAAATGCAGCTTCAATCTGTGAACGTTGTACATTAAGAATAGAAGAATGAGATGTCTCTTTAATCAAATGATTTTTTATCTCACTTGCATCATTTAAGGGAATAACTTTAAAGTAAAGTGGTTTGCCGTTGAATGCATAAAATAGTGACAGAAATTTATTGTTGAAATAAATACTTAGCGTTAATCCTTTATACACAATTGCATTACTTACTGATAAAGATCTTTCAGCAGCAATGTGAAGGTTATCAATAAATTTCATTTTAAGATTATTTTTTTTACAGAAACCATCAAGCATCTGTAGGTATCTTCGTTGTATTGCAAACACAAGAGCTGAACCTGTTTCGTTAAATGGCCCTTTATCTATTTCAAAATACTGAAGAACTAAATTTTTTGTTGATATATAAGGATAGATTACAGATAACTCCCATTTAAATTCGTCTAGTAAATCCTGATACAAGAGAGTTGTATCATAAGGCACTTGCATTGTGTGAAAAAGTTCGAAAGGAAGCGTAAACGAAGCTGAATTGCTGTTAAAGCTTTTCTTGATCAACAGTTCATCAAAAGCGCCCTGCAGTAGGGCGCTAATTTTTGTCTCTTTATCGTTTTCAAAGTCGATTGGATCATTAAAATAAGTTTCATCAACATTAACCAGTTTGAACTGATCACCAACAAAATTTACCTCAACAACCTGCAGTTTAGAACTGGATATGTTAAATCCAATATGATTTTCAAATCCAGACATTATTTTTCAGATTACTCCCAGGATGCTGTGTTTTTCAAAGCATCGTTATCAATACTTCCAATTATACCATATCCATTGGGATCTTCAATATAGTATTTCGTTCCGATTACAGTCTTTGTCTCAACTCTTAAAACTTTACCTCGTGGAGTAACGACAGTATCAGTTACTGTTGAAGTATCAACATTCATGATAAATCTTTGAGAAGTTTTAGGAGAAGTAAAAAGACTATCAGGTGTAAATTTACCGTCTGATAAAGGCTTAAATGGATTAGCAGGTTTCATTGTAAGTGAATCAAAAGCATTCACTACACTGTCAACAAATTTATCATTTTTAATAAAGTCAATTAANTTATCAAGNCTAGCGGTAAAAGCACCATTCTTTTTTTGAAAAAGAATTTGTGCTTCTTTAAGGTTAGTCATTCTCATTCTTGTTTCAGTCTTCAAGTATTTTTCAGATGCTACTTCAGCAGAAGGATCAATTACAGCAACTTTTATCAAAAGGAATGTTAAGATGGCAACAATAAAATATAAGCCAGCATGTATGTACCAGGGATCTTCATTTTTCGAATTTTTGGAAAACATTTTTCCTCCGGAAAAAATATAAAGTTAAACGTTAATCAATAAAAATGTATTTTTTAATTTTAGCCAATTTAGCATCTCCAATGCCTTTTACATTCAAGAGCTCACTAATGTTTCTGAATCTCTTATGTTTTTCACGGTATTCGATAATATTTTGAGCCGTTTTTTCGCCTATTCCAGGTAAGGTTATCAAATCCTCACGTTTAGCATAGTTAATATTAATACTTTTTTCAGCCGGTAAAACTTTTTTCTGAATATTATCAAAACCCTGACTGTTAAAATCTAAAACTTCCTGCTTATAATCAACCTCTTTATCATCTCTTTTTTGAGAATTAACCAAAGAATTGTCTTTAGAGGAATTGTAAAATTTTTCATCCTCTTCTGAATAATCAAATATTTGATAAGGAACAGTCTCTCTCTTATCAATAAATACCTTGTAAGTTAATCCAAAAAGGAAAATAATTATTACAAATAGAGAAATTTTTAGTTCAGTTTGTGTAAGCCCGATTTTTTTTGAAAGTCNCTCGAGCATTTTGCCGCCAANTTATTCAATTGATTATATCTTTACTTGGAAAGTTAACAATAACTAAATAATTATAAACTAAATCTCTTAAAAAACCCCTTTTCGTTTTCTTTACCGGTTGTCTTGAAATTTGATTGTTCTGCTAATTCTTTTAACAATTCTTTTTCTTTATGATTAAGTTTTTGCGGAATGTTCACCATTACCCTAACAATCTGATCACCTCGTCCTGAATGATTTAAATGTCTAATTCCCTTATCTCGCATCTTTAAAAGTTTACCTGATGGTGTACCTGCATCGATTTTTAGTCTTGCCTTTCCAACTAATGTTGGAACATCAATCTCAGTACCCATAACGGCTTCAGGAAAAGTAATTGTAAGATCATAAATAATATCATCTTCTTCCCTAATGAAATATTCGTGTTCTTCCTCTTTAAAAACAACAATAATATCCCCAGGATGTCCNCCGCGTTTTCCGGCATTACCTTCTCCCCGTATAGTCATATAACTTCCTTCATGTACACCCGCAGGTACATCAATCTTCACATTTGTTTCTTCACTTACCCTTCCATCACCCATACATTTTTTGCAAGGAGTGTCAATAACTTCACCTTCGCCACTGCAATTTGAACAAGCGGTTATATTTACAAACTGGCCAAAAACTGAACGAGAAACTGAACGTATCTCTCCTGAACCATTGCAAATCGGGCATTTCTTTTTTGAGTTACTACCTTCCGCACCTGAACCGCTGCACTGCTCGCACTTAACTTGTTTCTTTATTTTTATTTTCTTTGAAGTGCCTTCAGCAATTTCTTCCAAAGTAAGTTTTAAAGTTACTTTAAGATCAGATCCTGGAACACCTCGACCTCTTTGTCTTCCGCGCTGCTGTCCGCCGCTAAAAAAGTCATCAAATATAGATGACCCTCCACCGCCACCAAAAATATCCGAGAAGTGTGAAAAGATATCGTTAATGTCAGAAAATCCTTGAGATCCATAACCACTTCCTCTAACTCCATCGTGACCAAATCTATCGTATTTTGCACGCTTATCATCGTTATTTAAAATCTCATAAGCTTCAGCAGCTTCCTTAAATTTTTCTTCAGATTCTTTATCACCTGGATTTCTATCCGGATGATATTGCATAGCAAGCTTTCGATAAGCTTTTTTTAAATCATCTTTAGTTGCATTTTTAGCTACACCAAGTATTTCGTAATAATCTCTTTTAGTCATCAATCTCTTTTTCTTTTTGTGTGATAATACAAACTAATCTTCGCTTACAATAACCTTTGCATGTCTGATCACGCGGTCCTTATACATATATCCGGTTTCTAACTCATCAATAACTGTATGCGGTGGAACAGAATCATCTGCTCTCTGCATTAATGCCTCATGGAATTCAACACTAAATGGTTTTCCAACAGATTCAATCTTTTTTACACCTTGTTCATCAAGAATTTTTACAAATTTATTGTAAATAAGCTGAACGCCTTCTTTAATCTTCTGAACATCAGTTTCCTCCGTCATATGCTCGATTGATCTTTCTAGATCATCAATAGTAGGCAGTAACTTTATTATTAATGATTCAGCGGCATATTTTAAAAGATTTAACTGATCATTTTCGGTTCTGCGTTTATAGTTTTCAAACTCAGCCGCTTTTCTTAAAGCTAATTCTTTGTATTGGTTTATTTCTTGTTCTAATGAAGCTATCTTTTCTTCTAAATTAATATTCTGATCTGAAGTCTCATTCTCAGCCTGGACTTCTTCATTTAGTTCTTGTTCTGCCTCGATGTTTTCATTAGAATCTTCTTTATTCACATTTTTTTCTTTTTGTTTGGACATTAAAAATATCTCTCCTTATTTATTTCCTGTTAAAACTTCTGATAACATATCACCAAGATATGAAACAATTGCTACAACTTTAGAGTACTCCATTCGTTTTGGTCCAATAATACCAACAGTGCCGGATGTTTCTCCAAAAGAATATTCTTTAGTAATTAAACTATACTCATTAAGTTTTTCTTCTTCATTTTCACTGCCGATTGATATAAAAACATTATTAGTTGTATCAATTTTTTTTCTATCCATAATGTGGATAATTATATCTTTATCTTCAATCAATTCAATTACACTTTGAAATTTTCCTGGGTCATCAAATTCAGGCTGTTGAATAATATTTGTAGCACCGGTTATCACAATCTTGTCATCTTTTTTCTGATCTTTAAAAATCCTATCAACTGAATCGATAAAAAGTCTGATAATGGGTTTTTCATTATCGCCAATGTCAGCTAATCTATCTTTAAAAGTTTTCCGTATTTCTTGAAAAGTTAATCCATTTAATCTTTCGTTTAATAACAATTCAACTTTTTGAAGCTTATCATTTTCCACTTCGCTTTCAAATTCAAGTGTCATCGTTTTTACTAAACCAGATTTGATGCTAACTACAACTAGTAGGCGTGTAGAAGATAAACTAACCAATTGAATTCTTTCTAATATTCCGTTATCCAAGGTTGGATATGTAACACAGGCAATTTGCTTCGTAATACTACTTAATAACCTAGAAGCAATTTTAAGTATTTCATCAGTTTCTAAAATGTTTTGATCAAGGCTCTTATCTATTATTCCCTTATCAGAATTTTTTAATTTCTGCAATTCCATTAAAGTATCTACATAATATCTGTAACCTTTATCAGTTGGAATTCTTCCGGCGGATGTATGTGGGTGATTGATGAACCCATTGTCCTCCAAATCAGACATAATATTACGAACCGTTGCTGGCGATACACCAACGTTAAATCTTTTTGTGATGTTTCTGGAACCAACTGGTGAGGCAGTTAAAATAAACTGCTGCACAATTGATCGCAGAATTGTTTTTTCTCTATCGTTTAGATCTTCGTATAACATTTTCTAAACATTTTTACAATTAATATAATTTTCAAGTACTAAATATATCAATAAAAGAAAAAATATCCGCAGGATTAACTCTGCCAAAATAGCTAATTATCTTAATTTTTTACTTTTGTATAAAATTGTTAATAGTAGTAAATTTTTTTATGTAATATTAATTAGTTATAATCCTAAGAAAGTAAAGTTTGAATCAAACATACAAATCTGCAGGTGTTGATATTGAAGCAGGTGAGAAGACCGTAAATAAAATAAAAAGTTATGCAAAATCCACATTCAATAAAAGTGTTTTAACAGATATTGGAATGTTTGGTGCTTTTTATGAGCCTGATTTTTCGGGTTATAAAAATCCTGTTTTAGTTTCAAGTGTTGATGGCGTCGGTACGAAGCTTAAAATAGCTATAGAAATGGATAAGCACGATACGATCGGACAGGATTTAGTAAACCATTGTGTTAATGATATAGCCGTTTGCGGAGCAAAACCACTTTTCTTTTTAGATTATTACGCAACAGGAAAATTAAATCCGGATAAAGCTGCAGATGTTATTAAAGGTTTTTCAATTGCTTGTAAAGAAAATGATTGTGCATTAATTGGTGGTGAAACTGCTGAAATGCCGGGTTTGTATCAGGTTGATGATTTTGATGTTTCTGGAACAATTGTTGGAGTTGTAGATAAATTAAAAATAATCGATGGAAAGAGAGTACAAAAAGGAGATTTGTTAATCGGATTTCCTTCAAATGGATTACACACAAATGGATATTCGCTTGCAAGGAACGTCTTGTTAGAAAAGTTTAAAGTCTCTGATCACATTAACGAGATAAATAATGTCCTTGGTGATGAATTACTAAAAATTCATAAATCTTATCTCCACCTAATTACTAATTTAAAAAATTCTATTGAAGTTAAGGGACTATCACACATTACTGGTGGCGGAATAGTTGGGAATACTTCTCGTATAATACCTAAAGGATTGGATATTCTTGTCCACTGGGGTGCGTGGGAAATGCCAACTATTTTTAGATTGATTCAACACACTGGAAACATTTCCAGTGAAGAAATGCATAAAGTTTTTAACTGTGGTATAGGCTTGATTGCTATCGTTTCTAAAGAAGATAAACTACAAACATTCCAAATTGCACATGATGTACATGAACATCCTTTATTGATTGGTGAAGTTATCTAAAATGTTTATAGATACTCACGCACATTTATTTTTTGAAAACTATAAAGATGACATTGATGAAGTAATTAATCGTGCAAAAGAGAATGGAATCGATTACATTATTATTCCTGCCACAGATCTTAAAACAGCAAGTGAAGCGATATCTCTTGCTGAAAAATATGAACAAATTTACGCAACAGTTGGAATTCATCCGCACGATACAAAAGATTGGAATGAATCTTTACTCCCCGAAATTGAAAAAATTGCAAAACATCCTAAGGTTATGGCAATTGGTGAAATTGGGTTAGATTACTACTATGATTTCTCCCCAAAAGATCAGCAAATTAAAGCATTCAAATCTCAGCTTGAACTTGCTATCAAATTAGAACTACCAGTTGTCATACATAATCGTGACTCTGATGAAGATATGCTGGATATTATTAAGAGTTATTGCGGAACTGGACTGAAAGCCCAATTCCATTGTTATAATGGCTCTGTGGATGATGCAATTGAATTTATGAGGATGAGTCATTTTATTTCTTTTACAGGGAATATTACTTTTAAGAAAAGCGATGGATTAAGAGAAATATTAAAGCACATAGATTTGAACCATCTTTTACTTGAAACAGATTCACCGTTCATGACTCCGGTTCCATATCGGGGCAAGAGGAATGAACCTGCTTATGTAACTTATGTTGCAAAGCAAATTGCGGAAGTTCATAAAATATCAATTGAAGAAGTTGGAAGAATTTCATCCTTAAATACTTTTAGGTTTTTTGGAATTGGGTCTCCACCTAAAACGAGTTATACATACTTACTTAGTAATTCTTTATATATCAATATCACAAATCGTTGTAATGCTGATTGCACTTTTTGTAGAAGAAAAGAAGATCCATTTTTGCATGGATATAATCTAGGAATGAAAAAGTCTGAAGAACCAAAGGCTGATATTTATATCAAAGAGATCGGTGATCCAACTAAATACGATGAAATTGTTTTTTGTGGTTACGGCGAACCTACAATCCGCTGGGGTATTGTTAAGGAAATTGCAAAGTATGTTAAAGAAAATGGCGGTAAAACCAGAATTAATACAGATGGTCATGGTAATTTGATTAACAAAAGCGATATAACCCCAGAAATGAAAGATCTTATTGATGTTGTATCAATTAGTTTTAATTCATTTGACTCAAAACAATATGCCAAACTAATGCGGGTTAGTGAGGATCATTTTGAGGAGATGAAAAAATTTGCTCGACTTGCAAAACCGTTTGTTAAAAAAGTTGTTATGAGCGTAGTTTCTTTAGATGAAGTTGAAATTGAAAAATCTCGCAAAGTTGTAGAAGAAGAAATTGGTGCTGAGTTTAGAGTCCGTAATTATTTTTAATCCTATCGCATATAAAATTATTTTTACTTATAGGTAGTTAAATGAAAAAAAATATTTTCCTTCTAATTTTCTTATGTCTCAATGTTTATCCACAATCATTTAAAACTAAAATCGATAATTTATTAAGTACTAAATTTTTTGAAAGCTGTTTAGTCTCAATTCAAGTTGAAGATTTAACATCAAATAGTACCTTATATAAAAAGAATGAAAAAATGCTTCTGCGTCCGGCATCAAATATGAAAATAATAACCTCTGCTGCGGGATTATTATATCTTGGACCCGAATATGAATTTAAAACTGATTTGTACTATGATGGCTATGTTTCCAACGATACACTTTACGGAAATGTTTATGTAGTTGGAGGATGTGATCCCGATTTTAAAACTCAGGATTTGTATTACTTTGTTGATTCATTAAAATCTTTGGGCATATCAACAATTTCGGGAAATCTTTATGGAGATGTTTCATTCAAAGATTCCTTGTCTTGGGGTAATGGTTGGATGTGGGATGATGACCCATCATCAGATGCACCATACCTTAGTGCCCTAAACCTCAATGATAACTGCGTCGAAGTTATTGTTCAGCAAGAAGAGTATATTCATCAACCTGTTGTAACAATATATCCAACGACTAATTATGTTTCTGTCACAAATCAATCTTCATTCGATAGTGAAAATAAATTTGAAATTAACCGGAATTGGTTAGAGAGAAAAAATGAAATAATTGTTAAAGGTAAATCTCCTGTTTCAAACCGCTATATATCTAAATTTGTAAATGTTTTAAATCCAGATAAGTACTTTCTAACAGTTTTTTCTGAAGTTTTGGACTCAAATTTTATTAATCTAAGCGGTGATCTGAAGATAAAAACAACTCCTCCAGACGCAAACAAGATTTGTACATTCAGAAGAAGTTATGGTAACATAATTGAAAACCTTAATAAGACCAGTGATAACCTTAGTGCAGAAATGACTCTGTATGCATTATCTGAAAAATATTCTGGTAAACCCGCAACTGCTGATAGTGGGGTTCAATTATATAATCATTTGATTGATACAATTGGATTAAATCATAAAGACTATAGAATCGTTGATGGATCGGGAGTTTCACACTATAATGTTGTAAGCGCTGAACTTCTTGTAAATATTTTAAAGTATTTTTACTCTAAAAACCCCGAACTATATGAAATTTTATACAATTCTTTTCCCATTGCAGGACTAGATGGAACTCTGGAAAATAGGATGCGAAAGACTGCAGCGGCAAATAATGTTCATGCTAAAACTGGAACTTTAACTGGAGTGAGTACTTTATCGGGTTATTTAATTAATAAGAAAAGCCACACTATAGCATTTTCAATAATGATGCAGAATTATGTCGGATCATCTGGAAGGGCAAAAGAATTTCAGGATGAAATTTGTAAGCTATTATCTGAAAACGAATAAATAAAAAAATTATGAAATCATATAAAGAATTTATAATAATTGCACAGCCGTTTAATGTTGAAATTCTTTCTTCAATTTTGTGGGAACTTAATATTGATGGAATAAATGAAGAGGTAAATTGCTTAAAAGTTTTTGCTCAAGATGAAAATGTCACAGTTAATGCTATAGAGAATGAATTATCGCATTTAAAAGAAAATAATCTTCTGCGAGAATTTTCTGTACAAGAAAATTTTATTGTTGAAAAGAACTGGAATGAAGAATGGGAAAAGAGTAGAGAAGTAGTTCACGTTTCGGATAGAATTGTTATTAAACCAACATTTAAAGAATACGAAGCAAAGTCTGGTGAAATTGTTTTAATACTTGATCCAAAAATGTCTTTTGGAACTGGTGACCATCAAACAACAAAAATTTGCTTGATGTTTATTGAAAAATATTTAAAACCAGGAATGAAAGTACTTGATGCAGGTTCTGGGACCGCAATTCTAGGTATCGCTGCAGCTAAACTTGGTGCTGAAAAAGTTATTGGTTTTGACATTGATGATTGGTGTTATGATAATGGAATTGAAAACACGCTGCTTAATAATGTTAACGAAAAAGTTGCAATTCAAAAATGTGAATTAAAAGATATTCAAGAAAAAGATTTTGATCTGATTATCGCCAACATCCAAAAAAATATTTTGTTAGAACTTGCAGATGGATTTATTGAAAGATTAAAACCGAATGGCATCTTACTACTTTCCGGATTACTTGAAATGGATAGAGAAGCAATTAATGAAAAATATTCTGCCGTTGGATTTATTGATATTGATTATCTTAAAATTGACGAATGGATCGGAATAGTTTTAAAGATAGTGGAAAACTGATCATTAAAATTATTTATTATGTCTTAATATCTGATAAAATCATAACCATCATAAAATATCCGCATACCATTTTTATTTCTGATAAATTATTTTTCCATCAAATACAGTCATCTCAACTATTGCATTTTTAATCTTTACAGGATCAATTGTCAGAATATCTTCACTTAAAACGATTAGGTCAGCAAATTTTCCAACTTCGATACTACCTTTAACATTTTCCTCAAATGAAGCGTATGCAGAGTTTATAGTGTAGCATTTAATTGCATCTTCAATTGAAATCTTTTGTTCTGGTATCCAGCCATTAGGATTTTTGTCGTCCAAAGTTCTTCGTGTGACTGCTGCGTAAATTCCAAGCAAAGGATTTAATGGAGCGACATACCAATCAGTACCAAAGCACATTTTTACTCCAGCATCTAAAAAAGATTTGAATGGATAAGTATATTTAATGCGGTCAGGTCCAATTCGTTTCTCTGCCCAAACACCATCATCAATACAATGATATGGTTGAACTGATGCAATTACACCAAGTTCAGCAAATCTAGGAATATCCTGAAATCTTACATGTTGAGCATGTTCAATTCTGAATCTTCTATCCCAATTAGGATTTTCTTTTGTAATTTCTTCAAATAAATCAAGCATCCAAGAGTTGGCCCTATCCCCGATAGCATGAACAGAAAGCTGTAAGTGATTTTTGTCTGCATCAACACACCACCGTTCCATGCTTCCATCTGTAATAATATCCATCGGCAATCCATAAGTGGTTGTGTCCTGATTATACTTATCAAAAAACCAGGCAGTACTTGAACCAAGAGAACCATCAGTAAAGGATTTAAGTGAACCCATTCTAATTAGATCGTCACCATATCCAACTTTAATATTTTTTTTTACTAAGCTTTCATAGTCAGCTATGGGCCAGCGAGTAAAAATCCTGCAAGTTAATTTTCCTTCGCGCTTAGCTTTTTCAAATGCAGTTAGGGCATCACTATATGTAATATCCTGAACACTTGTAATTCCTAAACCCTTTGCTTCATTCAATGCAGCGAGAAGAGCTTGATAATTTTCATCTGCTGTTGGATCAGGAATAAATTTTGTAACTAGGTACATCGCATTATCTTTAAGGACACCTGTTGGTTCACCGGTTTTGGGATCTTTAACAATCAAACCACCATCAGGACTTTCAGTATCTTTTGTAATTCCAGCTAATTTTAAAGCATAAGAATTGGCAACGCCCATATGCCCATCAAGTCTATCAACAAAAACAGGCTGAGCAGAAACAACTTCGTCAATCATTTCTTTGGTTGGCAGATTTTTTACTTCCCACTTTTCGTGATCCCAATAACCGCCGGTTATCCACTTACCTAGATTCTTCTCCGAATAATTTTTTAGAATTTGTTTAAACTCTTTTGTAGAATTTGCAGGACGAAGATCAATTCCTAAGAGATAAAACCCACCAGTAATAAAGTGAACGTGATTATCAATAAATCCAGGCAGCATAAGCTTACCTTTAAGATCAATCACATTCGTTGNAGCATCAATTAATTTTANCATATCATTGTTTGATCCAACAAATACAATTTTATTGGCTTCAATTAATACTGCTTCNGCAATAGGTAACTTATCATTAACAGTATAAATTTTTCCATTGATGAATGCAGTTTTCATTTGTTGAGCCTCAATATTGGGGAAAATTAATAATAAGCAGAAAAATAAATTTAATAGTTTCATATTCATTATCTCATTAATTTGAATATTTAGTACAATGTTCAGACAAAAATAATCTGATTGTACTCTAAATAAAACATTTTATGAAGAAATATAGGTCAAAACTAAAAATAGAATTTAATGATTAAATTGGCATACATTAAAGAAAATTTTTATGTTGTAATACAAAATAAATTTTAGGTTAAAATGAATCTAGATGTACTCGTTTTTGCCGCTCATCCTGATGATGCAGAACTAGCGATGGGGGGAACAATTGCAAAACTTACTAAAAGTGATCTTAAAGTTGGTATTATTGATTTGACCCGCGGTGAACTTGGTACCAGAGGAACAGCCGATA
>BS_KBA_SWE02_21mDRAFT_10000738_pt1 | contig 12400 bp, 9 predicted proteins | sample BalSeasSWE02_21m_FD_9196 | JGI IMG/M metagenome (IMG submission 9196)
TCAAATCTAAAAGCCAGACAGATTTGACAACTTTCAAAAAGTTGTCAAATCTAAAAGCCAGACAGATTTGACAACTTTCAAAAAGTTGTCAAATCTAAAAGCCAGGCAGGGCAGATTTGACAATTTTCAACAAGTGGTCAAATCTAAAGCCAATCCAAAACCCACGATTCAATTATAGGAGTCATAAAATCATGTCACTTACTCACAAATTATCTTACTGTTATCAAATTACCATTCTCCTTCTACTGTGTTATACCAATCCAGCAGGTGCCGCGGCGACCGCGCCGCCGGTCAATCCTCCCGATGTTCTCACCTTCACTTTTTTACCCTATTTAACAGCCGCCGAATTGATAACAAAATACACTCCATTGGCCAAATATTTAGAAAAATACATCGAGATTCCCATTACCCTCCAAGTCTCCAAAGATTATCAGGAGCACACGCAACAAGCGGGTGAGGACAAATTAGATATTGCTTTCTTAGGCGGTATCCCTTATATTAAAATGGTCGAAAAATATGGCAAAAAACGACTATTGGCACGTTACGAAATGCACGGCAAACCGACCTTTCAAAGCGTTATTGTGGTGGCTAATAATAGTCCGTTGAAAACGCTTAGTGAACTGGCCGGCAAAAGATTCGCCTTTGGTGACCCGAACTCGACTTTAAGTACTCTCGTCCCTAGTTATATGCTCAAACAAGCCGGCATTACTTTGGATCAATTAAAAGACTATGAATTTCTAAAAAATCAACCTAATGTAGTGCTAGGAGTATTGTTTGGTGATTACGCGGCTGGTGCTATTGCATTAGAGGTTTTTGATGAATATAAAGTTCGCGGAATACGCGCTTTAGCCTTTTCTCCAGCCGTGTCAACTCATCTGTTTGTGGCCAGTAATTCGTTGTCTGGAGAATTGGTAAAAAAATTACAAACCGCTTTTTACCAATTAAAGGAATCGCCTGAAGGCCAAGCAATTTTGTCAGCCATTGGCAAAGAAATGACCGGTTTTGTGCCGGTCCAAGATAGTGATTATGATTTATTACGTACCATTTTCAAGGAGACACCCGCGTTACCCACAGGGGTTACTGCGAAATAAAAGTTCAAATTTAAGCGTTGACCACTTTCGACCAGTTGTCAACTCTTGAAACTGATAGATTTGACAACTTTCGAATAGATTTGACAACTTTCGAAAAGTTGTCAAATCTTTAAGAAATCTTTAAGAGTCCACCACTATGTTGCAAAATGTCCCTGCCTTACCACGTCGTTTGCTTATCTTTTTCATACTGATATTCTTAATATTTTTGAGTACAGCTAGTTTCTTAGTAGTCTCCCACCAACGCAATTTATTACTGACCCAGGAAGAAAAACGTGCCTATTTGGAATTAGATTTAATTAGCGGTTTTATCGCCGAGTCATTTTTAAAAAATGATTATTCCGCGGTCAGTGAATTTTTAACCAGTTGGGGTAAGCAACGTCAATACATTATTAAGTTAACGGCCACACTCAAAAACGGTTTTACCCTGGTGGATTATCAAAATTCTCGTCTGGCTAGCGACAGCCTAGTTATCACTCGCCGAGTTAATTTTCATAATAATTATCTCGATTTCCAAATGGTGAGTGACTTGAGTAATGTGGGCACCATGGTTCAACAATTGAACTGGCATCTGCTGGCCATTTTTACCATACTCATTGCATTACTGATCTTTATTCTCTGGTTAGCCTTATTTAAAATTGCATTACTGCCGATGGAACATGAAATTCGCAAACGGACTCAGGAATTACAACAGGTGAATGAGTCTTTACAGAAAGAACGTGACTTTGTCTCGGTCGTACTAGACACCATCAGCGCGTTAGTGGTGGTATTAGACAGCAATGCTCAAATCGTAGGCTTTAATCAAGCCGCTACTCTAATTACAGGATACCTTTTGGAAGAGGTGAAAGGTAAAAATTTTAACGACTTATTTGCCGAAGCCGAATTTCAACGGTTGCAACAAATTCTCAAATATTTATCCCATAGTCGAGTCGCGCGAGAAGGTTGTGAAACGCCTTTATTCACTAAACAAGGAGAGTCAAAAACTATCGTCTGGAATTGTACCGGACTTTACCATCTACATCAGCAAAATGAATTAGAATATTATGTAGTCACCGGCATTGATGTCACTAAACGTCAACAAGCGGAGCAAGCGTTACGGGAAAGTGAAGAACGATTTCGAGCTATTTTTGACTCTTCTAGTGATTGTATTATCGTCTTGGACCAGCAGTATAACTATTTGTATGCTAACCAATCGTTTTTAGATTACTTGGAAGCCAACCGAGAAGAAGTTATTGGTAAAAATCTTCATACCGTGTTATGTAAAACGCCTAAAGTAGCCACGTTATGGCAACAACGGATTTACCAGGTCATTACCCTGGGCCACTCACTGTGGGTGGAAGATGTTATACCGAGCCATCATCAACTGCGATATAGCGAATCCGTGCTGTCACCGGTGCGTGATGCCGCAGGTAAAGTTTTTGCTTGTGGCATTATTTATCGAGATGTTACCGAGCGCAAACAGGCACAGTTGGCTTTACAAGAAGCGAAAGAAGCCGCCGAGCAGGCGAAGCAACGGGCGGAAATCGCGAATCAAGCCAAAAGTACTTTTTTGGCCAATATGAGTCACGAGTTACGCACCCCACTCAATGGCATTTTAGGTTATACCCAAATTCTTAACCGCGATAAAACCTTGACCGCGAAACAATTGGAAGGGATTAATATTATTCATCGTAGCGGTGAATATTTACTGACTCTGATCAATGATGTGTTAGACATCTCCAAAATTGAAGCTAACCGCATGGAATTGTATTTAACCGATTTTCATTTAGGCAATTTTTTACAACATCTGATTGACCTCTTTCGAGTACGTGCCGAAAATAAGGGGCTGTCTTTTTTATTCGAACCTTTCGCGGGATTACCCCTCGGCGTGAGAGCGGATGAAAAGCGCTTGCGTCAAATTCTGATTAACTTATTAAGCAATGCCATTAAATTCACCAAGCGCGGTGGCGTGGTGCTAAAGGTTGGTCCGGAGCCTAATCAGCAATCCCCAACGGGTAGCCAAAAACGGATTCGTTTTCAAATAGAGGATACGGGAATGGGGATTGCTCCAGACGAGTTAGAACTCATTTTTTCACCGTTTCATCAGGCGGGGGATCCTAAATATCGGGCTGACGGGGCGGGTTTAGGATTATCTATTACTAAAAAATTGGTAGCCTTGATGGCGGGAGAAATTCAGATCAGCAGTCAACTCAATCATGGTAGTTGCTTCAGTGTCATTTTGGCGCTGGAAGAAATTCCACCGGAGTTATTATATTTACGCACGCCGTTACCACCAACTATTATTGGATTTGAATTACCCTCATCCTTCCCAACCACTACTTGTAAAATATTAATTGTAGATGATAAATGGGAAAATCGTGCGGTCCTGCTTAATTTACTCCAACCGCTCGGTTTTGAAATTGCTGAAGCTAGTCAAGGTCAAGCAGGTTTGATGACCGCTAAACAATGGAAACCTCAAGTCGTGTTGACCGATTTAGTTATGCCAGTGATGGATGGTTTTGAGTTAACTCGCCAATTGCGTCGTCTGCCGGAATTTAAATCAACGCTGATTATTGCTAATTCCGCCAGTGTCTTTGAGCAAGACCAACGTCAAAGTTTACAAGCTGGTTGTGATGCGTTTGTGCCAAAACCGATTCGGGCGGAAGAATTATTAGCGTTGTTACAAACGCATTTAGGTTTGACTTGGAAGTATGAGCAGTTGTCGTCATCATCTCCTGTTACGGCTTCGTCCATTCCAACTACCGGGTTATCGTCCACTTTGGCGGAAGAGGAAAGCCCGGCTGATTTATTTGGGCCTAATCCAGAGCAAGTAGAGGTATTATTTGATTTGGCGATGATGGGTGACATTTATGGCCTGGTAGAGGAGGTAAATCGATTAGAGGAAGAAGATGCACGTTTAGTAGAATTTTCTAGTAAGATTAGACAACTGGCTAAAAATTTTGAAGAACAAAAAATTAGTGACTTGATTGAACGATATTTAGTGCGTTAAATTAGCAGATTTGACAATTTTTTGAAAGTTGTCAAATCTAAATCAACTTACAGATTTGACAACTTTTTATCTCGTTCCCACGCGCCAGCGGTCAGCCTTATACACAAGTGGTTTCAGTACCGAAATCATTGAGGTATGCTAGTTCTTTTCAACATCTGAAGGAGCCAGACGGCCTCTCGTACTGGTCGGAGTCCTTTCCAAATGGCTGGAGGACCAGGCGGACCATCAAAGGAACGATTTAAGTAACCGCCGAGTCGTGCTACCAGGTTGAGTCTCTCTCCCAAGGAGGGAGGCGACACGGGAACTGGGAGGTCATGAAGAAGATGAACGGCTTGCCATTCTTCACGAGTAAAAATGATTTCGCAACTTTGATGAGGCTCTTCGCGGCCTAAGTGAGTAGCAAACCGGATTCGCCAGGCAATGATGAGATATAGTGCCACACCGGGGTCGCGGCGGCTGGCAGTTTCCAGTGGCAATGGTTCCACCCGGCACCCACTTTTGAGGACTTTGAAAAACACCTCAATTTCCCACCGACTGCTATACCATCACTGCCATTAAGTTTGCCGGTGAGAATATCATAACCATTTGAGTCTTACCAGCGTTCGAGAAATTCATTCCCAAGGTGCCGGCCGAAACTCCTGCAATGACGGTCGCTTTATAATTAAAATCTTTATATTAATCAATTACATAAAAACTTGTGTATAAAGCGGACTGCGCCAGCGTGGGAATGCGGTGGGCAACGCGTCAGCGTTGCGGGAAAGGGACGCTGGCGGTCTGATTACGATAAATAGTGGTCGAAGTGGTGTACATAAATATCCTTTCCGGGTTAAAATGGTCAGTCAAGATCATTGTAACAGAATTTATTTTGGTCGGCACGACTTAGATTTGACAACTTTAAAAAAGTTGTCAAATCTGAAATTCAAATACCAAAAAATTTGTGTATAATGATAACCGCACCAGTGCGTTGGAATCAACTTTAGAGTTGACCACTTTCAACCAGTAGTCAATTCTTAAGAATACTCAGGAGTTTAAAATAACTTATGTCAAACCTTGCGATTGCTGAACCACGTCAATTCGAAGGCAGTTGGGAATTACTGCTACCACCTACCGGTTGGCCTATCGATGATGAAGAAACCAATGTGGAAGCCGATTGGGCAGTGCTTCTCCCGCCCCGCAATTTACCGTTGGAGGACAATGAAACCTTGGAAACTAATCAACACCGAATTGCTATGGATTCGCTCATTCGGACCTTAAAACAAGTCTGGGTTGACCGTAACGACTTTTTTACCGGGGGCAATATGTTTATCTATTTCAGCGCGGCTCAAGTACGAAATCGAACTTACCGCGGCCCCGATTTTTTTGTGGTCCTCGACGTTGACGGCAGTTATTCCCGTCAAGCGTGGGTGGTTTGGGAGGAGCAGTGGAAATATCCCGATGTCATTGTCGAACTGTTGTCTCCTACCACCAAAGCGGCAGATTTGGGCCACAAAAAAATGCTCTATGAACAAATTTTTAAGACCACGGATTACTTCGTCTTTGACCCACTGGATGCCGATTCTTTGCGGGGTTGGCACTTGACTGCGGGGGGAGTTTACGAAGAATTGGTGGCGAATGAGCAAGGTCGGTTGTGGTCGGAAAAGTTAGAAATGTGGTTAGGCGTTTGGAGCGGTATTATCGAGAAAGATTTTGGCGACTGGCTACGTTTCTATGATACCGCCGGGCAGTTAGTGCCGCTACCAGAGGAAGCGGCTAAACATGAAGCTGAGGTCGCTCAACAAGAGGCCAAATTGGCTCAACAAGAGGCCCGAATGGCTCAACAAGAGGCTCGAGTAGCTCAACAAGGAGCTGAAACGGCTGAACAAAAAGCTAAATTGGCTCAACAAGAGGCGGAAATTGCCAAGCAACAGGCCGCGAAATTAGCCGCACAACTACGTGCGCTTGGGATTGAACCAGACCAGATTACTGGTGGTCCCAAAATCTGAACGCAGATTTGAACGTAGATTTGACAACTTTCAAAAAGTTGTCAAATCTGAACGTAGATTTGAACGTAGATTTGACAACTTTCAAAAAGTTGTCAAATCTGAACGTAGATTTGAACGTAGATTTGAACGTAGATTTGACAACTTTCAAAAAGTTGTCAAATCTGAATTTTCAAAGGGTAATAAAGGAGTATACATTAATGTCACCGTATTCTATCTGGCAACCCACGGCCTCTTTAAAAAATTTACAATGCCGTGCTCAACTGTATCGTCGAATCCGCGAATTTTTCGCCACTCGTCAAGTGTTAGAAGTCGATACCCCTATTCTTTCCGCTGGTGGGTTGCCGGACCCGATGATTATGTCTTTTAGCACCGATTATCATGGACCACAACCCAGACGATTGTATTTACATACTTCCCCCGAATTTCCCATGAAACGCCTACTGGCGGCTGGGAGTGGCGCAATTTATCAAATCACTAAAGTATTTCGTGATGGTGAGGCTGGGCGGTGGCATAATCCAGAATTTACTATGCTCGAATGGTATCGCCCCGGTGTTAGTCAAATTGAATTAATTCAAGAAGTGGATGAATTTTTTCAAGAAATGTTATCGTGTGAAAGCGCCGATCGAGTCCGTTATCAGGCGATATTTGAACGTCATACTCAACTATCTCCTTTAGAAACTCCGCTATCGACTTTACAAAACTATGTGACTCGATTTAATATTTCCGAGGTTACTCAATTAGACCGTGATACCTGTTTACAATTAATCATGTCACATCAAATTGAATCGCAATTAGGACTCACTCGACCTTTAATTTTGACCCATTTTCCAGCCAGTCAGGCCGCGTTGGCCCGAAAATGTCCGGATCAACCACAATGGGCTGAACGTTTTGAAGTATATATAAAAGGACTAGAATTAGCTAACGGTTTTTATGAACTAACCGACCCGTTGGAGCAACGACAACGATTTGAACAAGATTTGGTTAAACGTCAACAATTACATCTACCTGCTATCTCCTTAGATGAACGCTTGTTAGCCGCGTTACACGCCGGTTTACCTCCTTGTGCTGGGGTAGCGATAGGGGTGGACCGTTTATTAATGATAACAACCAATGCTTCTCATATCCACCAAGTTATCACCTTTCCGATAGACTACGCCTAATGAAATTACTCGCTATTGATAGTTCTACTGAAGCCTGCTCTTGTGCTTTATTCATCGACGGTGACATTCAGCACCGTAATATGATGGCGCCGCGTCGTCATGCGGAATTTATTTTACCCTTAGCGGATGAATTATTAGCCGCCGCCGGCATCACGCCTTTGCAACTAGATGGAGTCGCTTTTGGTGGTGGTCCAGGCAGTTTTACCGGTTTACGACTTGCTTGTGGAATTGCTCAAGGTATCGCCTTCGCCGCCAATATTCCGGTCTTGCCCATCTCCTCTTTAGCCACTTTAGCACAAGCGGCATTTCTGGAAGTCGGTGCCTCCCAAGTGTTAGCCGCGATTGATGCACGAATGAAAGAAGTGTATTGGGGTTGCTATGGCTTGAATGAATTAGGATTAATGCAATTAATCGGTGAAGAAATCGTTTGTGCCCCCACTCAAGTGACGGTACCAACGATGGAGGGTCAATGGTACGGTGTCGGTAGTGGTTGGACCACTTATGCGGAATTATTGCAACAACGAGTGGGCCAGTCAATCGACCACTCGCAGGCTCAACGTTATCCCCAAGCCCAAGCCATGTTACCGTTGGCCGTGGCTAAATTTGAACAACAACAATGGCTCAGTGCTGAGGAGGCAATGCCAGTGTATTTAAGAAATCAAGTAGTGACTTTAGAGTAATCCACGCTTAATCACCCCTACCGGCTAAAGCCTCTACTCCAACCTTTACTCCAACCTTCGAAAGAGCAGACCTGTTGGAGTAGAGGCTTTAGCCGGTGGGCCGGCGGCGGTCAACCGTGCGTAAAGTGAATTATTAACCGGTGGGTATCAAACTAGACACTACTTATAATTAATCTATGTCCCAGTGCTCGTAACGCTGATTCAAGGTGAGATAATTTGGGAGAACGACGTGGATCCAGCAGACATTTGACCTCTCGTTCGTCATGCTGAATACGTTTAGCCAGTTCCTCTGGAGTTAACTGAGAGGTTTGTATGGCGTTGTAGAGTAAGGCTTTCACCGCGGTCCGCGCTGGCACATCAACCAAATATTGTCCGTCGTTGAGGTGCGAAGGCACGGGTAAAGATTTACCCGTTCGCATACGTCCCGCAATGGCTTCTTCAAGGCAATCAGCCGCTTCTTGTAAAGACTCGGCTAAAGTTTCTCCCTGTGTAATCGCTTCGGGGACATCTGCAAAAGTTACGACCAAACCACCGTCTGTAGTATCAGGTGTTAAGGTGACAGGATAAGCTAGACTGTTCATAATTCATACACATAATCAATTTTAGTTATTACATAAATCGACTTTGATGGTTAATCAGGAGGGCTAGTAGATAGATATACTGCCCCCATTTGTTAGTAGTTAATCAGGAAGGGCGGTAAGTATACTGCCCTTGTCTGTCAATTCAACAAATCTTAATTTCTTAAATATGAAAACTACGTCTATTGTAAATCATCTAAAGTAACATTAAGTTGCTTCAGCATAGCATTCAAAGTACCCGATTTAAGCTCATCTTTCAAGTTACGTATCACAGTCGTTTTATCACTAAAATACAACGTGCTGTGACTTCCCTTGCCACGATCTTTCACCAGTTTACAATGAATATTTCTACGTTGAGCCAACTTTTTTAAGTTCCTGATAAACTCATTGTTTTTCATCTCTTTTAAGTTAACTAAATTGATTCGAAAACATGCTTGTAGCTGACGACTCGCCCAAAACTAGGGGGCATCGAAGGACTGCTAGTCCTTAATTTTTCACTCAAATTTCAGTTTATGATAAAACTGTACGATTGTCAAGAGCAACTTCTTACTTAGAAATCATCTGAATCTGACAATAAGCAAAAATGGGCAAACTCAAAGAACATTTGGCTTTATCTTTATATAGTAGGTATTACGCCTACAACTTCTACCATACTATTTGTCCTATTTTAGGGAATTATTACTTTGTACTTTGACAATATTACTCGTTTAGCATATAAAAATAATGTGGCATACCAGGTCAGGTTTAGATATGATTTGATTTTCACATACTACTAATACAATACTCTAAAAAAGTATATACGATTTATTTTAATCAGAGAAATAAAATTTTTGGTTTACCTCTTGACAATGAATATCGAGCATATTTAATATGATATATTAAGTTCATCAAGGCAGTAACGAAGATAAAAGCCTGATTATTTTTCAGAATGAAAATATTTTTGATTTTTATCTAAAATGCCTTGACAAAGTAAAATAAGTATTATACAATGTTGACAAATGTTTGATTGAAAGAGAAATTATTAGGCTTTCGCAGTGGTACGTTAATAACGTGAGAGTAAACTTTAGTTTAAAAAGTTTAAAAAGATTAAAATACCTCTTGACAATCAAAATGACCCTGCTATAATTGCACATCCTATAATGTTATAGACGCGGGAATAGCTCAGTTGGTAGAGCGCAACCTTGCCATGGTTGAGGTCGCGAGTTCGAGTCTCGTTTCCCGCTCCAGTTTATTGTTTTAATTCAAGTTCTTAAGCTGAAGTTGTCCGCTTACCCCTATCTATTAATATAGATTATTTGTCTGTTCAATGGTGTGGTTGGTGTGGACCCACTGGCTGAGTGGCAGAATGGCTATGCAGCGGCCTGCAAAGCCGTGGATGTCGGTTCGATTCCGGCCTCAGCCTCCAACTCTCGATAGTAATTCATCTGAATAATATTTATAGATCGTGTTAGGCAATAGTTACTTTCAACTAAACGGATTTTTGTTACGTTGATTATTTCAGTATGCCATTGGTAGAACGGTTTTATATTTATTTTGATCTTTCGATTACGAAATGTTGTACTCTCTCTTTGCTGATTCTAGTTATTTAATGATAAACAAGCCTGGGTGGCGAAATCTGGTAGACGCAAGGGACTTAAACAAATTTGAGCACTTAAAGCGAAATCTTTAAGTGAATGGAGTCTAACTCGGTGAAACCTGTCAAATGGCAACCCCGAGCTAAATTTATTCTTGTTCTCAGTAAGAATTAGAATTGAGAAACTAATGAGAATAAAAAAGTGTAGAGACCATACGGCTCCTGCCTGACTGCAAAATGAAGAATTTAAACCAATAAATTTGATTTTAAAAATTTTTTGGCTCTAAAAAATATAAAGTAAAAGGCAAAGATAGGGTCCAGACCACAAACATAGTTTGAGATAGTTAAGTAAGATTGAAACTATGGCAACGAAAGTTGTAGTTGGTAAGAAAATCCCTCGGTTGAATAAACCGTACCGGTTCGATTCCGGTCCCGGGCACCACAATAATTATTAGGCAATATGGGAACGTTACCAATCATCGGTCATTAGACCATGTACACCGCACACTTTGGGCTCAATGCTGCACCATTCACCATCACCCCAGATCCACATTACCTCTATTTAAGTGCTCGTCATCGCGAGGCGTTGGCTCATTTGTTATATGGAGTCAATGAAGGTCCAGGATTTGTTTTACTGACGGGCGAAGTGGGCACCGGCAAAACTACGTTGTGTCGCTGTTTGATTGAACAACTACCAGAAACGGTGGATGTTGCTCTCATCCTCAATCCACGTTTGTCTTCTATTGAATTACTCGCCACTCTGTTTGACGAACTTCGAATCAGTTACGACTCTGATTTCACTTTCAAAGATTTTATCGACACTCTCCATAGTTATCTCCTCACTGCTCACGCCGTTGGTCGTCGCACGGTACTTATCTTAGATGAAGCTCAAAGCCTCTCGACCGAAGTGTTGGAGCAAGTTCGTTTACTCACCAATTTAGAAACGGCCAATCACAAGTTGTTGCAAATTATTTTAGTGGGGCAACCCGAATTAAAGATTTTGCTTAAACAAAATAACTTGCGTCAATTAGCGCAACGTATTACCGCACGTTATCACTTATTGCCGTTGCTGTTTAAAGATACTCAAGCCTATATCAATCATCGTTTAGCGATTGGTGGTGCGCGTGGGCCACTGTTTGTCAAATCGGCGATTAAAGAAGTTTATCGTTATTCTGGCGGGGTGCCTCGACTCATCAATGTCATTTGTGACCGTGCCTTGTTAGGGGGGTATGTCAAAAATCAGCAAGCGATTGATGCCAAAACGGTGCGAAAAGCCGTACAAGAAGTCAGAGGAGAAAAAAGTTTCTGGCGTTATCCCCGTTGGTTGCTAGGAGTTGGTGTGACCCTGTTACTATTAGTGGTGGGCGCCATAAACATTCGTTGGCCATCATTGTCTTCCTCTTCTACTGAGGAGGTTGTCAATTCACCGGCGACCCCCACCGCTACTTTACCGGCTACTAATCCGTCGGTTGTCGTCAAGCCACGACCCCTTACCACGACTCCGCTACCTTCATCTCTACCGGCCGATTTAGCCCATTGGTTGCAGACCGACCAAGTCGCTAAAGATGCGGAAACGGCTTTTACTACCTTGTTTCAACAGTGGAAAATTGATTATCTCAGTTTAACTGGTAATACCGCTTGTGATCGTGCAACGTTACGTGGGTTAGCTTGTCTTTATAAAACCGGGACTTGGGAGGAATTACGCACGCTCAATCGGCCAGCCGTTTTAGAATTAATCACCGATAATGGTAAACAGCATTACATCGTGTTAACACAGTTGCAACATGATCAGGCCACTTTAGCTTTTGGTGACCGGCGCGTTAACTTGGCCCTGACTGACATCACTCCCTACTGGTTAGGACAGTTTTTATTACTTTGGCAACCGCCGAAATTACCGGTACCGATTCTCAAAGCCGGTATTACCAATGAAGCCGTGGTTTGGGTGAAAAAGCATCTCGCTTTAGCGGAAGGATATAATACCCCCACCACGGTTTCTGCCACCTTTGATAACGCTTTGCGAAAACGAATTATTATGTTTCAACAGCGACATGGTATGGTTGCCGATGGAGTAGCGGGAGACCAAACCATGTTATTTCTCCAAGCCTTTGCCCCCCAAGAGCCGACCTTGAAACCAGCATCGGTGTCGTTACCGTAAAAATGGTTGGTGGTGAGCTTTGTAACAAAGCTCCGCTTTGTACTCCTGAAGCTTTGTTACCAACATGGACAATCTATTTATTGGTGGTCCCTTAAAGTCTGAGGGATAACACCCCTCGAAGGGGTGTTATCCCTACTGGCTTAAAGTTTGCAACTGGCGAATTTTAATCACTCTCTTCCCCTAAAACTATCTCAT
>BS_KBA_SWE02_21mDRAFT_10000739_pt1 | contig 12389 bp, 9 predicted proteins | sample BalSeasSWE02_21m_FD_9196 | JGI IMG/M metagenome (IMG submission 9196)
AATAATAGAGTATATGATGGGAAACCCCACAACCACTATTCCCATCATGAGAAACAGATAGGTTAATGTGTCTAAAACAGGTGTTTTCTCAACCATTGCTTCCTATCCCGCGTATTGAACCTTTCTCTCCACATATTTAAATTGCAGAACGGTTATTACGATGATCAGGGTCATCAGTACGATGGACTGGGCTGCCGAAGAACCAAGATTCAGACCGATAAATCCGTCCTGGTATACCTTGTAAACTAAAATATTGGTTGCGCCTCCCGGCCCTCCCTGGGTCATCATATGAATCACCCCAAAGGTTTCAAAAAATGAATAGATAATATTCATTACGGTTACAAAAAAGAGTGTTGGCGACAGCAGAGGAAGTGTGATTTTCCAGAACCTTCTAAACGGACCTGCGCCATCCATGGCGGCGGCTTCGATCAGGGATCCGGGAATGGCCTGCATCCCGGCAATGAAAAAGACGAAATTATAGCTGATCTGCTTCCAGGAACTGGCCATAATGACCATAAACAATGCATCTTTCCCGTCCAGTACCGGATTCCAGTCAAGCCCTAACCAACGCTTAATGGCAATAGCGACGACACCGTAAGACGGGTGAAGCAGAAAAAGCCATAGGATACCGGATATAGCCGGTGCAACCGCATAGGGCCAGACGAGCATTGTGCGAATCAATGCCTTTGCTTTCAAAGCGCGATTGGCCATGGCGGCGATGAGAAGACCGATAGAAATAGAAACGGCCGCCACGGATGCGCTGAAAAACAGGGTTGTCCCAATGGACTTGAGATAAAGCGGATCAGTAAAAAGCGCAGTGAAATTATCCAGCCAGATAAACGTACTGTGCTGCCCGAAAGGATCACTGCGCATAAAAGACTGCGCCAGTCCCTGCAATGCCGGCCAGTAAAAAAAGGTTGCAGTAACCAGAAATTGGGGCAGTATCAGAAGATATGGAAGGAATTTAGATTCAAAGAATGATCTTTTTATCATTGATGGCCCCGTAAAAAGTATGTTTTCTCGCAAAGACGCCAAGAACGCCAAGAAAAGATCTTCTATTAGGTAGTTAACTTTGCGCCTTTGCGTCTTTGCGCGAGATTTTGCTTTTTTACGAATGCATCATCATTATTTCTTATATATTTTTTCAAACTCACGTAATTTTTCATTACTGCGTTTTACTGCGTTATCAAGACCTTCCTGTGGTGTTTTGGCGCCGTTCCAGACCAGTTCAAGTTCCTCATTGATGATATTTCTAATCTGGATAAAATATCCCAGGCGAAGGCCCCGGGAAATTTCCGTAGGATTCCGGCGGGTCAACTGTTTGATGCCGACTTCCTTCAGGGGGTTTTCCTTGTAATANCCCTGCTCCTCAAGTATTTCATAGGCCTTTAANGTGATGGGGAAATAACCCGTTTCCTTATGCCAGTACATCTGCATNTCAGGGCTGGAAAGGTGGTTCAAGAATGCGGCAACCCCTTTGTATTCATTTTTGCTGTGTCCATTGAATACCCACAGGGAGGCGCCGCCAATAATGCTGTTCTGGGGTTCTTTCATCCAGGATTCAACCGGAAGTGGCGCCACATCCCAGGTGAAATCTTTTACGGCCTTTTGCAACTGGGCGATGGCACTGATGGAATCAATGTACACTCCGGCTTTTTGAGCGATAAACTCCGCTTTTGGCCCTTGAAATTTCTGACCTGCATAAACAAAACGTTTGTCGTCAGCCCATGTTTTCAGCCGGGCCACATGATTAGTGACTTTTGGATTATTAATGACCAGTTCACAATCAAGGCCTTCGTATCCATTGGCTCTGGTGGCAAAGGGGATATTATGGATGGCGCTGTAGTTTTCAATCTGGGTCCAGGATTGCCACCCTGTTACCATGCCGCCTTCCACGCCGGACTTAACCAGTTTGCCGGTTATTTCGCCTAATTCGTCCCAGCTTATGGGCTTTGTCTTTGAAAGTGGTGTGGGGATTCCCGCCTTTTTAAACAAGTCCACGTTGTAATACATCACAGGAGTGGATGAGTTGAAGGGCATGGACATCAGATTGCCGTCTGCGTTCATGTAGTAGGAAAGAACCGGTTGAAGATACCCGGACCAGTCAATGGTATACCCTTTATCCTTCATGAGCTTGAAGACGGGATATATAGCCCCGGAAAGCATCATGGTCTGTGTGCCCACTTCAAAGGCCTGGAGTAAGTGTGGCTGTTTTTTTGCACGATATGCTGCAACCCCGGCATTGATCGTTTCGTCATAATTCCCTTTATACGTACCGACAACCACATAGTCGGACTGTGAGTCATTAAATGCCTTAATCATGGTTTCAACTACTTCGCCCCGCGCGCCTTTCATGGCGTGCCACCAGTTGATGGTAATGGGCTTTGCCAGCGCCTGGCCGGCGAAAAACAGGAATGCGATTCCAGCTGCAACAAACATCAAAAGCCTATGTGTCTTCATGATGATATCCTTCTTCTTTCAAATAGGGTTAATCTTGCGATGTTGACCGGGTCCCGCTCTTCAGGCGATCCGCCACAAGATTAGGGGTAATTTACAGGTGAGTCAAGAAGAATTCTTGACTTTAACCGGCAAAAAATGGTCTTTATGTCCATCGGCAAAATCAGAATTTATCTTATTCAAATTCCCTGGGTTTGGATTGTAGGTTCAACTAACCCATTCCGCCATGAGGTCTTTTTCCTTGCCGCATCTAATTCCTGCGGGAGCCCACGGTCCTTCCCTGCAGGGTACGACCAAATGTAGGTTGTAAGCAAGAATTCTGTGCATGTACCCTGCGATGAAGGACCTCCATCAGATGTTGGGGAATTTTATCCAAGATGCGGCAAGGAAAAAGACCTCATGACTCCATTCTTACCCGGACTTTTGAATAGGATACGTCAGAATATTGTACGGCCAATTGCTTTTTTTCGGGGTCATTATGGCAAGCGTAACGTTAAAAGATATTGTAAAAATATTTGGCAAGACGGAAGTTATTCATGGGGTTAATCTTCATATCAACGACAGGGAATTCATCGTCCTTGTAGGTCCTTCGGGATGCGGTAAATCCACAGTATTGCGGCTGATTGCCGGTTTAGAGAAAATTTCAAAGGGTGACATCTTTATTGATGACCGTCTCGTCAATGATATCGCGCCAAAGGACCGGGGGGCGGCGATGGTGTTCCAAAACTATGCATTATATCCGCACATGGACGTATTCAACAATATGAGCTTCGGATTAAAGCTGAACAAGACCCCTAAGGCGGAAATCCAAAGGCGTGTCAATGAGGTTGCAGATATTCTGGAGCTCAGTGACCTTCTCAAACGGAAACCGTACCAGCTGTCAGGCGGTCAGCGTCAAAGGGTTGCCATGGGAAGGGCGATGGTCCGAAAGCCGTCCCTCTTTCTGTTTGATGAGCCACTTTCCAACCTGGACGCCAAGCTGCGCACGCAGATGCGCACGGAAATGAAGCGGCTGCATCAAAAAGTTCAAACCACCATTATCTATGTGACCCATGACCAGGTGGAAGCCATGACGCTGGCCGATCGCATAGTTGTNATGCGTGACGGATATATTGAACAGATCGGGAAACCCCTCGAACTGTTCCAGAAACCGGTGAATACTTTTGTGGCCGGATTTATCGGCAGCCCACCCATGAACCTGGTTCAGGCCNGAATTGTNCATTCCNANACAGGGCTGAAGCTACATTTTCCCGGAACACTGCAGATCCCCATTCCGGAAAAACCGGATGCCGAAATTCAGGATGGGATGGAGGTTATCATGGGTCTGCGCACGGAAGATTTGACGGTTGATAATGGTGGCAAGAGATTCCCGGAAGAGTGGAACGTGGATGGCGTTGTTGAAGTGGTCGAACCTCTGGGCGGTGAAACCAACATGCATATAGATCTTCAGGGAACAAAATTCATTGCCAGAAGCGAGGGAAGGAGGATTATTCATGTTGGCGAAAAGATAAAACTGGCCTTGAACCTGGANCATCTGCACATTTTTGACGCCAAGACCTCCCTTTCAATCTATTGAGCCTTCCTTCTCACCTTCCTATCATTTGATTTTTTCCCTTGACAAAGATTACCATGTCTTATTATGTAGTGAATGCAACGCATTTTTACCTTTTGTGTTGCCACGCCAACCTTCCCAATTAAATAATCGGGACAAAGGCTTCATGAAACGTCCAATTGATTTAATAAACGAACGATACAACTCTCTACGCAAATCAGAACAGCGCGTTGCCCGGTTCATACAAAATCATGTGGAAGAAGTTGTCTTATTATCGCTTCAAAGTCTGGCTAATAAATGCTCAACCAGCGATGCCACCGTCCTTCGCTTTTGCCGCTCACTGGGCTTTTATGGCTTTTCTGATTTTAAAGCATCATTAGTGCCCCAGCTTGTCAGAAATGAGCACACTTCACATCTCGAAGTAGATCCGAATTTAGGCTACAAAGATAAAAAGGTTCAGTTCCTACAAAACTTTCAGGAACAACTGAAATCAACGCTCAGAAATTGTGACTATGAAAAAATAGAAAAAGTTGCCACTCGTATTTCGCAGTCAGAAAAAACACTCATTGCCGGTCTGGGAGGTTCAGCCGGTGTGGCACATATATTCAGTGACTCTTTAGGCAGCATTGGGGTCTTCAGCACATGTCCACAGGATACGACGATGATGCTGAATTTAGTTTCGATGCATCACGATAATGATGTTTTGGTCTGTATTTCACACTCCGGCGAGACAGAGGAGATTGTTTTTACAGCAAAACAGGCAAGAGAGCAGGGTATGTTCACNGTGGGCATAACGAATTTTTCTCCATCTCCATTAGTGAAAAATGTGGAAGTTGCTCTGATTACAGGTGTTCCTGATAACTTATTGGGCTCTTATTCATGTCAGTCACGTATTTCACAGTTAGCGATTCTTGAACTGATATTGTATGAGGTTTCCCGAAAATTGGCGGAAAAACGTCTGGTCGAAGCAAACAGGCAACATCGTTTGAAGTCCAGGGTTTAAATGAATCAAGGTATGAAAATTAAAGATAAAAAATATGAATTATGGCGTTATCGAATTTTCTTTATAACGTGGCTTAGTTATTTCGGCTTTTATTTGACCAGAAAGAGCTTTTCAGTTGCCAAAATCGGTATGGCACAGGACCCGGATATCCTTCTTACCAAAATACAGATGAGTCAGATTGAAGCAGCTTATCTAATCGCCTATGCAGTTGGACAGTTCGTTTGGGGAATATTTGGAGATAAATTCGGCCCAAGAAAAATCCTGCTAACCGGCCTGCTATGTTCAGTGCTTGTTGCGGTTGTCATGGGTTTATCCTCCACGGTCATTCTTTTTGGAGTGCTCTTTTGTATTCAAGGCCTCTGCCAATCGACAGGTTGGGCGCCACTTGTGAAAAATATGAGCTATTGGTTTTCTCAAGAGGAACGTGGAACTATCATGGGTTGGTGGGCCACGAATTATGCGATCGGTGGGTTTGTTGCATCTCCATTTGCCGGATTCTGTGCTGACTACTTTACAGATTGGCGTTACGGGTTTTTCGGGCCTGCCACAGCACTTTTTGTAATCTGGGCCCTGGTTCTTGTGCTGCAAAAGGATAAACCCGAGGATGTGGGTTTAAAAACCATAGAAGAATATCATAACGTAAGAAAAGCTGTTTTAACTGACGATGAGGCCGTTGTTGAAGAAGGCTCTTTGAAGTCCGCTCTTGTTGTCATTAAAAATCCAATGGTTTTAATTTTGGGTGTATTTTACTTTTTTCTAAAACCCGCACGTTATGCCATCCTGTTTTGGGGCCCACTTTATATAAGCGAAAAATTTGGCACAGGAATGACCAAGTCTGCGGTCGTAAGCGTTTCTTTTGAGCTCGGTGGGCCACTTGGTATCCTTGCCGCGGGATATATTTCGGATAAAGTATTCGGTTCGCGGCGTATGCCCATCAGTATCATTTGTCTCATCGGGCTTTCCGTACTACTCTTTTCCTTTAATTATTTAGCCGGATTTCAAAATACCCTTTTGGTTGCATGTCTGCTTTTCGCCATTGGCTTTCTTCTTTTTGGGCCGGATTCACTTCTGAGTGGTGCAGCTGCTGTTGATTTCGGTACAAAAGAAGGGGCTTCAACTGCCAGTGGTTTTATCAATGGAATGGGCGCAGTGGGAGCCATATTAGGGGGAGCGCTTCCTGGAATTATTGCTGCACGGTGGGGCTGGGAGCCGCTTTTTTATATGCTTGGGATTACTACAAGTCTGGCAACAATCGTGCTGATCCCCAAGTGGAATGCTTTACCGAAAACAGTGGATGACTGATCGGATTAGAGGAGATTGCATCATGTATGGTTTTATGGGGAAAATACTCATCGTGGATCTAACCGGAAAAACTTTTCAGGAAATTTCGAAAGGTGAAGCTTTTTACAGAAACTGTTTGGGGGGCTCCTTTTTGTGCGCCAGGCTTTTTGAAGAGAACCTCAACGTGGTTGCGGATGCCTTTTCACCGGATAATCCGCTGATTTTTGCAACCGGGCTTTTTGCGGGAGAAAATGTCTGCGGTGCAACCCGTGTCAATATTTTCTCCATATCTCCGGAGACAACAGGAACCTATCTATCACAGGCAGGCGGTGAATTTGGACCCGAACTCAAAAGAGCGGGATATGATGCACTTGTCTTGAAAGGAAAATCAGAGTCCCCTGTTTATCTGAAAATCACGACAGAGGGAAACAGCTGTACCGTTGAGTTTGTTGACGCCAAACCTATCTGGGGGATGGAAAGAGTCAAAGCGAATGGTATACTGAACAAGGAGCTTGGGGCTAAATACCGAATGGCATCCATCGGGCCTGCCGGGGAAAACCGGGTTGTTTGTGCCAACATCATGTTCGAGGTGGACCATTACGGCGGCAGAGGTGGTTTCGGCGCGGTGATGGGTTCTAAAAATCTCAAAGCGATCTGCGTGAAGGGGGATAAGAAACCTGCATTCAAGAACCGCAAGAAGTTGCTGGAAACGAATAAAAATGGCGCCACACGATTTAAAGATGTAGCGCCAGGTGGTTTTATGGGCGTGCTCAAGAATTTGGGTACATTTGGTTTGCTTGCACTGAACCAGAATGGCGGCAATTTGCCGACCCGGAATTTCAACGACGCTCATGTTGATTCTGATAGATTTACTGGAGAAATCAGCCACGAGAATATTCACAGAAATTATGTCGGAAAAACCGTTCCCTGCAAGGCCTGCTATGTGGGGTGCAAAAAACAATACAAAAAGGACTCAACGCACGCAGATAAAACCTCGCTTGCAGAGTATGAAAGTATCGCCATGCTCGGGCCGAATATCGGTTTGGAAGAGCTTGCCGATGGTCTCAGGGCCTGTGAAATGTGCAACCGGCTCGGTCTGGATACCATATCAACAGGCGCAATGATCGCCTGGCTGATGGATTGTTATGAAAATAATATCCTTTCCAAAGATACATTTGGTTTTTCCATCAAATTCGGCGACGGCAAGAAGGCTTGCGAACTCATCGAAGATATTGCTCTTAGAAAAACGAATCTGGGCAATCTCCTTGGTGACGGCCTTTTTAAAGCGGTATCCGAGCTGGGAAATGGAACGAGATCTTATTTGCGGGCTTCGAGAGGAATCGGCCTTCCCGCACATATGCCGCGAAAGAAACCCGGGATCGGGTTTGGTTATCTTCACGGCCCCAATCCCGGCGATCACATGAAGTTTGAGCATGACTGGATAGGCAGCGATAAAGCCAGCTTGGAGAGTCTTGGCCTGGACATTCAATCCAGGCCTGATGCACTCGATAACAATAAAGTGGAAATCGCCCGGATGACTCAAATTTACTATTCAATGGTCGATTGCATGAGTTTGTGCATGTTTGTCTTTGGCCCGGGAAATATCTATTCTTTCGGGGAAATGACCGATATGGTTAACGCAGCAACCGGTTTGAATGTAAGTTTCAAGGATTTAATGAAAATTGGCGAAGAATGCCTTCAGCTTCAACGAAAACTTTATATTCAATTTGGCGGGAAAGATGAGGAATTCTTAGACTATCTGGAAAAAGAAATACCGTCAGGTCCGTCAAAAGGCGCTAAAATCAGCGTAAAAGATTTTGACGAAGCACGAAAACATTATTATTCCCTCTGGAATTGGTGATCGTTTGGCTGTTACAATTTGACTTATAAAGGAGAATACCAATGCCTACTAAAAGACATACCTATTCGTACCCGACACGAATCGAATACGGTCCCGGAGCTGTCAACGACCTTGTGGCAATCGTACAACAGGCGGGTTATAAAAAGGGACTTCTGGTGACGGATGAAGGAATTATGAAAGTCGGAAGCCCGGAGAAGATAAGCAGGAACTTCAAGGCAGCAGGAATTGAAATTACAACGTTCAGCGATGTAAAATCCAACCCTACCGATGATAATGCTTATGCTGGTACGAAAGTTTATAAAGAATCAAAATCCGAGTTTATTCTGGGTCTTGGCGGCGGTTCACCGATTGATGCGGCGAAAGTTGTCAAATGTCTCGCTACCCATGATGGTCCACTTGAAAAATATGATGATATGAAGGGTGGCGACAAATTCATTCAAAATAATATGCCGCCATTTTATGCCATACCAACCACTGCTGGGACCGGAAGCGAGGTCGGGAGAAGCAGTGTGATAACCATCAAAAGCACAAATAAGAAAACCATTATATTCTCTCCCTTCCTCATGCCGACAATCGCAGTGCTCGACCCGGAGCTTACCGTATCCATGCCCCGCAAATTAACGGCAGCAACCGGTGTGGATGCGTTCGTCCACAATCTCGAAGCGTATATCATCGACGTTTTCCATCCGTTTGCCGATGGCATCGCAAAAGAGGGGATACTCAGGAGTTTCAAAAATCTGCCTCTCGCGCTTGAGAACGGAAACGATATCAGCGCCAGGGGAGAAATGCTGATGGCTTCGGCAATGGGCGCCACAGCCTTTCAAAAGGGCCTTGGACTCAATCATTCCATCGCACACGCACTTGGAGTTCTCTATGATGCCCACCATGGCCTGGCAAATGCAGCCGTACTCGTTGAGGTCTTGAAATTTAATCTTGCCGACAACCATGTGAAAGGGAAGCTGGCCTCCATCGGTTCACTGCTGGATACGAATAACGATGCCGGCGCCGTGATCGAAACCATAGAAGAATGGCTTCATTTGGTTGATATGCCGACCGATCTCAAGAGTTTCGGTATTCGAGAGAATGAAATCCAACAGATTGAGGACTATTCTGTGGAAGATCCCTGTTGTCCGTCCAATCCGAGAAAGGTTGACAAAGGAGATGTTGTTCGGATTCTGAAAAAACTCCTGTAACTTTTAAGGAAAGAGCTTTGGGGACGCAGATTTCCGCAGATAGGCGCAGATAATTATTGAAAATAAAAGCTGAGATAACCTGCGTTCATCAGCGTCCAAATTCTTAAGCAGTTTATAAATTGGCTGGCGAGACCAGCACTATTTAAGCTATTAAAACCGAATTGGCCTGTTATGAAAAAAAAGATTAAAGCGATTACTTTCGATCTCTGGGATACCGTATTTATTGACGATTCCGATGAACCGAAGCGTAAAGCCTCGGGAAGACCGACTAAAGTAATTGAACGACGACGGCTTGTGCATGAATTTGTAAACAGGCATTCTCGTGTATCTCAGGAAATCGTAAACGCGGTATACGACACTGCCGATGCGGCCTTTCGATCCGTCTGGCACGATCAGCATGTGACCTGGACGGTCGAAGAACGATTGACCATTCTATTAAAAGGGCTGGGACAGACCTTACCGGACTCCGAAATGGACGAACTTATCCGGTTGCACGAAGACATGGAGTTAGAGTTTCGGCCTGATTTTATTCCGGGTGTGCATGAGGCAATAAAAGCGCTCCACAAAAATTACAAACTTGGGGTTATATCCGATGCGATTTTCAGCCCGGGCCGGGCCCTTCGCGCACTGTTGGAAGGGGAAGATCTTCTACAATATTTCGATATCTTCGTCTTTTCCGATGAAATCAGGCATTCAAAGCCGGAACCGGTTGTATTCCAGGCTGCTCTTAAAGGCTTTGACATAGAACCAGGCCAGATGGTGCACATCGGTGATCGCGAACATAATGATATTGCAGGACCTCAGCCTTTAGGGGTGAAAGCGATTCTTTGCACTGCCGCAATTGATCGTGACAGCGCAAATACCAATGCAGAGGCAACTTTCAGCAATTATAAAGATCTGCCAGGCATTATCGAAAAATTGAACCAATGAGCCAAAAGATAGCAATATTCACAACAACATCATGGAGAAGAAACGGTTATGACAAATTGTTTGCGATTTCTTATTATAGACGGATATCCGAAACCGAGCAGAGAGCAATTTAACACAGTTGGGATGGAACTTGCGGGGCAATTGTACGGAAATATGCTTGACCGTCATCTTGAAAAAGTTGAATATGATATTGTGTATGCAAGTGATCCGGGTATCCTGCTGCCCGGTGAAAAAGAGCTCCAGGTTTACGATGGCGTCCTCTGGCCCGGATGTAATCTCACCATCTATGAAACGCAAAATGAGCTTGTTACTAAAATGCTGGACCTGGCCAAGAGATGTTTTGAAGTAGGTGTCCCCCAATTCGGGAGCTGTTGGGGCGCACAAATTGCTGTTTACGCGGCAGGTGGAAAAGTTGAATCCAATCCGAAAGGAAAAGAAATGGGAGTTGCCCGAAAAATCCGCCTGACTGAAGAAGGACGGAACCATCCCATGTATGAAGGGAAAGCATCCGTATTTGACGGATTTATCAGCCATGATGACCATATCACGGAACTTCCGCCGGGAGCGCAATGCCTGGCGACCAATGATTTCACACAAGTCCAGGCCGTATCTGTCGAATATCTCAATGGGACTTTCTGGGCGACTCAATATCACCCGGAATATAATCTATACGAAATGGCCAGACTAATCTTGGCCAGGGAAGAAAAACTCCTGAAGCAGGGCTTTTTCAAAACCCACGAAGAGTTGATACAATTTGCCGACAAACTGGAAACAATTCACAGGAATCCTGAGCGGAAAGATCTACGCTGGCAATTAGCCATCGATGAAGATTTGATTTCCGAATCTATCGTACAGTGCGAGTTTGTGAATTGGCTGAATATGGTGATTTCAACTTCAGATGAGACTTGAGAAAGGAGGTGAATCGTTTCCACAAGAATCTCTCGACAAATAACCGGATGAACTCAATTATCAACCCAAATCAGATACCTTTTTGTAGTGTACTTCTATGAATGGAGACATTGTCTCAGAAGGCGCCGGAAATGAGATCCAAATTGGATGGGAGAGGTTTTTCAAAAATAGCAACCGGAGGATAAGGAGGAAACGCACCATGATTAATAAACGTAATAAAATAAGTATATTAGGAATTGCATTGTCACTGGTCTTGTTTGTTTTATCCACAAGCTTCGCTTTCGAAAAGGTGAAATTTGCCGTGATCACCGATCCCCATATGGAACTTTACGGGAAAGATCAGATGAGGATGGGGGCTTCCAGCACCAAAATTGTCGAGAATACCGTGAAAGCACTGAATGAGATGAAAGGTCTCGATTTTGTTGTCGTCACAGGGGATTTGACGCTGGATGGGGAACCCTGGAATGTGGATCAAATTAAGGCCTATCTGGATGACTTAACGGTTCCGTACTATGTGATATCGGGAAATCACGATTTCGCACCGGCCTCCCAGGCAAAGCCTGATAAGCCGGCCCATGTGGGTGTAAACAGGGGTGCTTTTGTATGGACCTTTCAAGGGCATGGGTATAATGGACCGGATGCCTGGTGGTCACTGGATCCAATGCCCGGGCTGCATATCATCGGTCTTGATTCAAATGTGATTACGAATTGGGGAGGTCATATCCCGCAGGCGGAGCTGAATTTTTTGGACAGAGATCTTTACGCAAATCGGGACAAGGTAAATGTCGTATTCTGTCATGCCAATTTTCTACCCTGGAGCAAGGACGACGAATTCGGGGGGAAGTTCGAATGGTTCCAGATCGATAATGGCGCTGAAGTGAGAAAAATTTTCGAGAAATACGTCCCTTCCCTGCAACTTGTGTTGACCGGACATCGTCATATTGGTCTCCGTCATAAAGAGATCAACGACGTGAATTATATTGTCAACCCCCCAGCCGTCTCTTATCCAAACCAATTCACCATCTACACATTGACTCCCAACAGCCTTAGCTATGAGACACGATGGATTCCCGTGGAAAAGGAAATTATTGATACTGCCAAAGCAAACCTGATAGCAGCGACGGGTGACTGGTGGAGGGGCTCGGATGCACCAGTCGGGCCTGAAGGGGATAAAGCGATGCTGTTATTTTTCGAAGGACCCGG
>BS_KBA_SWE02_21mDRAFT_10000740_pt1 | contig 12380 bp, 14 predicted proteins | sample BalSeasSWE02_21m_FD_9196 | JGI IMG/M metagenome (IMG submission 9196)
TCCCTCAGCGGCTCGACCTGTTCCACCTCGATGGTGTTGCCGCGCCTGTCGCGCAGAACGCGCTTGAATCCCGACTCCCCGGCCAACCAACCGTCGTAAGCCAGTTCAAGACCTTCCTGGCCGTGATCGTCAATATCCGTAAAGCCAAGTAGATGACCGGTCACCTCACCAGCCGGATAGAAGCGGTGGTACTCCCGCTGTAAATACACGCCGGGAATATTCAACTTCTCCACGCGCCGTGTACGCTCCGGAGACATGTGACGCTGCAGGTAAAGAAACTCCCGGTTCAGGTTGGAGGTAATTCTTCGCTTCAGCCAATCGGGCTTGACCTCCATGGCACGGGCAAGCTCGGGCAGGCTGTCAGTCGCATCGGCAACCAGCCGGGGATTCACCCAGACGCTGTCCACGGGTGTGCTGATCGCCAGCGCCTCGCCATTACGATCAGTGATAGGCCCGCGGGGCGCCACGGTAGGAACAATCCGGAGGTGACGCGCGTCCCCTTGCTCGGCGAGAAAAGTATTCCTCAGTACCTGAAGATCCAGGGACCGAAGGACCAGGGCAAAACCGACCAGCAATAACAGACACAATACGAAACCGACCCGCAGCCGGATCTGTTTCAACTGCTGTTCCATTGAAGCTGATTTACTCATTGACTAACGATGAACACGTCAGAGGGTTGAGGGATGTGCATGCCCAGGCGCTCACGCGCCTCCCGATCAATGCGCGCATGGGTTGACCAGTAACTTTCCTCTATTTGTAAACGCCACCAGTCCACGACCAACTCGTCTCGCTGGCTATTGAGTTGTTGCAGGTGGGTAAATTGACGCCGGGATTCGTGGGTGGTGTAAACCACGGCCAGGGATGACATCAGGGTCAGCAACAGCAGACTTGGAACCACGAGACGCATCAGGGGTGAGGTGTTCATCGAATTTTCTCCCCCACTCTCAGCGTGGCGCTACGCGAGCGAGGATTGGCATCCAACTCTGCCTGGCTGGCGCCAATGCCCTTCCCTACTACCCGCATGCGTGGTCTGGCATGCTCCGGGATATCCGGCAAGCCGGCGTACACCGGGTCGGGTCGGGAATGACCACGAATGAAGCGCTTGACCATACGGTCTTCGAGGGAATGGAAACTGATCACGCAAAGCCGCCCGCCCGGGGCCAGTAACTCCAGCGCCGCGTCCAGTCCGGACTCGAGGGACTGCATTTCCCGATTCAGGTGTATGCGTATGGCCTGGAAGGTCCTGGTGGCAGGATGCTTGCGCCCCTGTCGGCCGGGCACAGCAGAAGCCACCAGAGCGGCCAGCTCGGACGTCCTCGCCAGGGGTTTTTCCTCGCGTCGGCGCAAGATGGCGGCGGCGATACGCCGGGCATGCTTTTCTTCACCGTAGCGCCAAAGAACCTGGGTGATTTCCTTTTCCGGGGCCTCGGCCAACCACTCGGCAGCGGTCATACCCTGCTCATTATCCATACGCATATCCAGGGGACCGTCCGCCTGGAAGCTGAAACCGCGTTCGGGTGAATCCAGCTGGGGCGAAGACATACCCAGGTCGAACAACAGCCCGTCCAAAGCCTGGATATCATGATCCCCCGCAATCTGCGCCAGCATCTCGAACGAACCCCTGATAATCGATACACGTTGATCTTCGCCAAACAGTTGCCTGGCCACTTCGACGGCCTGAGGGTCCCGGTCCAGTACAATCAGTCGCCCCTCAGTTCCCAGAGCCTGCAGGATGGATCTGGCGTGTCCACCTCTCCCAAANGTGGCATCCAGATACTTGCCTGCCGGCCTNACNGCCAGAGCCTCCAGCACCTCCTTGTGGAGTACCGGCAGATGGCGTTCCAAAGCCGGGGTNCCTATAAGGAGAGAGATTCGAGCTCGGCCGGCAGGTCTACCCCGTCGTCCTCTGTCTGAAGCCACTGGTCGCGTTTCGCGTTCCAGCGTTCCTCATCCCAAAGCTCGAATTTATTGCCCTGACCAATGAGGATGGCCTGTCGGTCCAACCCCGCGAACTCCCTCAACTCGCGCGGAAGCAAAATACGTCCATGACCGTCCAGGTCCAACTCGGTCGCATAGCCCACCATCAACCGCTGTAATCTGCGGGCCTGGGGATTCAGGCTGGGTAGACGCACCAGCTTGCGCTCGATTTCTTCCCAGTCCGGAAACGGATAGATCAGCAGGCAATAATCGCGGTCTACCGTAAGGACAAGCCGACCATCACTTTTCTCAGACAGCTGGTCGCGATAGCGCGTAGGCATGGCCATGCGCCCTTTTGCATCCAGCGTGATTTTGCTTGCACCGCGAAACATGTCTCAGGTTCTCCAAAAAAGCCTGGAGTTCCATTTCTCCCCACTTTTCCCCACCTGCCGACACTATAGGTACGCGCGAGCAGCACTGTCAACACAAAAACAGCAAAAATTTCTTAGTTGTGAGTAACTTAGACGCGCTTTCGAAGTGGGATTCGGAGAGTTTTCAGACTGTTTTGAAGCACAAAATCAGTGAGTTAAGCCCGCTTCCTAGAAAGGCCTTTAAATTGAGAATTATTATGTGAAAGGTGGGAGTCGGCCGATAAGCCGGGTTTTGTCGTGGGCAACCATTCATCTGGGATACACGTCACCGCGTACCTCAAGCGACCTACCCGGGAGCGAATGCGAGCCGCATCCTCCGGCCGAAGCCGAACGCTCCCCTATTTGGTCTTGCTCCGGGTGGGGTTTACCTAGCCACGAAGTGTTGCCACTCGCGCGGTGCGCTCTTACCGCACCGTTTCACCCTTACCGGCGTCCCTGGGGACGCTTAGGCGGTTTGCTCTCTGTTGCACTTTCCGTAGGCTCACGCCCCCCAGGCGTTACCTGGCACCCTGCCCTTTGGAGCCCGGACTTTCCTCCGCGGATCATGACGACCCGCCGCGGTTGCCTGGCCGACTCCCGCTGCGAACAATAGGTCCTATGGAGTCAAAACTCAAGGTAAATCAATATCTTTCTGGAGATCGGTCGCCCGCTTGTAGACCTGATTCCGACCCAGGTCGGTAAGCGCGCATGCCAACTTCACCGCCTGGCTTAGCGGCAGCACGGGCAGCAACACAGAAAGAACCCTGTCCAGGTCTTCCTCATGTTCTTCCTCGCTGGCGCTGCGGCCTTCTACCAGCACCACCAGCTCACCCCGTGACATATCCGGGTCAGTATCCGACCGCTGTTTGAGCTCGCCAAGATTAGCCCGGTACAGCGACTCATAAAGCTTGGTTAATTCGCGGGCAACCGCGGCCTCTCGCTGGGGACCGAAAATCAAACAAAGATCCTCGAGCATTGAAGCCAGGCGCTTTCCAGACTCATAAAAAACCAGGGTTCCCTGCTGGGCAGCCAGGGACTGTAGCCGGGCCTGGCGGGCTCCCCGCCTGGGCGGCAAAAACCCTTCGAATATGAACCGATCTGTGGGCAATCCGGCCACCGACAAGGCGGCAATGGCGGCACAGGGTCCGGGCACGGCGATCACCGGCATTTTCAGCTCACGAATGCGTCGCAGCAGGGGAAAGCCGGGGTCGCTAAGCAGGGGCGTACCTGCATCAGACCCAGGGCGATACTTTGATTCTCCCGAAGCCGTTGCACTACCGACTCCACTTTTTGCCTTTCGTTGTGCTCATGTAGCGACAGCATCGGCCGGCTCAAACCAAAGTGTCGAAGTAGTTGGGCTGTGTGTCGCGTATCCTCTGCCAGCACCAGGTCCACCTGGGTCAGGACTTCCACCGCCCTGGGAGAAAAGTCCGCCAGGTTGCCTATGGGCGTGGCAACAACATAGAGGGTACCGGGGGAAATTTGCTGCATGGGATAATCGGGCCAGAAAGGTTAATCTTGCATGCAGGATAGCAAGGAGTCTCTGATCTATTCGTGAACTCGTATCTTGGAGCCAAAAAATCCATATTCTGTGTTGCCAATCTTCGCAATAGAACCACTATTTCGCGCGATTGGTGCCTTGAATCTGAATCTTTTCGCTAACAGTCTACTTCGTCCAGAATAAATCAGAGGCTCCAAATAAGCTGCGGCCCCGCGGAGAATTCCGTAAATATCCGACAACGACCCAGGAATTATGATCGCCGAGAGCCCAGGCTATTGCTTTAATGGCCACCAGTCCACGACAGACCCAGGACCCTATCTAGCATGAGAACAAACGGCAGCCTTTTCTATAACGCCTTGCGCCTCCTGGTGCTGCTGGTGGCATTGGCATCGGTGACTGCCTGCCAGGTGCCTGGAAGATGGGCGGATTCGGGCGACAATGTAGCCAAGGCCGAGCAGGCGGCTGGACAGGGACGGTACCGCGACGCCGCGCAAATTTACCTGGACCTGGCTGACCAGGACAGCGGTTCCATGGCTGACCACTGGCGACTGCTGGCAGCCCAGCAATGGCTGAACAGCCAGGACCTGGCTGCCGCCAGCAAAGCGCTGGATTCGGTGTCCGGTCCCATGGACAGAGATAACCTTGCCTTGTGGTCCCTGCTGGGCGCGAAACTGCTACTGCACCAGGACAAGGCAGGCGAGGCGCTGAAACGGCTGGAAGAATCGCCACCTCCGACAGCGGCGACTGCGGCGGAGTTTTACTCCTTGAAAGGCGACATTCTGCTTCACCTGAACCAGGTAGACCAGGCAATCCAGGCGTTCAACGAAGAGCAGACGTGGCTGAACAATACCGCCGATATTCTGTCCAGCCAGCAACGACTACTGGATCAATTGGAAGCACTTGAGCGCGAGGGGCGCCTGGGAGAATCAACCCAGGGCGAGCAACTGGAAAAAGGCTGGATCGCACTAGCCCGCATGAGTGCCCAGACAGCCGCTGATGGACCGGCATTCCTGGCTGGCTTGAGAGGCTGGCGCCTGGCTTTTCCACAGCACCCGGCGAGTACCGGTATCGTGGCCAAGCTGATGGAGCAATACCGGGGGGCAGGTAACTACCCTGTCCAGGTGGCCTTGTTGTTGCCACTGAGCGGTAGAGAGCAAGCATATGGAGAAGCTGTGCGAGATGGCTTCCTGGCCGCTTACCTGCAAAGTCCCAACAAGGACTTGCTGCCCCTGGTCCGCATTTACGACACACGGCAAGTGGGCGCCCCTGCCAGTTACCGTAGCGCCATTGCCGATGGCGCAGACATGATCGTCGGTCCCTTGTTGCGGGATGATGTGACGCAACTCATGGGCAGCGCCAATGGTGAGGCCCCGGTGCTGGCATTGAACCTCGGCAACGCTGGTGGTTATTTACCGCCGGTGTTTTACCAGTTCGCGCTGGACCCGGAAGGCGAGGCCCGCGAGGCTGCGCGCAGGCCGTTAGCCGATGGGCATGTTCGGGCCATCGCGCTGGTGCCCGCCAACAACTGGGGCAAACGGTTGCTGGACAGCTTTACCGCGGAACTCGGCGCTGTTGGCGGCGAATTACTCACCAGCGCCACCTATGATCCCGGTGAGCAGGATTATTCATCGGCGATTACCCGCGCATTGAATCTGGATCAGAGTAAGGAGCGATATAGAAGGCTGTCGGATGTATTGGGTATGTACCCGGAGTTTGAGCCTCGTCGTCGCGAGGACGTCGAGTTCATCTTTGTGGCGGCACAACCTGAACAAGGCAGGCTGATCCGCCCACAACTGAAGTTCCATTACGCGTCCGACCTTCCGGTATATGCGACATCGGCTATCTACCAGCCGGATGTCGCCGCTAACAAGGACCTGGATGGACTGGCATTTACGGATATGCCCTGGTTACTAAGCCTGGCGAAGGATAATTCGGGTCTGCACGCCATGGTCGCCACCTCGTTTGTCGAATTGCAGGAAAATCAGCCCCGGCTGGTGGCCATGGGTGTGGACGCATTCCGGCTGCTACCCTGGCTGTATAGTGGCCAGCAGGTATCAGGACTGCCGGGCGCCACGGGCTTGCTGAGCATAACGGCCAACGGCGTCGTGCAAAGGCAATTGGAGTGGGCCCGCTTCAGTAACGGCAGACCGCTAGGGCTACAACCCAAAATCCTTCGTTCTGCGAGCCCCGTCGCCGTAGAGTATTGACCGCGGACAAACGCACACAGGGACGGCAGGCCGAGCAGCTCGCGATGGCCTACCTGCAGACTCGGGGACTCGAATTCATCCAGGCCAATTACCATTGCCGCATGGGCGAACTGGACCTGGTAATGCGCGAGGCAGATACCCTGGTATTTGTAGAGGTGCGCTTGCGCCGCAGCGCGGCCTTTGGCGGCGCGGCGGAAAGTGTTACCCGCAGTAAGCAGGACAAACTCTGGCACGCCGCGTTACACTTCATAGCAAGTCGACCGGACCTGGCGTCGCTGGCGGTCAGATTTGATGTGGTTGCGCTGTCAGGCATGGCGGTAAACGACGGTTGCTGGATCAGGAACGCGTTCGGCGCGGAACATTGACGGATATTNTATGCACGCAGAAGACAGAATAAGAATGCTCTTTGCCGATGGCATAGAGATCAAGCATCGCGCAATGGAACAACTGCCCCCGGCCATCGCCTCGGCCGGTCTGTTGATGACCGATTGCCTGCTTGATAATGGCAAAATACTAAGCTGTGGCAACGGTGGCTCTGCGGGAGACGCCCAGCATTTCTCGGCCGAAATGCTCAATCGTTTTGAAATGGAGCGCCCGGGTCTGCCGGCCATAGCGCTAACAACGGACAGCTCTACTCTTACTTCTATCGCGAACGATTACTGCTATGAGGACATTTTCAGCAAGCAGGTTCGGGCCCTGGGACAACCCGGAGACACTTTGCTGGCCATCAGTACTTCGGGCAATTCGGAAAACGTGCTGCGGGCAATTCAAACCGCTCACGAGCGCGGCCTGCGTGTCGTTGCCCTGACCGGTAGGGATGGTGGAAAAATGGCTAGCATCTATCGTGATGGCGATGTGGAGATTAGGGTACCTGCGACCTCAACCGCCCGCATCCAGGAAGTTCACCTCATAATCATTCACTGCCTGTGTGACTTGATTGACAGAAGGCTTCTGGGGATAGAGGACTAGAGAGCCTCTGATCTACTTGATCCAGAATAAATCAGAGGTTCCCAGAGCCATCCTCTCCTCGCGGGTCTGTTACTTGACCACCTTTAGATGAGAGCCCCGAGGGCCGCCCTGGGATTCCTCGTCGCGGGGTCTTGGGCCAGGCCCTGTCGGTGGTTGCCCGCCGTCGTCCTCATCACCAAACAGCATCCCTTCGCCAGATTCCCTGGCGTAAATACCCAGCACCGCCCTGACCGGAATAGTTACCGCCATGGACGTACCGCCAAAGCGCGCCTGGAATTCGACGTAGTCATTGTGAACCTGTAACCCCACCACGGCAGAATCGCCGACATTGAGAACAATCCTGCCGTCTTTCACGTATTGCCTGGGCACAACCACGCCTTCAATACTCACGTCGACAACCAGGTGAGGAGTTTGATTATTGTCCGTCATCCACTCGTGCATTGCCCGTAACAGGTATGGTCGCCGGGATGAAAGATCGGATTCGGTCACGAGCTACTGCCTGATCTCCCGCTCCAGCTCGGTCAGACTTTGCTGGAAAGAAGGACGGGCAAATATTCGCTGGGCGTACTTTGCAATCGTGGCGGCCTCCTTGGGCAGCTCGATACCGTACTTGGGCAAACGCCACAGAATCGGAGCAATGGTGCAGTCTACCAGGGACAACTCGTCGCTAAGGAAGAACGGTTTGGCACCGAACACCTCTGAGCTGGACAGGATGCTCTCCTTGAGGATCTTGCGGGCTTTCAAGGCGGGCTTCTTTTCTCCGGCCGCCTCAATCTGCTCAGCCATGTTGTACCAGTCCCGCTCGAGGCGGAACAAGGCCAGGCGGAACTGGGCCCGGCTGACCGGGTCCACCGGCATCAATGGCGGGTGCGGGAAGCGCTCATCCAGGTATTCAATGATAACGCGAGAGTCATATAGCACCAGGTCTCTGTCCACTAACGTAGGGACGCTGTTATAGGGATTCAGGTCCAGAAGATCTTCCGGCAAATCGGGGCCATTTACATCGATGATATCGATGTTGATGCTTTTCTCCGCCAATACCATGCGCACCCTGTGACTATGGGCACATAGTTGATTGGAAAACAAAGTCATTACTGACCGCCTGTTGGCGATATTCGACATTTCAAACTCCTCTGAGTCGCAGCCCAGGCAAAAGATCAGAAAAAAGCACCATCATCGACCTAGGGAGCCTCTGATTTATTCTGGGCTTAGTAAATTGTGAGCAGAAAGATTCAGATTCAAGGCACCAATCGTACGCAATAGCTAGCTATTGCGAAGATTGGCAACACAGAAGCTGGATGTTTTAGCCGCAAGACACAAGTTCATGAATAAACCAGAGGCTCCCTAGTGTACGTCCTTCCAGTATTCCTTCTTCAGCGCGTATGCGAGCAAGAAAAATATCAGTAGGAAGAACATCACCCAGATACCCAGCTGGATACGTTCCAACTTTACCGGCTCACTGATGTACTCGAGGAAAGTCACTGTATCACGCACAAATTCCTTGTATTCCTCTGTGGACAGACTACCGGCAGCAGTCTGTTCAAAGCGGTCGAAGACCTCGTGTTCGTTACCTGCCGCATCGTTTTCGGTGCGGTACACAGCACGCTGCATGCCCTGCAACTCCCACAGGACATGGGGCATGCTGGCGCCGGGCAGCATCAGGTTATTCATGCCGGTGGCCCGGGTATCATCCTGGTGGAAGGAAGTCAGAAAACCAAACAGCCAGTCTGCACCACGCGAACGCGCTATCAGAGAAAGGTCCGGCGGCGGCTGTCCGAACCAGCGTGTTGCATCGGCCGCAGGCATGGCCACCTTGATGGTATCGAATGGCCGCTCGGCCGCAAACATCAGGTTATCCCGCAACTGGGTCTCGCTCAGGCCGAGGTCCGCACCCAGCCTGTTGAAACGCACGTACTGGGCCGAATGGCAACCAGAGCAATAGTTGATGAAATTGCGGGCGCCACGCTGCAGGGACGCAGTATTGGACACGTCCACATTGGCCTTTTCCAGGTGCCCACCAGCGGATGAGGCCATGCCGACCAATGGTGTGCTCAGCAACAGAACAACAAGAAATCGCTTAAGCATGATAGGTCACCCTCTCAGGAACGGGCTTGGTCTTATCCACCCTGGACAACCAGGGCAACAGCAAGAAGAACCCAAAATAGATGACTGTACCGAGACGGGCGAGGTAAGTGTAGGTCGGCGTTGGAGGCTGCATACCCAGGTATCCCAGCATCACAAAGGCCGCGGCGAACAAGCCTAGCGGCAGCTTGTATAACCAACCACGGTAACGAATGGAACGGACCGGTGAGCGATCCAGCCAGGGCAACAGGAACAATACAATAATAGCCGCACCCATCAATATCACGCCGCCCAACTTGTCCGGGACGGCCCGCAAGATGGCGTAAAACGGCGTGAAGTACCAGACCGGAGCAATGTGCAAGGGGGTCTTCATGGCATTGGCCGGTTCGAAGTTGGCGTGTTCCAGGAAGTAGCCGCCCATATCCGGGGCAAAGAACACCACAGCACAAAACGCCATTAGGAATACCGCCAAGCCGACCGTGTCCTTGACGCTGTAATACGGGTGAAACGCAATACCATCAAGGGGAATGCCATCAGGGCCCTTGGTATTCTTGATTTCCACGCCATCCGGGTTGTTGGAACCCACCTCATGCAGGGCCAGGATATGGGCCACAACCAGGAAGATAAGGACCAGGGGCAAGGCAATCACGTGCAGGGCAAAGAACCGGTTCAACGTTATATCAGAGATAAAAAAGTCGCCTCGAATCCACTCAACCAGGCCGTCACCCACTACCGGGATAGCGCCAAAAAGGGAAGTGATCACCTGGGCGCCCCAATAGGACATCTGTCCCCACGGCAGCAGGTAACCCATAAATGCTTCGCCCATCAGCACCACGTAAATCAGCATACCGAAGATCCACAACAGTTCCCTTGGCGGCTTGAACGAACCGTATAGCAAACCCCGGAACATATGCAGGTAAACCACGATGAAAAATGCCGAAGCGCCAGTGGAATGTATGTAGCGGATCAGCCAGCCCCACTGCACGTCCCGCATGATGTATTCCACCGAGGCAAATGCATCCGCAGCGGCTGGCTTGTAGTTCATGGTAAGGAAAATACCGGTGAGCAACTGTATGACCAGCACCACCAAAGACAGCACGCCAAACAAGTACCAGAAATTAAAGTTCTTCGGCGCGTAGTATTCAGCGGCGTGCTCATTGATCATCTTGGTCAGCGGGAATCGGGCGTCTACCCAGGCCAACAAGCGCTTTGCCGCGCCCTGTTCGTTGTGAGATGTGCTCATCAGGCAACCCCCATGTCATCGCCGATCAGAATGAGGCTGTCACTCAGGAAACGGTGGCGGGGAACGCTCAGGTTTAACGGAGCGGGCACCCCTTTGTAGACTCGACCGGCCAGATCAAATTTCGAACCGTGGCAGGGGCAGTAGAAACCGCCTTGCCAATCCGGGCCCAGGTCCGCGGGCGCCAACTCAAATCGTTCCGCCGGGACGCAACCCAGGTGTGTGCAAATGCCTATTACCACCAGAATTTCGGGCTTGCGGGAACGGCTTTCGTTAGTCGCATAGGCAGGTTGCTGCGGCTGCTCGGACTCGGGATCCCTGAGGAACGAGCCAACCTCGGGCAGGGTCTTCAACATGGCCTCGGTACGGTGCAGTATCCAGACTGGCTGGCCACGCCAGCCCACCCGGATCATTTCACCCGGCTGTAGCTTGCTGATATCTGCCTCTACGGGAGCCCCCAGGGCCTGAGCCCTGGCACTGGGTTTCCAGGACGAAAGAAACGGTACTGCGGCAAAGCCCGCGCCAACTACACCTGTAACCGTGGTAGCCACGGTCAAGAAGTGACGCCTGCTCTTGTCAACGCCCTCGCTCATCGATGGGTCTCCTGAATCTGGTACTTAGCCCGATTGGGATATATCTAAATTTCAGCTTATGCTTGCGCTTTCACACGCATTGCGCATGTGTCTCCGCTAACAAACGCTACATTATACACGGCGATAAGATTTTGCGGTACGTTCTGGCTGGAAAATGCCGCAACACAAGGTGTACGTATGCCCGGATCAGGAAAAGAAATCCAGAACCCGCCAGGGGAACGGCGATGAAAAGTCTGCGCCCAATAGGATTCATTCTCCAGTCGGCTGCCGTTGGTCTTGCCGTGGCCTTCGCAGTTCTTTATTTCTTTCCGGAATACATCCTCCCTGGCTCGGGTCCAGGCGGCTCCGCGATCTCCTACTCCGGCGCAGTAAAGTCGGCCGCCCCCGCAGTGGTCAATATTTATGCACTTCGACGTCTGCCGGTGTTGCCGGGTGCTGCTGAGGAAACCAGCCCCGGGTTGAGCAATAACCTCGGCTCAGGTGTTATCGTGGACCCGGCCGGCTATATATTGACCAATTTTCATGTGATTGATGGAGCCGAGAAAATCACCGTCGAACTGGCGGATGGTCGCAGCCTTTCCTCCGAGGTTATTGGCACAGACAGACCCACCGACCTGGCCCTGCTGCGTATTCCTCTGGACGGTCTTCCGGCAATCCGGATGGGGCGCTCCGACACCCTGGAAATTGGCGATGTGGTACTCGCCATTGGTAACCCATACGGCCTCGGCCAGACGGTCACCCAGGGCATCGTCAGCGCCACCGGACGGTGGCAGCTCGGACTGACCTTGATAGGCGACTTTATCCAGACCGACGCGGCCATTAACCTCGGCAATTCGGGAGGCGCGCTGATAAACACGCGGGGCGAACTGGTGGGTATCAATATCGCGACCCTCGAACCCGCCCTGGCGCTGGAACAAACCCTGCCAGAGGGCATAGGGTTTGCCATACCGGTAAACCTGGCGCGGGGCGTTATGCAGCAGCTCAAAACCCGTGGCCGGGTGATTCGTGGTTGGCTGGGTGTGGATGCCGTGGACCTGGACCCGGTGCGAGCAAGGGCCCTGAAACTCGAATCAGCCAACGGTATAGAGTTGCGTTACGTGTATGAGGATAGCCCGGCGGCGGCGGCCGGTTTACACGCCCAGGACGTGCTTACCGAAATCAATGGCCAGCCTATCCTTGTTCGGCAGAGCGCGGTCAACATCGTGGCGGCATTGCAGCCGGGCAGCACCATAGAGCTCGCGGGCATACGCGACGGCCAGAGCTTCCATGTCAGCACACAGCTGGTGGAGCGCCCTGAATAGCCCCGCTACTCGACGACACGTTGAATCGTCGCACCAAGCGCCGAAAGCTTCTCCTCGATGCGCTCGTAACCCCTGTCGATGTGATAGATACGATCGACAATGGTTTCCCCTTCCGCCACCAGTCCCGCCAGCACCAGGCTGGCCGAGGCGCGTAAATCCG
>BS_KBA_SWE02_21mDRAFT_10000741_pt1 | contig 12374 bp, 10 predicted proteins | sample BalSeasSWE02_21m_FD_9196 | JGI IMG/M metagenome (IMG submission 9196)
AGCAGTGATGGTTGCTAGAACAAGTCCTACCACTATATTACTTATCAAACCGCTGTACAATCCGGCAGGAATTAATAAAATATCATTGATTGCCTGGGTAAGTTGATTTACGTTGAATACTGGTAGGGCTCCTATCAAACCAGATATACTAAAAAAAACAGCTAAGGGTTTCCATTTTTTACCCAGACCTTCTGTTATAAAATACATCGGACCACCTTGAATATCTCCGTTCGAATCTTTTCCTCTATACATTATTGCCAAGGAAGCAGTAAAAAATTTAGTCGACATACCAATTACAGCACTAATCCACATCCAAAAAACGGCCCCAGGTCCGCCTATAAAAATAGCTAACGCAACACCAGAAATATTTCCCATTCCAATTGTCGCTGATAGAGCTGTTGTTAGCGCCTGGAAATGACTAATTTCTCCAGCATCTTTTTCGTTGTCATATTTACCACGTAACACAGCAATTGCATGTCCTAAATATCGGAATGGCAAAAACTTAATTTTCAAAATCAGGTAGAGTCCTCCCCCGATTAATAAAATTAGTAGTGGTAGCCCCCAAACAGCAGAAGCTAAATCCCCCATAAAAGTATTCAGTTGTTCCAAAAGAAATGAATTAAATTGGAACGAATGTAAACTTAAATTTTTAAAATCAACAGAGAAATTGTTAATTGCAATGCCTTATGAATAAAAAAAATATATACATTTTATTTTGTCTTATATCCACCGCTTTGTTCGCACAGCAAACGGAATCGAATTCCCCTTCCAGCCACTTAATAATCACGCCCGAGCTTTTAGCCGGCGTGACAGCAGAGCCAAATTCGTACTTTCCAGAGCATTCTTTCCAAAAACAATTAATGTTGAATCTTGCATGGGACCAGATGGCAAACCCTCAAGAATGGGCACAACGCCTGAAGGGACCGAGAACTGGAATTGGAATTGGCTATGCAGATTTTGGAAACCAAGATAGTTTGGGCTTTGCATTAACCTTGATGCCTTTTATTGAATTTAATGCATTTAAAAAGAAAAATTTGAAAGTTCAAGTTGGGATGGGTGGGTCTTATTTCAACAAAAAGTACGATTCAATTACTAATCCTAACAATCAAGCCGTTACAACTCATTTGACCTGGTCGTTTCGTCTCTTCATGCATTATCAAATAATTTCCACTAGAAAATTTGACTGGCGAGTTGGAGCAGGCTATTTTCATCATTCAAATGGACATGCCCGAATTCCTAATCAAGGATATAATTCGTTTCTCTTTAGTGTTTCCACCGATATAAAAAGTCCGCCGCGATCTTTAAATGAGGAAGAGCATTATTCTAAAGAAGTATTTAAACATAGCGTATATAGTTACTTTATAATCCGATCTGGATATGGGTTTAATGCACTTTCTAAGGCATTCAATGAAAAAAAAGATATTTATACATTTTCGGGAGAATATGGTAAAGTATTTAATAACACCTTTAAACTAGGTATAGGATTATACTATAGATTTTATCAAAATTATTACGATTATATCGTCGATAATGAATCGCTGGTTCAGGATGGTCGGGAATTCGACTATTACAAGGAAAATCCTTGGTGGTATGCCTCTAATATTGGTGCTTCAATAAATTCTGAAATTCTATTAAATCATATTGGAATTGATATTCAAATGGGGTTCAATTTACATAAACCCGGATACAAAATTGATTGGCGTATTAATCAAGGTTGGGCTTATGTACCAAAAGAGATTCCGGAAGACAGTAATATTGTACTGGGTGAATTCGATACAAAATATAAATTAAAAGCTCTTATTGCTACGCGCCTTGGTCTCAAATACTACTTTTGGTCAACTACAAAGGGTCCAGAACATAATCTCTTTATCGGGGCACATTTAAACGCAAATCTCGGGCAAGCAGATTTTTCGGAATTGAGCCTTGGATATGTATATAATTTTGAAATGAAAAATGATCAGAAATAAAAAAATGCTCTAAATAGAGCATTTTTTTATAAGACAAATTATTTCCTGCTATTCCACAATCATTCTTTTAGAATTGAAAGGTTAGTTTTTAAAATAATCTAATACATTTTTCTCAATTCGCTCATGGATATTTGAAACATCGGCCTTTACAAACTTTTCCCCTGTGATATTCTCATAAAGTTCAATATATCTTTCAGAAACCGTATCAATATAATCATCACTCATAAAAGGAACCTGCTGTCCTTTCAGACCTTGAAAACCGTTGGAAATAAGCCATTGTCTCACAAATTCTTTGGATAATTGTTTTTGTGCTTCTCCCCTTTCTTGCCTTTCTGAATACCCTTCAGAATAAAAATAACGAGAAGAATCTGGCGTATGAATTTCATCAATCAAAACAATTTTTCCGTCTTTGGTTTTTCCGAATTCATATTTTGTATCGACTAATATCAAACCCCGATTTGCGGCAATTTCGCTCCCTCTCTGAAATAATTTTCTAGTGTAATCTTCTAATTGAAGGTAGTCCTCTTCAGAAACGATACGCCTCTTTATTATATCCTCTCTTGAAATATCTTCATCATGATCTCCCATTTCAGCTTTAGTGGCCGGCGTAATAATAGGATTCGGAAATTTATCATTTTCCTTCATTCCGTCGGGCATTGTGACTCCACATAGCACCCTCTTCCCAGCCTTATATTCTCTAGCTGCATGACCACTCAAATAACCTCGAATTACCATTTCAACTTTAAATGGTTCACAAGCTTCTCCTATTGCAACATTAGGATCTGGCACAGACCTTAACCAATTGGGAACCAAATCTACAGTATCCTTCATCATTTTAGTTGCAATCTGGTTCAGAATTTGACCCTTATATGGAATGCCTTTAGGCATAACAACATCGAATGCACTCAGCCTATCGGTTGCCACCATTAGTAACATATTATTTTCTAAGGTATAGACTTCCCTCACTTTTCCATGATAAACGGCTTTCTGACCTGGAAAATTAAAGTTTGAAGATATAATCGTATTATTCATTTTTAATCTATGTTTTCAATATTTTTATACGCTGCAATTACTTCTTTAACCAATCGATGACGGAGGACATCTTTGTCATCCAAATGAATCATTCCTACTCCTTTCACATCTTTTAAAACCAACAAGGCCTCCTTTAATCCAGAAATAACGCGTCTCGGTAAATCAATTTGACCCGGATCTCCAGTTATCATGAATTTTGCATTTTTACCCATACGGGTTAGAAACATTTTCATTTGGGCATGAGTTGTATTTTGGGCCTCATCAAGAATAACAAATGCATTATCTAAAGTACGACCCCGCATAAACGCCAACGGTGCAATCTGTATCGTTCCATTTTCTATAAAAGAAGCCAACTTCTCATTAGGAAGCATATCTCTAAGTGCGTCATATAACGGTTGCATATATGGATCCAATTTTTCTTTTAAATCCCCAGGAAGAAATCCTAAATTCTCACCAGCCTCAACGGCAGGACGTGTTAATATAATACGTTTTACTTGTTTATCTTTTAAAGCTTTTACGGCTAGTGCAACTCCTGTGTACGTTTTACCTGTACCAGCCGGACCTACAGCAAACACCATATCATTTTTACCCATCAACTCGACCAATTTACGTTGGTTTGCTGTCTGGGCCTTAATTAATTTTCCTCCTAAACCATGCACCAGTACTTCTCCACTACTAGCTGGAGTTTCATAATCATCTTTATTGCGACTCAATAATACGCGCTCAATAACATTCTCATCCAATTTATTGTATTTTACGAAATGATCTAATAGCATAGTCATTCGCTTATCGAATTCATTGAGTTCATCTTCATCTCCAAGAGCCTTGATCCGAGTGCCCCTGGCAACAATTTTCAATTTTGGAAAATATTTTTTTAAAAGATCAATATTTGCATTTTGCAGTCCGAAGAAATCCACTGGACTAATCTCTGTAAGTTCGATAATAATTTCGTTCAAAAGCGGTGTATTAAATATTTATTCAGACAAAGCAAAAAATAATTTTACTACTCACAAAAGTAACCTATTTTTGTGGTACTTGAATCAACAAAATATCAACAATTCTTTTATGCCAATCATAACACTAACGACCGATTTTGGAGAAAAGGATCACTTTGCTGGCGCGGTAAAAGGAGCTATTTACGGGGAATTAGATGATGTGCGTATTGTTGATATCTCGCATTCTATTTCACCCTTTCATTTAACTGAAGCCGCATACATTATTCAAAATGCATATCGGAGTTTCCCTCGAGGTACAATCCATATTATTGGCATTGATAGTGAGCTTAATCCAGAAAATAAACACATAGCAGTTTTTCTAGATGGGCATTACTTTATTTGTGCAAATAATGGCATTATTTCTATGATTTCGAGTGAAATAGCACCCGAAAAAATAGTCGAAATAAATATTCATGATCGAATAATTAGCAATTTTCCTGTTCTGGATGTTTTTGTAAAAGTGGCCTGTCATATTGCTCGTGGTGGTACTCTTGAAGTGATAGGTAAAACCATATACAAAATAAAAGAACTTACCGGAATTCGTCCAGTTGTAAATCAAGATGCTAATCAAATTATAGGGAATGTCATTTATATCGATAATTATGGAAACGTAATTAGTAATATTACCAAAAGCTTATTTGACGAAATTGGCAAAGGACGAGACTTTAAGATTACAGCGCGTACTGCAAATTTTTCGAAAGTTCATAACTATTACAGCGACGCAATAAACTTTGATTTACCACCAGAGAAAAGAGAGGAAGATGGTAAAAAATTAGCTTTATGGAATTCTTCTGCCTACCTAGAGATTTCTATTTACAAGAGTAATCCTTCAACTATAGGGAGCGCTTCCACTCTCTTTGGTTTAGAATTTAGAGATACCATAACAGTTAACTTTGGTTGATTCCTATCTCATCAACCACCTATTCGAAAATGCTTACAAAATTGTTTAATATCTAGATTACAGCTATGTTTACAAGAATTGTAAAAATGGAATTTGAATTGCAAAATATCGAACCTTTTCTTGCTAATTTTGAAACGGTAAAATCCAAAATTAGAAATTTTCCGGGTTGCCTATTTCTTGAATTATATAAGGATAGAGATAATGATGCTATCTATTTCACATATAGTCGCTGGAATCATGAAAGTGACTTGGAAAATTACCGAAACAGTGAGCTTTTTAAAGATGTTTGGGCAACAACAAAACCCATGTTTCGTTCTAAAGCACAAGCTTGGAGTGTTGATACTCTGCACAGTTCTTAACATTTTAAAGAATGATAGCTCTAATAAAAAAAGAAATAAATTCATTTTTCGCCAGCCCAATCGGGTATTTGGTGATTTCTATTTTCTTAGTTATTAATGGTTTGTTTCTTTGGGTTTTTAATGGGGATTTCAATATACTAAATGCTGGCTTCGCAGATCTTTCTTCCTTTTTTGAACTTTCCCCTTGGGTACTTCTTTTTTTAATCCCCTCAGTGACCATGAGAACTTTCAGCGAAGAAAATAAAATGGGCACTCTTGAACTATTACTTACTAAACCTATATCATTTCAAAACATTGTTCTAGGAAAATACTTTGGAGCTGTTATCCTTATTCTTTTTGCATTACTTCCTACTCTGCTTTATGTTGTAACTATTTCGACTTTGGGAAATCCAATGAATAATTGGGATGCAGGTAGTACGCTTGGCTCTTATATTGGTTTAGTTTTTTTAGTACTAGCATATACCTCCATTGGAATATTTGCTTCCACTCTCTCTCAAAACCAAATTGTAGCCTTCATTATTGCTGTTTTTATTTGCTTCGGGATGTATTATGGTTTTGAAGGTTTAACTTCTGCTTTTAATTTACAATTCTCGATAGAATTTTTAGGAATGAAAGCACATTTTAGCAGTATGGCACGCGGTGTTTTAGACACTAGAGATCTTATATATTTCTTAAGTATTTCTGTCTTATTTCTTAGTCTCACAACTTTAAATCTTCAAAAGGGATAGTGCAGATGGATAATAAACAGTTTCTTAAATTCGGTCTTTTGTTTCTCGTAATTATTACGTTAAATATTATTGGAAATTTTTTTCATACACGTTTTGACCTTACAAAAGACAGGCGTTTCACCCTTTCTGAAGCTTCAAAAAATACAATTGCTACGGTAGATTCACCTTTGGTTATTGACGTCTTTTTGAAAGGAAGTTTTCCAGCCGAATTTAAACGTCTTCAAACAGAAACAAAACAACTTCTTGAAGAGTTTTCTTCATTTAATCCAAATATAAAATTTGAATTTATCAATCCTTTGGAGGATGAAGAGAATCCTGAAGCCGCACAAAACCAATTACTTCAAATGGGTCTTACAACAGCCCAAGTTGAAGTGCGAGAAAATGGAAAAGTAAGCACAGAGTTTATCTACCCATGGGCTTTGGCTTATTTTAAAGGAAAGACGGTTAAAATTCCTCTCTTAAAAAATCAATTGGGAACTTCTACCGAAGAGCGAATTAATAATTCTATTCAAAATTTAGAATATGCATTTGCCGATTCGTTTAATAAACTGGTTTTACCCAAAAAGAAAAGAGTGGCGGTAATAAAAGGGAATGGTGAATTGGACGATCGATATATTGCAGATTTTTTTAAAACACTGAAGGAGTATTACTACATAGCCCCATTTACCCTGGATTCGGCCGAAGTTTCACCTCAAAAAACACTGAACGATCTTTCCTCCTATGATCTGATTGTTGTTGCTCAACCAACCGAAGTATTTTCAGATTCTGAAAAATACATACTTGATCAATATATCATTAAAGGTGGGGCATCCCTTTGGCTTATGGATGATATCACCTTTCAAATTGATGAGACTAACGGTAATATGTTGGCCACTAAAATGGATTTAAATCTCAACGATCTTTTTTTTAAATATGGAATAAGAATCAATGTCAATCTTGTTAAAGATGTTATTTCTGCACCTATTGTATTAGCATCGGGTAACGAGAATGATTCTCAGTATAGTAAATATCCTTGGTTCTATTTTCCACGAGTTTCTAGCTCAAATAATCATCCCATCGTAACCAATATAGAAGCTGTAAAATTTGAATACGCTAGCGGTATAGACACTCTCCCGAATTCAATTAAGAAAACGATCTTGCTAAATTCATCTTCAATAACTAAATTAACTGGCCTACCTACTGAAATTAGTTTCGATGTCGACATTCCTAAATATTTGAAAATAGTAGATGAAGGGCCATCACCAGAAGAATTTGGCGCGGGTGAAATTGCGCTGGCTGTGTTGTTAGAAGGTGAATTTTCTTCTGCCTTTAAAAATAGAGTTAAGCCTTTTAAATATTCTGAAGACAAAGAAGCAGGACCTTCGGCAAAAATGGTAGTAGTAAGTGATGGAGATGTTATCAAAAATCAGTTCCAAGGGAATCGACCCCTTGAATTAGGATTTGATAAAATGACTCAAACTTTTTATGGAAACAAAGAATTTTTGTTGAATACTGTTAATTATTTACTTGACGATAGCGGACTTATAAACATTAGAACCAAGGAAATTGCGGTACCCTTCTTAGATCCTCAAAAAACAGCTAGCGAACGTATAAAATGGCAACTCATTAATCTGTTGTTACCGTTAGGATTACTGATGCTTTTCGGATTTGGGTTTAACTATTATAGGAAGCGCAAGTACGCACATTAGTTGTTAATAAGTTTGTTTTCCGAAACAAGGCAATTGAAATATATTTGTATCTAAACAAAAAATCAATTTCAGATCACAAAAATCAAATTTTTGGGGCATAAAATAGTTTATAAATGAAGTTTATCGTATCAAGTTCGTATTTATTAAAACAATTACAAGTTCTGGGTGGAATTATCAATTCAAATAACACCCTGCCTATTTTAGATAATTTTTTGTTCACTCTAGATAAAGAATCCTTGACAGTCACTGCATCCGATTTGGAAACTACTATCTCTACAAGTATGGAAGTTGAAAGTAACGAGAAGGGCAATGTTTGTTTACCGGCTCGATTATTATTGGAGACATTGAAAACTTTTCCTGAACAACCACTTACTTTTAGTATTCAAGATAATAATACTGTCGAAATAAGTTCCAACCATGGTAAATATGCCTTAGCTTATGCTAATGGTGATGAATTTCCTTCAGCTGTAGAATTAAAAGATCCGTCTTCTACAACTGTTCAAGGTGACATACTTGCTACAGCAATTAGCAAAACCATTTTTGCTAGCGGTAATGATGATTTGCGCCCTGTAATGAGTGGTGTATTTTTCCAATTTTCTACGGAAAGTCTCACTTTTGTAGCAACAGACGCTCACAAATTAGTTAAGTATACCCGCGAAGATGTTCATGCCACTCAGGTTGCGGAATTCATAATGCCCAAAAAACCATTAAATCTTTTGAAGGCTATATTGGCGGGAAGTGAAGATGAAGTAGTTATAGAGTATAATGAAAGTAATGCAAAATACTCATTCGATAAAACGGAGATGATTTGTAGATTAATCGATGGTAAATATCCGAACTACGAAGCTGTAATCCCTAAAGAAAACCCTAATAAACTTTGTATAAATCGCAACCAATTTTTGAATAGTGTACGTCGAGTATCTATATTTTCAAACAAAACGACTCACCAAATACGTNTAAAAATAGCAGGCGCCGAATTGAACATCTCTGCTGAAGATATCGATTACAGTAACAAGGCCGAAGAGCGTCTTACCTGCGACTATCAAGGCGATGACATGCAGATTGGATTTAACTCACGATTCCTTACTGAAATGCTTAACAATCTTACGAGTGATGAGGTTTCCTTGGAAATGTCATTGTCTAATCGTGCAGGTATTTTAACACCTATGGATGGGTTAGATGAGGGAGAAAATGTAACTATGCTGGTAATGCCGGTAATGCTGAATAATTAAATATAGTTTTTACTTTTTGAGTAATTAAATCAAACAAAAAACCCACCAAATGGTGGGTTTTTTGTTTGAATACTTTCTTTACTATTAATTTGATTTATCTAGTTCCGCACTTTTAACTTCGCCAGCAAGCACAGTTCCTTTTATTTTTAAAACTACTGAAGCCTCACTTGCATTAGACGTAACGGTAACAGTTTTGGAAAAAGCACCTATTCTATCTGTTGCATATCTAACTCCAATTTCAGCCGATTCGCCAGGTAAGATAGCGCCTTCTGGCTTAGTAGGCACTGTACAGCCACAACTCCCTTTAACATTAGTAATAACAATTGGAGCATTTCCTACATTTGTAAATTTAAAAGCACGTACTCCGTCGGCATGTTGATTAATCGTGCCATAATCAATGATTTCAGATTCAAATTTTAAAACTCCCTTTTCAATAGAAACTTCTTCTTGAGCAAATAAAGCTCCTCCAAGAAATAAACTGAAAATAAAGAATAAGTTTCGGAAACTACTATTATTTCCATTTAGCAATTTTGTGTTCAAAGAATAGGTCATAACGTAACTATTTTTTTATAAGAATTAATTGTCATACAAATATGAGATTAAAAAGTAATAAATACAACAATCAATAGAAAAATTAGCTCTAAACATTGAGGTCTTTAAAATTAGTAAGTTTAATTTGTATTTTTGTGGGATGATGCATAATGATACAATTGTTGCACTAGCTACTCCAGCCGGTATAGGAGCCATAGCTGTAATTAGACTTTCTGGCGTGAAAGCCATTTCTATTGGCTCAAATTTATTTGAATCCATTTCGGGGAAAATATTGGAACATCAAAAATCACATACAGTGCATTTGGGAAATATTAAAGACGGAAAGAAAATAATAGACGAAGTATTAGCTACTATTTTTAAAGATCCGAACTCGTATACTGGAGAAAATGTGGTAGAATTTTCCTGCCACGGAAGTAATTATATCCAACAAGAGATTATACAGCTATGCCTTCGTAAGGGTTGTAGAATGGCGACAGCTGGTGAATTTACCCTAAGGGCGTTTCTAAATGGCAAGATGGATTTAAGTCAGGCGGAAGCGGTAGCCGATTTAATTAGCAGTGATTCGGCAGCATCGCATCAAATAGCAATACAACAAATGCGCGGCGGATTTTCTTCAGAAATAAAAAAACTTCGGGAAGAACTATTGAACTTTGCATCTCTAATCGAACTGGAATTGGATTTTGCCGAAGAAGACGTGGAATTTGCCAATCGGGAAGATTTTCAGAAATTAATATCAAAAATTACCCTAGTCCTGAAGCGACTTATAGATTCGTTTGCGACCGGAAATGTACTTAAAAATGGAATTCCAGTAGCGATTGTAGGTGAACCCAATGTTGGCAAGTCAACGCTTTTAAATGCGCTGTTAAATGAAGAACGGGCTATTGTTAGTGATATCGCTGGAACAACTCGTGACACGATTGAAGATGAAATTAGCATTGGAGGAATTAGTTTCCGATTTATAGATACTGCTGGAATACGTGAAACGAAAGATGTGATAGAAGGCCTTGGAATTCAAAAAACATTTGAGAAAATAGAGCAGGCTGAGGTCGTTATATTCTTGATAGAGGCCGCTAAGTTTATAAGGCAGGAAACAGCTTTAATTCTTGAAGTTGAAAAGATTCGCAATAAATTTCCGCAGAAAGCTATTTTGATTATCGCCAATAAAATTGATCAGATTTCTGAAAAAGAAAAAGAGCAAATACAAATAGACTTGAACTTAATTTCTAACTCCAGTAAGAAATCGAAGACACTTTTACTTTCCGCGAAAACTGGAGAAGGCGTTGAAGCTTTGAAGGCTACCCTACTCGACTTTGTAAATACAGGAGCGCTTAGAAATAATGAAACAATTGTCACAAATACAAGACATTATGATGCTTTACTTAAGGCATTAGAGGAAATAATTAAAGTTCAGGAAGGCATTGACGCCGGCCTAAGCGGGGACCTTATGGCAATCGATATTCGTCAGGCACTTTATTACTTTGGGGAAATTACAGGAGAGATTACNAACGANGATNTGNTAGGNAATATNTTTGCTAATTTTTGTATCGGGAAATAACACACACAAACAAAAGAAAGTAGAACTAANACTTTGCGCTNGACAAGGAATCTTAGCNGATAGTATCAGGAGAGCGGATTTGATCNAACTTTCTAAAATGCCATAATTTCAGTAATTAATACTGGAATCATACATAAAAGCTACTTCAACATTGTTTTTTCCAGAAAACCTCATTAATCAAAATAATAAGTCTAAAGAAGGCATAGAGAATGAATTAAATGAGTCATATATCTAGGCCGCCAACGTATAGAGCCCACTGAAACTACCCACATACAAAACTGTTAGGTAAAATATTAAATAAAAAACTTTTCTATTGATTCCAACAACTTATGAGGTTGATTAAAAAATTGAATAATCCTTTTAGTTCACAAGCCGATTTACTTTATGCGGATAATCCAAGTTACGATTTTGAAATCTAAGAATAGTATCTTTTAAGATTACACCTTGATCAATATTCATAGCATTTTTGATGGTCATATTTTCATTCCAACTTTTTCGACCAGATATTACAGATGGCAGATGTACAATTAATGCCGCAGAAATTGATCTGGAAGCACTTTCCCAAAAATAACTTGGTGTATGATCTACTGCATAGTAATCAATTTTATCAATTGTAACGATTGGATTTTTAAAAGTTGTAGGTTTTGCAAAATAAAACCCCATACCTTCATCACAACTCACATCTATAATCAGTGTGCCAGGTTTAAGCATAGATTTTTCATCCTCTTTCACATAATCAATTGGATCATCTGTATCCTGATATGTTCCATTAATAATAATTTCAGATTCATTTATTACCTCCAATAACGGTCGTTCAGAACCATCGTGTTCGACAACAATCAATCTAGGCTCGTTTCCGTTTCCTTTTCTAAGCCTTGTATAATGTACATCTAACACTTCTTCTCTAACCTCATGATCTGGTCTTTGAATACAGATAGTAATATCTCTAAAGCCATGCGCTTTTAGNGCATAAATAGCACCTCTGCTTACTGCTCCAAAACTAAANATGATTACTTTTCGTTGATTTCCATAATGGCCATCAATCCCCTTTAATTGAAGTGCATGGATCACTGCACTATAACCTGCCATTTCATTGTTTTTATAGAAAGTATGTCTTCCCATTTGACCACTAGGATACCACACATACATATCTTCAAAAGCAATCAGNGTTAATTTTTTATCAATAGCTGTTTGTGTAATTTGCATTTGTTGGGCACAATGAGGATAACCCCAAATAATTCCACCNTCTTTCAGTTCTTCTAAATCAGATAAAATAGGTTTNGCAATAATGACCGCACCAATTTCAGATAATATTTCACTTCTTGACGCTATCCCGCCAGTTAAGCTACTAATTTCTTCATCTTC
>BS_KBA_SWE02_21mDRAFT_10000742_pt1 | contig 12367 bp, 6 predicted proteins | sample BalSeasSWE02_21m_FD_9196 | JGI IMG/M metagenome (IMG submission 9196)
ATTCTTGCCGGAAACTTTAACATGACTAATGTTAAAGAATTATTTCAAAACCTCATTGATTTAGGCCAACATCCAAAGGAGTATACCGATACGATTACTATCATGGAAAAAATAGGTCATTTTTTAGATGATTCTGTAAGCAAAATATATAAAGATTTAAAAAATGAGGGATATAGTAAAAATGAGTGTTCTCCGCTAATTGCTGAACGTTTAAACGTTGCTAAAATACTTAAAAGAGCTGCTAAGAACTGGGATGGAGGATATGCTATGGCCGGATTATTAGGACATGGTGATTCATTTGTACTTAGAGATCCTGCCGGTATTCGTCCTGCCTATTATTATAAAGATGATGAAATTGTTGTNGTGGCTTCTGAACGCCCCGTGATTCAAACAGTGTTTAATGTAAAATATCAAGATGTAAAAGAATTAGATCCTGGATGTGCAATTATCACAAAAAAATCTGGAAAAACAGCCATAAAAAAAATATTGAACCCATTAGAGCGAAAAGCCTGTTCTTTTGAACGTATTTATTTTTCAAGAGGTAGTGACGCGGAAATTTATCAAGAAAGAAAAATGCTGGGTAGATTGTTAATGCCAAAAGTATTAGATGCCATAAACAAGGATATTAAAAACACTGTTTTTTCGTATATACCAAATACTGCAGAAACGTCATTTTATGGTATGATAGAAACTGTAGAAGATTTCCTCAATAAAAAGAAGACCAAAGCTATTCTTAGCGGNAGCAGAAATTTATCTGCAGAACGTGTTACCGAAATTTTATCCCAGATGCCACGTATTGAAAAGATAGCTATTAAGGATGTTAAATTAAGAACTTTTATTACAGAAGACAGCAGCCGTGATGACTTAGTAGCCCATGTCTATGACGTGACCTATGGTGTTATCAAACCTACTGATAATTTGGTTATTATAGACGATAGTATTGTGCGTGGAACAACATTAAAGATGAGTATTATAAAAATGCTTGATAGGTTGAATCCTAAAAAAATTGTAATAGTTTCTTCTGCACCACAAATACGTTATCCGGATTGCTATGGTATTGATATGGCAAATCTTGAAAGTTTAATAGCTTTTAAAGCAGCATTAGAATTACTCAAAGAATCAAACAAATATGATATTGTAAAAGAGGTTTATGATAAATGTATAGATCAAACAGAACTGGAAGATAAAGAAGTAAAAAACTTTGTTAAAGAAATTTATGATCCGTTTACTGATGAGCAGATCTCTGATAAAATAGCAGAATTACTTACTGGTGAAAACGTTCATTCAGAAATAAAAATAATATTCCAGTCAGTAGAAAATTTACATCAAGCATGTCCTAAACATTTAGGAGATTGGTATTTTACCGGTAACTACCCAACTGTTGGAGGTAACAGAGTTGTTAACAGGGCTTTTATCAACTTTTATGAAGGCAATAAAAAAAGAGCCTATTAGTTTTAAAATTATAAATTTTAGACAGTTTATCCATGAAAATTACATTTAATCTAATAAAAGTGCTGTTTATCTAAAAAATAGAATTTTTATCTAAAATACATATAAATTGGTATCACCATAACATAAGTAGGTTAAGTTCATGGTAGATTTGGGGCAAAAAAAGGTGAACTTCTGTTCGCCTTTTTTTATGCCCTTTTTAACTAATCACAGAAATTTTCCATTTAAAACAGCAACTCCTTTTTCCTCTTAAGCTAATAATTTAGTAGTTGGACTAAAATATTTTTGTAGTTGTTATTGCCTGCATACATTTGAATCACCATAACATAAGTAGGTTAAGTTCATGGTAGATTTGGGGCAAAAAGGTGAACTAACGTTCACCTTTTTCATTTTAAATATTTCCTAAATTAATAGATATAAAAAAGCGTCTAGATTTTTCTAGACGCTTTTTTATATCTATAATTCAACTATCCGTTATTTTCCTAAAGCATATCTTCTTTCAACTTCATTCCAGTTAATGACATTAAAAAAGGCATTGATATAGTCTGGACGACGGTTTTGATAATTTAAATAATACGCGTGTTCCCAGACATCAATTCCTAAAATTGGAGTCCCGCCACAAGAAACTCCTGGCATTATTGGATTGTCTTGATTTGGTGTTGAACAAACCTCTACTTTCCCTCCTTTATGAACACATAACCATGCCCACCCTGAGCCAAAACGAGTCGCTGCAGCCTTACTAAAGGCGTCTTTAAAAGCATCTACTGATCCAAATGCTTTTATAATAGCCTCTTTTAACTCACCAGATAAATATCCTTTACCTTCTGGATTCATAACATTCCAATATAAAGTATGGTTATAAAATCCCCCGCCATTATTTCTTACGGCAGCGTTATTCATATCCAAACCAGTAAGAATGTCTTCAATAGATTTGCTTTCTAAATTAGTCCCTGCTATTGCTGTATTCAAATTATTTGTATATCCCTGGTGATGTTTTGTGTGATGTATCTCCATAGTACGCGCGTCAATATGAGGCTCTAAAGCATCATATGCATATCCTAATTTTGGTAATTCAAAAGCCATAATTATTTTGTTTTAATTTATTAATATTTTATTTCATTCAAATTTACGTATAAAAGCATTCAATTAAAAATAATTAATAGTTATCACCTCATTGATAGTTTTTATCTTGTAGGCAAAATTTGTTTTTGTGGAAAACTCTCCTTCTTTTACAATTTACAATGCATCAGCCGGTAGCGGAAAGACCTATACGCTTGTAAAAGAGTATCTTAAACTATTATTTAAGTCTGAAAAAAGGGAGCCATTTAAACATATTTTAGCCATCACGTTTACCAACAAAGCCGTGGCTGAAATGAAAGAACGCATTATTGATACCCTTAAACAGTTTTCTGATAAAACCATTGTCTCACAGCAGAACAGCATGTTTCTTGCGATTTGTGAAGAACTTGAAATAGAGGCTTTAACTCTTCATTTAAAATCTAAAAAACTTTTAGAAACTATTTTACATAATTATGCCGCTTTTGATGTTTCAACCATAGATGGATTTACTCATAAACTCGTTAGAACCTTTGCACACGATTTAAAACTTCCTTTAAATTTTGAGGTTGAACTTGATCAAGAAACCCTTTTAAATGAAGCTGTTGACACTTTGATATCAAAAGCTGGAGTTGAAAAAAAACTCACTAAAGTTCTGGTTGATTTTGCCATTGAAAAAGCTGATGATGATAAAAGCTGGGATTTTTCTTTTGATTTTAACAGGATTGCGAAACTTCTTATTAATGAAAATGATATTCCTTTTATTGAAACTTTTAAAGAAAAACCAATAGAAGACTTTATTGCTCTTAAACTTTTACTAAAAGAACAAATAACCCTTTATGAGAAAACTATTGTTGATACTTCTCATAAAGTTTTAGCTTTTATTCGGGAATGCGGCCTGGAATTTAATGATTTCTCTAGCAGCTACTTACCTAAACATTTTAAAAATTTAGCAGATAAAAAATATGACTTAAACTTTGAAACCAAATGGCAGACAGATTTAATTGAAAATAAGCCTCTTTACCCTAAAAGAGTTAGTGAAGATCTCACCTTAATTATTGATAATATACAGCCCCAATTAATTTCAGCATTTAATGAAACAAAACAGGCGGTTTATCATCTTAAGTTTCTCAAGGCTTTTTACAAAAACGTCACCCCTTTATCGGTTTTGAATGCCATAAGTCATGAGCTTAATTCACTTAAACGTGAACAAAACAAAATGTTGATTTCAGAATTTAACTCCATAATAAGTAACGAAATCAAAAACCAGCCTACTCCATTTATTTATGAACGTATTGGCGAAAAATTTAATCATTATTTTATTGATGAGTTTCAGGACACCTCATTACTGCAATGGGAAAATCTAATTCCACTAATAAGCAACTCTCTTTCAACAGAAAATGGAAGTGCCATGCTTGTAGGTGACGCCAAACAAGCCATTTACCGCTGGCGTGGTGGAAAAGCTGAACAGTTTATTAATCTATTTCGTGATGTGAACCCTTTTTATATTGAGAAAAAAATAAAAAATCTGCCTACTAACTTTAGAAGTTTTAAAGAGATTGTTCATTTTAATAATGATTTTTTTAAATATATAGCGGCACGAGTCTTTAATAATAAAGATTATGAAGCCCTGTATGAGCATGCCCATCAAAACAGTTCTATACAGGATAATGGCTATGTGAATTTTTCATTTTTAGAAATCACGACAGATGATGACAGGGATGAGCTTTATGCTTCAAAAGTATTGGAGACTATTAATGATTGTTTAAAAAATGATTTTAGCCTTGAAGACATTTGTGTTCTTGTAAGAAAGAAAAAAGAAGGCATTGCCATTGCAAATTATCTGAGCCAAAAAGCGGTCCCAATTATTTCTTCTGAGACTCTGTTGCTTTACAACGCACCAGAAGTTATATTTATTAATGATTTACTGACCCTTATTATTCAACCAAAAAATAATGAAATAAAAATAAGTGTTCTAAATTATTTAGCTTCACTATTCCATATTGATGACAAGCATACTTTTTTTAGTAATCACCTTCATTTATCTGTGTCTCAATTATTCAAAAGTTTCGAAGTATATGAGGTTTATATAAATAGTAGTGTTTTACTTGATCTTTCACTTTATGATTTAACTGAAACCGTGGTAAGAAGTTTTAGATTGGTAAAAACATCAAACGCTTATGTTCAGTTTTATTTAGACGTCGTTTTAGATTATACTCAGAAAAAAGGATCCGATATTTCAGGTTTTTTGAATTATTTCGATAAGAAAAAAGACACTTTGAGTATTGTTTCACCCAATGGACAAGATGCCGTTCAAATTATGACCATTCATAAAGCTAAAGGGCTGGAGTTTCCAGTAGTTATTTTTCCTTATGCTGATTTAGATATTTATTCAGAAAAAGAGCCTAAAGAATGGTTTTCGTTAGAAAAAGAAAACTTTAATGGTTTTTCACATACACTTTTAAATTTTTCAAAGGACTTTGAATATTTTGGAGAGGAAGGTTTAAGAATTTATAATTCACACAAATCGGAGCAGGAACTAGATAACATCAATCTTTTATATGTGACATTAACAAGAGCCATTGAACAGTTATATGTTATTTCAAAAAAGGAGATTTCTTCTCAGGGTACTATCAGTGAAAAAAAATATTCTGGATTATTTATCAATTATCTCTCATATAAAGGGCTTTGGAACGATTCTGATATATCTTATAGTTTTGGAAAACCAGAAAAATCTGCTCGCCAAGACACACACAAACGCCTGTTACAGGAGCAAGAATTTATTTCTTCATCAAAAGAAGATCATAATATAAAAATTGTTACTAACTCTGGTTATTTGTGGGATTCCGGTCAAGAAGAAGCCATAGAAAAAGGCAATCTCATTCATAATATTATGTCTAAAATCAATATCAAGGAAGATGTTGACTTTGCAATAAATGATTTTTTGGAAGCCTCTACAGTAAATCAAGAACAATCTGACTTGCTCAAAAAAATCATTTTTGAAATCATTGAACATCCTAAACTTACCGATTGTTTTAATTCAGATCATATCATTTACAATGAATGCGATATTATTACTAAACAAGGTCAGATTTTAAGACCGGACAGGGTTATTATAAATTCCAAAAAGGAAGCCATCATAATGGACTATAAAACTGGCAAGGCAGACAACAGTCATACACAGCAATTAATTTCTTATCAGGATGTCTTAGAATCCATGAACTTAAAAGTGATAAAAAAATTTCTTGTCTATATTAATCATGATATACACGTAAAAGAATTATAACTTTGTAAAAAAAATAATACCATGTACGGCAAACTACAACAGCATTTGCAGCAAGAACTTCAATCAATTGAACACAACGGGCTTTTTAAAAAAGAACGGATCATAACTTCTGCTCAGGGAGCTGAAATAACACTAAATACAGGAGAAACTGTTTTAAATTTTTGTGCCAATAATTATTTAGGGTTGTCATCTCATCCTGAGGTTATACAAGCAGCCAAAGATACTATGGACACCCATGGATTCGGGATGTCTTCCGTAAGGTTTATTTGTGGGACACAAGATATTCACAAAGAATTAGAGCAAAAAATCGCTCATTTTTATCAGACTGAAGACACCATATTATATGCCGCTGCTTTTGATGCTAATGGCGGGGTCTTTGAACCTCTCTTTGGCGCTGAAGATGCCATTATTTCAGATTCTTTAAATCATGCCTCTATTATTGATGGCGTGCGTTTATGTAAAGCTGCCAGATATCGCTATGAAAACAGTAATATGGCTGATTTGGAGGAACAGCTTATTTCGGCCAATAACAATGGAGCCAGATTTAAAATTATAGTAACTGATGGCGTGTTTTCTATGGACGGATTGGTAGCACCTCTTGATAAAATTTGTGATTTAGCAGACCAATATGATGCTTTAGTCATGATTGATGAGTGTCATGCAGCCGGATTTATAGGAAAAACAGGTAGAGGAACTCTTGAAGAAAAAAATGTAATGGGCAGAATNGACATCATTACAGGTACTCTGGGAAAAGCCTTAGGCGGTGCTATGGGGGGTTATACCACTGGTAAAAAAGAAATTATTGAAATGTTACGCCAGCGTTCAAGACCTTATTTATTTTCAAACTCGCTTGCTCCGGCAATTGTAGGTGCTTCAATTAAAGTATTTGATATGTTGAGTCATGATACAAGTTTAAGAGACACTTTAGAATGGAATACCAATTATTTCAAAAAAGGCATGAAAGAAGCTGGTTTTGATATCATAGATGGAGACTCCGCTATAGTGCCTGTTATGTTATATGACGCAAAACTGTCACAAACAATGGCTAATATGTTGTTAAAAGAAGGTATTTATGTTATTGGATTCTTTTTTCCAGTCGTTCCAAAAGAAAAAGCACGAATTAGAGTACAATTATCATCCGCCCATACAAAAACGCATTTAGACAAAGCTATTTATGCCTTTACAAAGGTTGGAAAAGCACTAAATATTATATAAAATCCTTCGGAACAATTGATGATTAAACAGTTTCTTCAATTTTTTTATATATTTGTCTTTGTTAATAAAATTTAACAACTTACTTTTGTTTACAATTAACACTTAAAATTAAACTTTTGAATATGAAAAATCTTAGCAGATTATTGTTCGCTATGTTGCTTGTACTTGGTTATAGCAACGTTAATGCGCAAGACCAAAACAACCCATGGCAAATTACTATTGGGGTAAACGCAGTTGACTTTTTTCCAGTTGGAGAAGATGCTCCACAAGGAGATATGTTCGCTGAATTTTTTAATGTTGGAGATCACTGGAACATTTTACCTTCAGTATCCTCAATATCCGTATCAAAATATTTAAGTGATGGTTTCTCTTTTGGAGTTGCCGGATCTTTAAATAAAATCTCCAAATTCGGAGATGCTGAAGTAAGTGATTTATCTTACTATGGTGTAGATGGTACAATTAAATACAACTTCCTTAATGGAAAAACATTCGACCCGTTTTTAGGTGTTGGTGGTGGTTACACGTGGGTTGATGACATTGGAGCTGGTACTTTAAACGGTACTGTAGGTTTCAATCTTTGGTTCAGTGAAAACATTGGTTTAACAGTTCAATCTTCATACAAGCATGCGTTTGAAGATTATTTATCAACTCATTTCCAACATACTGCTGGTGTTTCTATCAAATTTGGTGGAAAAGATACAGATGGTGATGGAATTTATGACAAAGATGATGCCTGTCCAGATGTTCCTGGTTTAGCTGCATTCAATGGTTGTCCTGATACTGATGGTGATGGTATTGAAGACAGTAAAGATGATTGTCCAAATGAAGCTGGTTTAGCTGAATTTAATGGATGTCCTGATACTGATGGAGATGGTGTTCCTGATAAAGATGATAAATGTCCAACTGTTGCTGGTTTAAAAGCTTTAGCTGGTTGTCCTGACGCTGACGGTGACGGAGTAACTGATGCTGATGATGCTTGTCCAGATGTTGCTGGTCCTGCTGCTAACAAAGGTTGTCCTTGGCCAGATAGAGATGGTGACGGTGTACTTGACAAAGATGATCTTTGTCCAGATGAAAAAGGTACTGTTGCAAATGACGGTTGTCCTGAATTACCTGAAGCAGTTAAAAAAGCATTAAACGCTTATGCTAAAACAATCTTGTTTGATACTGGAAAAGCTAGTATTAAATCACAATCTGCAGGTGTATTAAACGATATCATAGGTATTTTAAATGAATACGCTACCTCTAAATTTAATATTGAGGGTCATACAGACAGCGTAGGTAGTGATAAATTAAACCAAAAACTATCTGAAGATAGAGCTGCTTCAGTTAAAGATTATTTAGTTGCAAACGGAATTGATGCCGCTAGACTTACATCTAGAGGTTATGGTGAATCAAAACCTCTTGACACTAATGATACGAAAGCTGGAAGAGCTAACAACAGACGTGTTGAAATTAACTTAAACAGAGACTAAATTCTTTCTTTAAGATTTTAAATAAATAATTTAAAAACGCTTCGGAAATCCGAAGCGTTTTTTATTTTTATATAATGGCTACTTTTATTTTTGATGTATTAAAAGATTTACAAAATAAAAATGTAAACCTTTCTTCCATTACCTTCATTTTACCCAGTAAAAGAGCTGGCATATTTTTAAAACATCAACTCTCTCTGGTTGTTAGTGACACTATTTTTTCTCCCAAAATTTTAAGTATTGAAGAATTTGTTGAAGAATTGTCTGAGCTTAAAACTATTTGCAATAGTGAACTTCTATTCGAGTTTTACAACACTTATCTCCAATTAACCCCTAAAGAACAGCAAGAAACTTTTGAATCCTTTTCAAAATGGGCCCAAATACTTATTCAGGATTTTAATGAAATTGACAGATATCTTATTCCGCAAAAAAATATCTTTACTTACTTAAGTGCTATTCAAGATCTGAGTCATTGGTCATTAGAAATAAACAAAACAGACTTTATAAAAAATTATTTGTCCTTTTGGAACAAGATATTTTCGTATTATTCTCATTTTACCCAACAATTATTACTTAAAAAATCGGGCTATCAAGGTCTTATTTACAGAGAGGCCGTTGAAAACTTAGAAACTTATATTCAAAATAACCCGAATAAAGACCATGTATTTTTAGGCTTCAATGCCTTAAACACCTCTGAAGAAACAATTTTTCAGGAATTACTTCAAAGTGGTCTAGCCAAAATTTATTGGGATATCGACGAGGTTTTCATGAATAATCCCATTCATGACGCCGGATTATTTACAAGAAGTCATAAAAACAAATGGCACTATTTTAAAAACAACCCTTTTGATTGGATTACCAGTAACTATTCAAAAAATAAAAACATATCGGTTTATGGCATTCCTAAAAATATAGGCCAGGCGAAATACATTGGTTCTCTTTTAAAAACCTTAAAACAAGACAATAATACCTTAAATAATACGGCCGTAGTATTAGGAGATGAAAACTTACTGATTCCTGTTTTAAACTCGCTACCATCCAATATCAATGCCTTAAATATAACCATGGGGTTTCCGTTAAGATCCATTCCTTTGGCATCCTTATTTGAGCAATTATTTCATCTGCATAAAAAACCCTCAAACGCATTTTATTATAAAGACATTATACCTTTAGTGTCTCATCAATTTTTAAGGCCGCTATTTTACGTCAATGGCATTGATTATGCTTCTAAACTCATTGAAACCATAGAAGCCAATAATTTAATATATATTAAGATTGACCGATTAAAAGAAATTACAGAAGCAAAGTGCAATACCATAATTGACCTTCTGTTCTCAAAATGGCAGGAAACAATAGATTCAGCATTAAAAAACTGTTCAAAACTCATTTTAAATATAAAGTCACATTTAAATGAAAACAAGTCTTCAAACCTGCTTTCATTAGAATATCTGTTCCGCTTTAATGAATTGTTTAATGAGCTTACAAGATTAAACTTAAAATATAACCATATACAAGACATTTCAACATTATACAGCATTTACAAAGAGTTATTAAGTACCGAAACACTGGATTTTAAAGGAGAACCCTTACAGGGATTACAAATAATGGGAATGCTGGAATCGCGGGTTTTAGATTTTGAAACCGTTATAATTTCTTCAGTTAATGAAGGGATTCTTCCTGCTGGAAAAAACAATAATTCATTCATTCCTTTTGACGTTAAAATAGAAAACAAACTGCCCACCTATAAAGAAAAGGATGCCGTTTATACCTATCACTTTTATCGTCTTTTACAACGCGCAAAAAATATTTTCATCTTATATAATACGGAGGCCGATGTACTAACCGGTGGTGAAAAAAGCCGCTTTATTACACAAATAGANATTGAAGGCATTCACAAGCTAACTCATCATCTCATTACTCCAAAGGTTCCTATAATTAATAAAAGCTTAATAACCATTGAAAAAAACCAGGAGGTATTAAAATCACTGAAAAAAGTAGCTCAAAAAGGCTTTTCTCCTTCCTCACTTACAAATTATATTAGGAATCCTATTGATTTTTATTATAAGAAGGTTCTGAATATTAAAGAATATGATGAGGCAGAAGAAACTGTCGCTGCTAATACCCTTGGAACCGTAATACATAATACTCTTGAGGACTTTTACAAACCTTTGTTAAATACATTTTTAACTGTTGAAAACATAAAAGAAATGAAACTTCTTTTAGATAACACTGTAAAGCGACATTTCAAAGAGGTCTACAAAGAAGGTGATCTTAGCAAAGGTAAAAATTTGATTATTTACGAAATTGCGAAACGCTATGTTTTAAATTTTTTAAATTTAGAAAGAACCGATTTACAAAAAGGTAATCGCATAAAAATTTTAGCGATTGAAGCGGATAACTCAGTAGAAATTAACATCCCTGAATTAAACTTTCCTGTAAGAATGAATGGGAAAATTGATAGGGTTGACGAATATAACGGCGTTATTAGAATTGTGGATTATAAAACCGGTAAAGTAGAGCAAACCGAAGTAGAAATAGTTCATTGGGACGAAATGACCTCTGATTATAAAAAGTACAGCAAAAGCTTTCAGATTCTTGCATATGCCTATATGATGGCTCAATCAAATCAGGTGCCGTTACCCTTTGAAGCAGGAATAATTTCGTTTAAGAATCTTAAAAACGGGTTTTTAAGATTCGCTAAAAAGGATAAATCCGGTGCTTATGCTAAAAAAGATGCTTTAATTACAGCCGACACACTCAACCATTTCTCAATACAACTGAAAAATCTTATTTTAGAAATATGTAATCCAGACATTCCGTTTACAGAAAAAGAAGTATAGATTATGATTAAAAAAAGCATTGTCATTCAAGGTTTACATCAAAAACCAATTTTAATTGACTATCGGTATTTGCCTGATGGCTTACAAAAGCCTATTATTATTTTTTGCCATGGCTATAAAGGCTTTAAAGACTGGGGTGCATGGAATTTAATGGCAAACGCCCTTGCTGATGAAGGGTTTTTCTTTATTAAATTTAATTTTTCTCATAATGGAGGCACAAAAGACCAGCCTATAGATTTTCCTGATTTAGAAGCCTTTGGGAATAATAATTACACCAAAGAATTAGACGACTTAGACTCGGTGATCAACTGGGTGTGTGCTAATTTGGAAGAGACGGCAGAAGCCAATATTAATACTATAACTTTATTAGGACATAGCAGAGGCGGTGGTATTGTAATCATTAAAGCTGCCGAAGACTCCAGAGTTAAAACCGTTATTAGTTTGGCCGGTGTGAGTGATTATAAAAATAGATTTCCTGTTGGAATGGCGTTTAACAAATGGAAAGACAGCGGTGTTTACTTTGTGGAAAATGCCCGAACAAAACAGCAAATGCCACACCATTACCAGTTCTATGAAGATTTTGCCAAAAATGAGAAGCGCTTAACAATACAAAGCGCAGCAAAAAATTTAAACATCCCCTTTTTAATAATTCATGGAGATGCAGACACCAGTGTTTCTATTCAAGAAGCACAAAACCTTCATCAATGGAACCCAAATAGTACTTTACAAGTCATTAAAGGGGCCAATCATGTTTTTGGAGCAGCACATCCATGGCGGCCAAATTATTTGCCTAAACACCTTGAACATGTTGTAAATTTAATTACACAGTTTAATAAAAAGCTTTCAAATTAAATAGGCCAGTTTGAAACTGGCCTATTTAACTCATACTTCAAATAAGTCTTCAGTCTTTCTTTACAATAGCTAATTTTATTACAATAGCCATTAATAGCCAGATAATAAAAGTTTCACCATTGGTCATTTCATAAGTTGAACCTGCTAATCTGGCCAGTCCTAAAATGATGTAAATAATAACTGGAGAAAGTAATAAA
>BS_KBA_SWE02_21mDRAFT_10000743_pt1 | contig 12344 bp, 13 predicted proteins | sample BalSeasSWE02_21m_FD_9196 | JGI IMG/M metagenome (IMG submission 9196)
GTAAAGATATCTCTGTAAAATTGCTCATTGATTCAGGCGGAAGTGATGCCTTATGGTTATTTGAGGATAACCAATTGGGAATAAAGCATACGGATAAGTATTTTGAAGATTTTCTTGGGCATGGGTTAAGCGGGAGTGTCTATGGAAAACGTTCAAAAATAGATGAAATTTCTTTGAATGGATTTANAATAAAAGATGCCAATGTGGCCTTTCCTGATTCCTCATCAATAGCATTTGCCAAACAATTTAAAGATAGAAATGGCAGTTTGGCAGGGAATATTTTAAAAAGGTTTAATCTGATAGTAGATTATCAAAAGGCATCTATAACTTTAAAAAAGAACACATTGTTTAAGCATGCATTTAGTTACAATAAAAGTGGGATTGAATTGGCTTATGATGGGGTGAGATTTGTAAAAGAAGCAGATTACAAAAATAATCAGAAGAATGGTTTTGTTAATGAGGATACCAACAGTGTGCCTGTAATTAATTGGGGTTCAAGTTATAAATTATCTTTAAAATCAGTTTATTCTATCATAGAGCTCAGAAAAGATTCACCAGCATTTAATGCTGGATTAAAAATAGGTGATATTGTTTTAAGCATAAATGGTAAATCTACCTATGAGTATTCTTTACAGGACTTAATGCAAAAGTTTTATGATAAGGAAGGGACCAGAATAAAATTAAATGTAGAACGAAATGGGACAACCTTCATTGTTAATTTTAGGTTGGAAAATTTGTTTGAATAATAAAGGCCCAAGCAACAATAATGCTTAGGCCTATATTTTATTAATAATTTTTTTTATTTTTCTACAAGACTTTTATCTTTTTTTTCAAGAACACTTTCTTTACTTGAATCCACAACTTCACCTTTTATTTTTAAGGCAACAGTAGGCGTGTCAGCGTTAGAAATAACCGTAATAGTTTTTCTTATTGGATTCACTCTATTGGTGTCATATTTCACTTGAATTTCTCCTGTTTTTCCAGGTAATATTGGATCTTGCGACCATTTTGGGACTGTACACCCACAACTAGAAGTTACCTTTGAAACAATAAGTGGTGCATCACCAGTATTTGTAAATTCAAATATTCTTAATCCATCAGCTCCTTTTTCAATGGTTCCATAATCTACTGTGTCAGTTTTAAATTTAATTTTAGCCACTTTATCTTGGGCATTTATTGTAAAACTGATTAAACCGATAAATAAAATAGTAATTAATTTTTTCATTATTAAAATTTTTAAATGTTAGTAAACATAGTTACTTTTTCCACAATCTGCAAAAAAATTAGATGAAATGCGCTTTTGTTAACATTTTATAAAGACATCATTTTTTTGTCAATACCACTTATTGGCTTTCACAGAAAAAGAAATATAAGTACTTTTGCAAATCAATGTTCAAAAACTATTCCAAAGTATGCAAATTCCATCAAAATATGATGCTAGTCAGGTAGAAAGCAAATGGTATGAATACTGGATGAAGCATAATTTTTTTCATTCAGAACCAGACGATAGAGAACCATATACTATTGTAATTCCACCTCCAAATGTAACCGGTGTTTTGCACATGGGGCATATGCTCAATAATACTATTCAGGATGTGCTCATTCGTCGAGCTAGGCTTCAAGGTAAAAACGCGTGTTGGGTTCCCGGAACAGACCATGCGTCAATTGCTACAGAAGCAAAAGTGGTTGCTAAATTAAAGGAACAGGGTATTGACAAAAACGATTTGTCAAGGGAGGAGTTTTTAGAGCATGCCTGGGAATGGACACACGAATATGGCGGAGTGATTCTGGAACAATTAAAAAAATTAGGGTGTTCATGTGATTGGGACCGCACAAAATTCACCATGGATGATGACATGAGTGAGGCAGTGATAAAAGTGTTTGTTGATTTATACAATAAAGGTTTGATTTACCGTGGTTATCGCATGGTTAATTGGGATCCCGAGGCTAAAACAACCTTGTCAGATGAAGAAGTTATTTATGAAGAACGTCAAGGTTTATTATATTATATAAAATATCAGGTTGAAGGAACTAAAGATTATTTAACGGTAGCTACGACACGTCCTGAAACTATTTTTGGGGATACGGCCATATGTATTAATCCAAACGATCAACGATTTAAACATTTAAGAGGTAAAAAGGCCATTGTGCCTATTTGTAATAGAGTCATCCCAATTATTGAAGATGTTTATGTAGATGTGGAGTTTGGGACCGGTTGTTTAAAAGTAACGCCTGCGCATGATGAAAATGATAAGATTTTAGGAGAAAAACACCAGCTTCAGGTGATTGATATCTTTAACCCCGATGCCTCATTAAATAGTTTTGGATTGCATTATGAAGGGAAAGATCGTTTTATTGCCAGAAAGGACATTCAAAAAGAATTAGAAGCGAAAGGACATTTAGTTAAAACGGAAAACTATTTAAATAAGGTAGGGACTAGTGAACGTACCAAGGCTGTTATTGAACCTAGATTATCAGATCAGTGGTTTTTAAAGATGGAAGATTTGGTAAAACCAGCTATTAAAGCAGTTTTAGAAGATGGTGAAGTGAAATTGTTCCCTAAAAAGTTTGAAAATACCTACCGTCACTGGATGGAAAACATCCGTGATTGGAATATATCGCGTCAGTTATTATGGGGTCAACAAATACCTGCTTTCTATTACGGTGATGGTAAAGAAGATTTTGTCGTAGCTGAAAATATAGAAGAGGCTTTAGAACTTGCAAAGCAAAAATCAAATAATTCAAAATTAACATCAGCTGATTTATCTCAGGATACAGATGCCTTAGATACCTGGTTTTCATCGTGGTTATGGCCCATGAGTGTATTTGATGGTATTAGAAATCCTGAAAATAAAGATATTCAATATTATTACCCCACCAATGATTTGGTAACAGGACCAGACATTTTATTTTTCTGGGTAGCCAGAATGATTATTGCTGGTTATGAATATAGGGGTGAGAGACCATTTCAAAATGTGTATCTAACGGGATTAGTGCGAGACAAGCAGCGCCGTAAAATGAGTAAATCTTTAGGTAATTCACCGGATGCATTAAAACTGATTGAAGAATTTGGTGCTGATGGTGTGCGTGTTGGGTTATTGTTGAGTTCTGCTGCAGGAAATGACCTGTTGTTTGATGAAGCCTTGTGTCAGCAAGGAAAGGGGTTTGCCAACAAAATATGGAATGCCTTCAGATTAATAGAAGGTTGGGAAGTTGCTGATTTGGAGCAACCAAAATCTTCAAAAATAGCCATTGATTGGTTTGAAGCTAAGTTTCAGGAAACTTTATTAACCATAGAAGATCACTTTAGTAAATACCGTATCAGTGATGCTTTGATGGAAACCTATAAACTAATCTGGAATGATTTCTGTTCATGGTTTTTAGAAATGGTAAAGCCCGAGTATCAGAAACCTATTGATCAGGTAACATATAAAGCGGTCATTTCAATATTAGAAAATAACTTAAAGGTGTTGCATCCATTTATGCCATTTTTAACAGAGGATATCTGGCAGTATATTTCAGAAAGAGCACCTGAGGAAGCTTTAATTGTTTCGAAATGGCCTGTGCAAACAAGCTTTGACAAAGCGTTAATTGCTGAATTTGATTTTGCTTCAGAAGTTATTTCGGGTATCAGAACCATCAGAAAAGAAAAGAATATTGCCTTTAAGGATGCTATTCAGTTTTCAGCAATCAATAATGAAAATGNNAGCAAAACCTTTGATGAGGTNATTATAAAACTGGGTAATTTAGTAGTTATCAATTATGTTTCTGAAACTGTTGATGGTGCGTTAACCTTTAGAGTAAAATCAAATGAATATTTTATACCTATAGTTGGCGCCATAGATGTTAAAGCTGAGATTAAAAAACTGAAAGAAGAGTTAAATTATACCGAAGGATTTTTAAAATCTGTTCAAAAGAAACTTTCTAATGAGCGATTTGTAGCTGGGGCGCCAGAACAAGTCATTGCAAATGAGAGGAACAAAGAGGCTGATGCACTCGCTAAAATTGAGACCATTAAAGCGAGTTTAGCAAGTTTAAACTAGATATTAATTTCTGTTTAAATTAAGTGAATTAGTATGAACTAACTTATAAAGTTTTTCTGAATAAAATTTAGCTTTTATCAAATCTCTATTTTGCAGCATAGAAGTTCTTAATAATAGATGCCATCGGTTTTTTGTTTTCAGAAACTTCCATAATTTCATTCCAGATGTCTTCTGAAATTAATGATCTAAGAGGTTGTTCCAATTTAGNAATTCTATTAAAAACCTTTAGTAGCTTTTTATCCCACATTTTTGAATATTTNAGCAAGTCATCTGGATACACAACTTTTCTTTTAGTGCCTTCGTCTATACCTCTGAATGGTTTGGAGATATTCAGGTAACCATAATCATCAGTCAATTGTTCACCAGGATGAATGTCTCTTATGGCTATTTCAAAATCATAGGCCGTACTTAAACAGTTAGAATTAAAACTGTGATTTACATAGCGTCCATTATCCCAGCAAAGCACTAGGTTGCCATTGTTATTCCTAAAGGTATAAGTGTCTAAAATATCTTGATAAAGGGCATCCATAGCTTTAAATGCTTCCGGACTAAATTCTCTGTCTAATTTGTCTAATGCCCAGGTAATGGTGCCTGCGGGGATAAATTCTGTTGCCACAACGCCATGTCCTATGTCATTACTAATAAATTTAAGTTCCGTTTTTGGGTGTATCATCCTAATGTGAATTAATTAAAAATTAATCAAGTATAAAATGGATTTTAAAGAACCTATTTTCTATATAAAAAATAGGTGTTTACCAACTCAATATAGGTGGCTTTTGCTTCATCTTGTGAGATATCTTTAATTTGAAACAAAGCATTGGTTTTAAATGCATTTATAATGGGCTTCTTACTACTAGGTTGCCCATAATCATTGGTTGCTTTTTTATAATACGCATAGAGTCGAAGTAAAAAATCAGCAGGAAAAGGCTCAGTATGTGCATTCACCCGATTAACAGCGTCTTGAAACTCTTTATCTAAATCTCTATTAGTCATTAATTTCAGCTATAATGCTTTCTCCACCACGAACGTTTTGGTTGAGTTGTACTTTAATTTTAGTATTTAAAGGTAAAAATAAATCTACTCTTGAACCAAATTTAATAAATCCTGAGTCACTTCCTTGAATTGCTTGGTTATTTATTTTAGCATAATTAACAATTCTCTTTGCAAGTGCACCAGCAATTTGGCGATACAAAACCTCACCATATATTGGGTTTTTAACCACTACTGTGGTGCGTTCATTTTCTTCACTGGCTTTAGGGTGCCATGCCACTAAATATTTCCCCGGATGATATTTACTAAAAACCACATTTCCGCCAATGGGATATCGGGTAACATGTACATTCAAGGGCGACATAAAAACGCTTACTTGTAATCTTTTGGCATTAAAATATTCTTTTTCAAAAACTTCTTCTATTACAACCACTTTGCCATCAACAGGAGAAACTACTTGAGTATCATTAAGGACGGTTTTCCTTTTTGGGTTTCTAAAAAACTGAAGAATTAGTATTAAAAAGCCCAATAATAAAAAATATATAGTGTTTTGAATCCAAATTTCATGAATGAAATTATCTGCAAGTAGAAAGCAAGCAACAACAAATATGAATGTTGTAAATATGATTTTATGTCCTTCTTTATGAAACATATTGTATAATTCTTAAGAATAAATAAATAAATGGTGCCGCAAAAATAATACTGTCTAAACGATCGAGTAAACCACCATGACCTGGCATTATAATTCCGCTATCTTTAACCTTTGCTTGACGTTTAAATTTTGATTCTATTAAATCACCAATAGTACCGAAAACACTAATAATAATACTTAAAATCAGCCAATTATTAAAGGTTAAAGTTTGGGTAAAGGTAGCAATAAAATAACTTGCAATGCACGAAAAAAATAATCCACCTAAAAATCCTTCAACGGTCTTTTTTGGTGAAATTTTCTCAAATAACTTTTGCTTACCAAAGTTTTTTCCAACTAAATATGCAAATGAATCATTAACCCAAATCAATATAAAGGAGCCTAGTAAAATATCTGGATTGTATGATTTATGGTAATTGGCAATAAGAATTAAAAACACAAAAGCACTTGAAATGTAAAAGGTTGTCAGTATAAAACGCTTTGTTATGAAGAGTGGAATTGATTTTTCTGAAAATAAATCTTTGATTAAAAATAGCTCTACAAAAATGGTGATTACCATAAGAATTTGTGTGGCTTCATCTAATCCTAAATTAAATTTGGTTTCCAATTGCCAATAACCAAATACCATAAAGAGTATGATAAAAATGACATACGGAATTTTACTTTTTAACTGAATTAATTTATTGAATTCAATCAAACAAATGATTCCAAATACAAAAAACAGCGCCATTAAGGTTTGAAGGCTATAAATGGAGAATATTAAAAGCAATACATAAAACAAACCAGAAAGGGCGCGAATTAAAATATCTTTCATTTAAATGATTTGTTTTTTAAATTAATAGGCAAAGAAATATGCAATAAAATTAATTAAAGATCTTCTAGAAGTAGCAAATATAAATTTTTTGAACTACTTCCGTAGCTTAAAAAGTCTTTTTCGTCAGAAGATTTAAAATGTTTTATGGTAGTAATATTTGTGGGAATTTTTTGTTTGTTTTTAGATTTAATGCCTCGCAAACCTTCACCAATGGTCTCAACCATTTGACTGGTGGTGGCAAACACTACAAAATTAACAGGAAGTTCGGTTAATTTTTTTTCTGCAATTTGATGGGATGAAATGAGTAAAGATCCGTCATTGGCGATTAAATTCTCACAAGTAGTTATAAAAAAAGTAGAATCACTTATTTTTTGAGTTGTTGTTAAGCCCGCGTCTTTAAATTTATCTTTAAGATTATTGTCAATGAAAAGCGCTTTTTTGTCTTCCCATTGATTCTCTGCAATAATATTTTCTAAGCTTTGGAAAACCTCATCTAAATCTTCACAATACAGAAATTTACCACCATTAGCTTTAAAGTTTATAGTAAACTTTTCATCTATTGGCAATTTAATTTCGGGCATGTATTTGCCACGTTCATTAGGTGTTAATTCTTCTTCTTTTTTATCAGATTTAGAACCAAAGATTTTTCTAAAAAGACTCATTTAAGATTGCGCTATTAACTCAGTTTTTATTGGAGTTTCTCAAATATAAAAAATCTTAAACTAATCATTCGATTAATTTAAGATTTTTGTTATGGCTGTCTGTGAAATTTCAAAATTTATTCGATGACTGACTCGATTTCTTCATTATTGAAATCACGTTTTCCAAAGATTTTTTCAAGGTTATCCTTAAAAATAACTTCTTTTTCTAATAATACATTAGCCAGTTCTGTAAGTTTATCTTTATTATCCTCAAGAAGTTTAATGGCACGTTTGTATTGTGTTTCAATTAAGTCTGAAATTTCTTTATCTATTAATTCAGCAGTCTTTTCACTGTAAGGTTTCGTAAAACCGTATTCATTCTGACCTGAAGAATCATAATAAGTTAAGTTGCCAACTTTATCACTTAAACCATAAATAGTTACCATGGCTCTGGCTTGTTTGGTTACTTTTTCTAAATCGCTTAGAGCACCTGTAGAAATTTTATTAAAAATAACTTTTTCTGCAGCTCTACCTCCTAAGGCGGCACACATTTCATCAAGCATTTGTTCTGGGTGCACAATGAGACGCTCTTCAGGTAAATACCACGCAGCTCCTAATGATCTTCCACGAGGAACAATAGTGACTTTTACTAAGGGCGCAGCATGTTCAAGCATCCAGCTTACCGTAGCATGTCCGGCTTCATGAAACGCAACTGCACGTTTTTCGCCAGGTGTTATAATTTTATTTTTCTTCTCTAATCCACCAATAATTCGGTCAACAGCATCTAAGAAATCTTGTTTGTCAACTTCTTTTTTACCATTTCTGGCAGCAATTAAAGCCGCTTCATTACATACATTAGCAATATCAGCTCCTGAAAAACCAGGCGTTTGCTTTGACAGAAAATCAAGGTCTAAATCTTTTGCTTTTTTAAGGGGACGTAAATGAACCTCAAATATTTCTTTACGTTCTCTAACATCTGGAAGGTCTACGAAAATTTGTCTGTCAAATCGTCCGGCGCGCATTAAAGCAGTATCTAAAATATCAGCTCTGTTCGTTGCCGCAAGTACAATAACGTTAGTATTGGTGCCAAAACCATCCATTTCAGTTAAAAGCTGGTTAAGGGTATTTTCACGTTCATCATTGCTTCCAGACATCGCATTTTTACCTCTGGCACGTCCAATGGCATCAATTTCATCAATAAAAATTATCGAAGGTGATTTTTCTTTAGCTTGCTTGAATAAATCTCTAACTCTTGAAGCTCCAACACCTACAAACATTTCAACAAAGTCGGATCCAGACAACGAAAAGAAAGGTACTTTCGCTTCACCAGCCACGGCTCTTGCCAATAAGGTTTTTCCCGTTCCTGGAGGTCCTACAAGTAATGCTCCTTTTGGAATTTTCCCACCTAAAGACGTATATTTTTCCGGGAATTTAAGAAAATCTACAATTTCTTGAACCTCTTCTTTAGCGCCTTCAAGACCCGCAACATCTTTAAATGTCGTTTTTACTTCGGTGTTTTGATCAAAAAGTTTAGCTTTTGATTTTCCAATATTAAATATTTGACCTCCAGCGCCACCTCCAGCGCCACCAGACATACGGCGCATAATAAAAATCCATACACCAATAAGTAATATGAAAGGTAGTACACTAATTAATAAGTCTCCGAAGAAATTATCTTCCGTAATATAAACCGGTGTTAGATTAAGATTTTTTTCTTTAATGACCTCGTTTAACTGATTTTGAAAAATCTGTAAATCACCAAATTCAAATTTATAGTTGGGTAATTTGGTAGCAGTAGGTATTAAGGTATTTGGTATTGATTTTTTATGAATTTCTTTTTGCTCAGCTTCCTTAGTTAAATAAACTTTAGCAATGCGTTTATTTACAATTTCAACCTTTGCAACATCACCATCAGCAACAAATTGTAAAAACTGGGTTGGATTTGTTGTGCTTCCTTCTTGAGAACCAACACTACTGAATACCTGAATTGCTAAAAAAACTGCAATCACAATGCCGTAAATCCAATAAGGATTGAATTTTGGTTTTTTGTCCTTTATATTATTTTTTTCGTTTGCCATTCTTTTTTAATAACTAGTTTCTATTATTGTTGTTTTCGCATCACCCCAAAGACTTTCAATATCATAATAATCTCTGATATGTTTTTGGAATACATGAACTACAACATTTACATAATCTAAAAGAATCCATTCAGCATTATCAGCTCCTTCAACATGCCATGGATGGTCTTTTAATTCTTTACTTACTTTTTTTTGGATGGAATTTGAAATGGCGTTTACCTGTGTATTTGAAGTTCCCTCACAAATAATAAAGTAATCACAAACCGTATTTTCTATGTCTCTTAAATCAAGAATGCTTATTTCATTTCCTTTAACATCTTCAATGCTACTTATTATTACCGATATGAGTTGGTCTGCGCTTATATGTTCTTTCGCCATTAATTTGATTTAAATTTGTGCAAAGTTATTATTTTTTTAGTTCTTTATACCTTAAATTAATCATAAGATTCTATAGTACTATAATATCTATTTAATGCATCTAATCAAACTTAATGCCATCGATTCTACTAACAGCTATTTAAGAAAGCTTTCTAGTCAGGCTGAGTTAGTTGATTATACGGTTGTTTCGGCAAATTATCAAACCAATGGGAGAGGGCAAATGGGAACAATTTGGAATTCTGAAAATTCTAAAAACCTAACAGTGAGCGTATTTAAAGATGTTTCAAAATTATATTTAGAGCATCCTTTTTATATTAGTATGGCCACTTCTTTGGCATTGATCAAAGCCTTACAAAACTTTTCAATACCTAAACTGAGTATTAAATGGCCTAACGACATTTTGTCAGAGGATAAAAAAATCTGTGGTATTTTAATTGAAAATGTCATAAAACAAAATAGGTTACGGGCTAGTATTATAGGAATTGGTCTAAATGTCAATCAAACTGATTTTGAAGACTTACCAAAGGCCGCTTCTCTTAAATTATTATTGGGAAATACTTTTAATCTGGATGAAGTACTCTATACTCTGATTAAATATTTGAAATATTATTTCATGCTTTTACGAAAAGAGGAGTATGAGTTTTTAAAACGAGAATACGAATCGTATCTTTTTAGAAAAAATAAACCCTCAACCTTTAGGGATATTGAAGGTGTTTTTTTTGCCGGAATTATAAAAAATGTTTCTTCATCTGGCAGTCTTCAGGTTTTAATTGAAGATGATATCATAAAAGATTTCGATTTCAAAGAGCTTACGCTTTTATACTAAATGGATTTTGGGATACTTGTAGCCAATGTCTCAATAAATTTACTGATAGGGCCTTTGATCATCATAGCCATCATAGGATTAAAATCACCACTAAAATCCAATTGTACCTCACTTGAGTTTTCATTTATTGCTACAATATTGCCAGTAAGTGAGAAATCTAATTTGCCACCGGCTGCACCTAGCACAATTTTATTTGGTGGAGCGAGTTCCTTTTTTTTGAGTGTAATTTCGGGCATGCCCTTTAATGCGAAAATAAAAGTGTCTTCACTTAAAACTTCAAACTTGCTTATATTTTCAGGCATTAACAACTCAAAATTTTTGATATCAGATAAAAAATCAAAGACCTCTTGAGGAGCCTTGTCAACAGTTATTTTTGGAGATTCTAAATTCATTCTTATTTGTTAATGTTTTTAATAGTTTAGTTAATGGTAAACAGCAACTTATGTCTATCAATTGGCGCTCCATTGGCTTGGATTTGAATTCCAAACGGATAATGTTTCTAATTCTTTTTGAGCAATATAATTAGTAGCTAAGGCTTGTTCTAATAAACTTTCATAATTACTTAAGGTATGGAGCGTAATGTTTTCTTTTTTGAAGTTATCAGTTGCCACGTCAAATCCGTAAGAGAAAATAGCCACCATCCCTTTAACATTAACTTCAGCTTCTTTTAATGCCTTTACGGCATTTAAACTGCTTTTCCCAGTACTAATCAAATCTTCAACAACTACCACATTTTGTCCTTTTTGAACAAAACCTTCAATTTGATTTTGTCTGCCATGTCCTTTTGCCTCAGGTCTAACATATATAAAGGGCAATCCTAAATATTCAGCAACCAGCATGCCAATGCCAATAGCGCCTGTAGCCACTCCCGCTATAACATCCGGTTTTCCGTAAAGTTTCTCTATTTCCTTACCCATAATTTCTCTAATATAGTTGCGTATTGTAGGGAAAGATAAGATAATACGGTTATCGCAATAAATAGGGGATTTCCAGCCTGAAGCCCAGGTAAATGGCTCACTGGGGCTAAGTTTTATGGCATTAACCTGTAATAAAACTTCAGCAGTTTTTCTGGCAATTTCTTTATTAAAAATCATAGCTGCAAAATTACATATAAAATTAGTTTTTCATAATAGATTGGATTGATTTAAAATATTTTTTTCAACATTGGTTAAATTGTATTATAAAATGATATTTTTACGAAATTGAAATTGTTAAATATCTCGCATGTATAAAGTTTTTGTCAATGACAAACCTATTACGTTAACAACTAAAGTTGAACAAGAAACCGATTTTAAGAATTATTTACTAAATACAGTTCATATTGGAAAAGTAATAAAGGACTTAAACACTACGTCTTTAAAAGAGGTAAGACTTATTCATAAAGATAAAGATAAGCTTCTAAAAAAATTTCTAAAAAAATTACCTATTGTCGTTGCCGGGGGTGGAAAGGTTTTTAATGACAAAGGAGATATTTTATTTATTTACAGAAATGACAAATGGGATTTGCCAAAAGGGAAAATTGAAGGAAATGAATCTATTGAAAATACAGCTATAAGAGAAGTTACTGAAGAAACTGGTGTTAATGGTTTAGAAATAATTAAACCTTTAGAAACTACGTACCATATTTTTAAACGTAATGGTAAACACAGAATAAAAGTGACTTACTGGTTTGAAATGAAAACCAATTTTGACGGTCATTTATATGCGCAAGAAGCAGAAGGTATTACTAGGGTAGAGTGGTTAAATAAAGAGCAAACTACAGAAGCCCTTGAAAATTCTTATGCTAATATTAAATTGCTTATTTAAACCTTTCAAATTAGCTAAAATATATGTTCATGATTTAAATAATCCAATTACATTTTTTAAATCAGCATTATTTTTCGTTTAAAAACCATCTAATCAGTTGAACTACAGATTTATGTTAA
>BS_KBA_SWE02_21mDRAFT_10000744_pt1 | contig 12343 bp, 12 predicted proteins | sample BalSeasSWE02_21m_FD_9196 | JGI IMG/M metagenome (IMG submission 9196)
CTGCCCGATCCGGAAGCATTGTAAGCGCCCAAAAATGGATGCTTGAAACACTCAAAATGGACTGTCCGGATTCAATCGGAATGGGTGTCCGGAATGGAGCGGAATACGCACCTTGAAGGCGCGAGATTCATTAAACGATGCATTCCCAATGTCTTTTCCATAGTATCTTTCGACTGCCCTTTTCTATGGGTAACGGCACATAGCACCCACATTTCCCATATGAAACATTTTCTTGATTTTACCGAAAAAATAGTGAATGATTGATCTGCCAGCCTTGTACAATCTGGGGTGACGTTGGGGTGAAGAATGATGCACAAGCATAGGCGCGTTTTGAGAAGCACCGAAAGACGAAAGATCGAATATCTATTGTTGACTTCGGCTGCATTCAAGGTTTGCTTCACCAGCCTTAATTGACTTTGATAATTTGGACCCAATTAGAAATCTGAGTCCTTTAATCACAATCGGAAAAACACAACCCAGGCATCCATTGTGAGGGTTTTGCAATGTACCGAATTCTGATTGTTGACGACAATACAACCATGACCATGCAATTGGAGGAATATCTTCCTGCCATTGGTTATGAGGTTACGGGCGTTGCCTCTTCAGGATCAGAGGCGGTTGAAAAAGCCAGGACGCTCAAACCGGACCTGATTCTTATGGACATCAAGATGCCCGGCAAGCTAAATGGGATAGAAGCTGCTGCTATCATCAAATCGGAATTGGGTATCGATATCATTTTTTTTTCAGGATATACGGACGATAAACTTTTAGAGGCAGCAAAGCTCATAGAACCCTTGGGGTATATCATTAAGCCTTTCAGCGAAGAGCAGGTGACCGTTGCACTTAAAATGGCATGCTATCAAATCAGACGAAATAGGATTTGGGCAAATACACCCGATGAATTATTACCCGCCTACAAAAATTTCACTGTTACCGAGACACGTGTTCTTCAACTGATTAAACAGGGAAAAAGCACAAATGAGATCGGCGCCCTTCTTAAGCAATCACCGGCCACCGTGATTTGGCACAGAAAAAATATCAGAAAAAAACTTGGGATAGCAGAAACAAAAACAGATATTCGGTCCGCCCTCCTTGCATATCCAAAAGAAATGTAAAAAAACTGAAAAAAACAGTCAATCCCCCCCAAACCAGCCCTTTACAATAGATAGCGATTGCCGTAAACAAAGTGGGAAATGTGCTGAATTTGTAGCTACCTCCAAATCTAATATTTGAAATCATTCTGTTTGTGGACAGGGAAGAGTCGCGTTTCAATCTGGTTCTGGCATTATTCTTCAACCTTTCGGGTAGGAAAATGTTTCGGACAACATAGATTGATCAAGTTTTTTTCGTCAAATTAAAAAATGTTGACGGTCTGAACGGTCAACAACTTACCAGGACATCTATGATTGATCCTATTGATCGAGCTCCTCAACAATCAAGGCAAATAAAACCATGCCTAACTGAATGTCATATGAATTACTTTCATCTCTCAGTTGGAGATCGTTCAAATGTTCTCTTTGAAAGCCAAAAAAAGAACCTGGATCGATGACAACATGGACTGATTGGAATAATTTTTGCGGATTTACAGGTGTCTTTATATCCCTTTTCCCAACGATAAGTTGTGTTGAGACGCATGACCAAAATCGTCAATAAATTTCTTATGAACGTTCTTTTAAGAATGAAAATGGGATAAATAGCATGCAGCAGGCATACATTTTAGCCCGAAATACACAGTTGAAGTTTTATAAGAATGTTCCGCTTTACATAAATGGTAAAGGGGTCAATTTTGTGATATATAAACCTTCGGGGATGACATTGAATGATATGCGGATCGAAGAGGGCCTATTCCCTGAGAAAATGTATATCAAGCAAGAGGACAAAATCAAAGGCCTTCAGGAAGCTCAGAAAGCATTCAATCAGGAACTGAAAGAGAACATTCGGACCAATAATTCCCAAAAAATAAAAGATACCATCGTAAATATTATGCGGGAAACTTTAACCGAGCCCAGGAGCGGTAGCCTGGAAGCCGTTTCCGAGACGGTTGATATCCTGGTTACTGAATACACCAGCGAGTCGGATGTAATCAAGAATCTTTTGAAGGTGTCTGCCAAAGACTATACTACGGTTTTACACTCGATCAATGTGATGGCATTGGTTCTTGGTTATGCCGGATATATGAATTATTCTCTGGACCATAAAAAAATACTGGGGTTGAGTGCACTATTGCATGATGTTGGCAAAACCAAGATAAACACGGAACTGCTTACGACATCGAGAAAATTGACGGCTGAGGAATTTTTAGAGATCCAGCGGCATACCATAATGGGGCATAATATCCTGAAAACCTGCAAATTCAGGAATAAAGAAATCAAACTTACGGCGCAACAGCATCATGAAAGGCTGGACGGCAGCGGATACCCGAACCGGCTGACTCAAATATCAGAAGCGGCTCAAATTATAGGATTTATTGATTGTTATGAAGCGCTTACCAACGATGACAGGCCGTATCGAAGTGCGATGTATCCCCTAAAGGCATTAAATTTCATGAAATATGACGTTGAGGCAGGCAAGTTTAAGAAAATTATTTTTGAAAAATTTGCATACAGCTTGTTATAAATTTAGGGTTTCTTAAAACCTCGGAAGGTGACTCAATCGTAATCGGGGATAGGAATTGAATACCAAACGACACACTAAGGTCGGAAAGGTTATCCAGAATGGACTTGAAAGCCATCTTTTCTGAACTCAACGAAAAGGACATCAAAACCTTATGCACCTGTTCCGAAATTAGGGGATTGACGACCGGTGAAGTCCTGATAAGAGAGGGAGACACCGGTCAAACAGTGTATGTGATTTTGGAAGGTGAACTGAAGATCATCAAAGATACGAGTGGAGGGCCAAAGGAGATTGCCAGCCTTCGTAGCGGGGATTGGGTCGGAGAGATCGCATTTAACAAGAAGATTCCCCGGACGGCGTCCGCCGTAGCCAGTATCCCGTCAAGCGTCATGGCGATAAGCGGCCCCACATTAAATGCTCTGAATGCCGAGGCCCAAGTATTCTTTCTGAAGAAATTTAATGCCCTGGCTAATGAACGTATCAGCCAACTCGTATCAGGCGAAAGAGAACTGAATAGCCTGAATAGACGACTGATAGACCGATTTCATTCTGAGCGCTCACAAGGGGAGATCGATTACAGTGACTCTGAAATGATTAGGAGGATAATTGACAAAATTCCAAGGTTACCGTCTTTTGCGAGTACATTGCTTATCCAGCTGGCAGAAAAAAATATTTCATTGCGCGAAGCCGCTGACCTGATCAAACAAGATCCTTCTTCAGTGGCCGTTGTGCTCAAAACAGTCAACTCTTCGTATTACGGTCTTAGGCAAAAGGTTTCCGATATTAACCACGCCTTAATGTTGATCGGCTTTAGCAGAATATACCAGTTGATTATAGCCGAAGGGCTACAACGGACTATGCCGGATACTCCGAGTTTCAAGGCGCTTCAATCCCATTCTGTGGCTATTTCTTCCATTGCTTTCGGGCTCTCTCTGAAATCCGGAATCGGGCGCCCACAGGAAATGGCTACCATTGGACTTTTGCACGATCTGGGCCGTGGCGTTATTTTGTTGCTAAAGAAGCAAAATCCCTCCTTAGGCATACTCATTGATTCCCTGGATCACACCCGACTGGGCGCTCTTTTGCTTAAAAAATGGGGGATGCCGGACATACTCACCCGCAGTCTTGAATTTCAGGGCTACCCGGAGCTTTTGCCCCCGGACATGATTCACATGGAAGTTCGCAATAATGTTGTTATTTTACATTTGGCGCATCTCTGCTTAGACCTTTTAGAGGGAAAACCTGAGCATCCGTTGCAAGACATATTCATGATAACAAATATGAGACTATTTGGGTGGGAACAACTGGATCTAAGGCAGATTGTTCTAAAACACTTGTTGCCAACATTGACTAAAACGCTTGAGGCTTATCCAATTGCCTTCAGGAAGCTTCTGAAAGAATACATCGCCCAGGGATATGACCGTGAACAGGGTAGGTTGAATGGAAATCGGTCAGAAACGCCTTGACAAGAAGACTAATAAATTGACAGAAGGCCCACTACATGGTTGAGAAACTAGGGAGGCCGTAAAGATCCTACGCCTATGTGTGGAAAATAGCCCAACTATAAAGTATTTGCAGGAGATGGTCCGATAAAAAATGGAAGATTTGAATAAAACAACGGAAATACCTGAGGAACTTGAGTTAAAGTTGCCTAACGAAAGAAGGGATCATACAAGAAAATCCTTCATAACATCTGTAGATTTTGTTTGTCAAGGCCGCGCGTATAGGGGATTCACTCAGGATTTAAGTGTAAACGGCCTATACATTCAGACTTCAGGGTCCTTCTCTGTTGGACAGGAGCTTGCACTGACATTTCCGTTTCCAGACACCCAAAAACATATAAAGATTACCGGTTGTATTGCCAGGGTTACTGATACAGGAATCGGAGTGCAATTTGATATGGGAAGCTTTCTTGACCAGCTCTCCAGTAAATCTACATTGAAGATTCTATAGTGTAGGTTTTGGTTGTTTGTTCAAAGCGGTTTTTCCCCAGGAATTTGATAGGGTGGTTCGTATGGTATGGGGAAACGAAGACCCGATTGTGGACACCCTACTGAAAGTATCTAAGATGATCGCTGTACGCCTGCAATTCAAAAGACACTTGAATTCTTGCCCCCACAAGTAATACCATACACCAAATCAAACCCTTGAGTTTCCTCACAGCATAAAGTAATTTTATGCATTATGCTCACCAAAATAATCTCAGGCGGCCAAACCGGTGTGGACCAAGCGGCCCTTGATGTAGCCATTAAGCACGATATCCCCCATGGGGGATGGATACCCAAAGGCCGTAACACTGAAGACGGCATCCTTCCAGACAAATACCACCTTCAGGAGATGCCCACGGCCGCAGCAGCGCCATCATGACCAGCAGACTCCTGGAGGACCGACGTACCCTCGAATACCTTCTGATTCCCAACGGTCGGAGCATTGCTATCGAGGGAGAGACCTATCCGGCCGCGACTTATGGGTGCACCCGGATCGAGATAACCGGGCTGCGGGATCTGTCACCGTCCCATTACGCCATTACCTTTCCGGATACCCTGAACGGCTGGGGTTGGAGAATCGATCCGGAAAAGCAATCCATGTTTCTCGAAGCCGCCGATCCGCTGGATCAGGGATCGTGGTTATCCCCGGGGACGGAATACATAATTGCAATGCAATACTACCGAACTCTGGGGGAAAATGAGCTGGACCAGGGCGGCTGGACCCTGTGGCTGCCGGAAGGGGGGGGCGGCCCTGGGCTCGCCCGATCTTTCTCCGTGGGGGAATGGATGGGAGACCGGAATGTTATTAGATATCACCCTTCGACAAATGAACATGGATGATGGTTCAGCCATCAACACTCTGGCCGCTCAGTGCCCTGATAAAGGACTTATTTCAGTGTATTCGGTTTATCGGGACAATGCCTTTCAGAGTCTTCAGGCATTACGCCCGAACACCGTGAGTGTGGCGGCGGAGGTGTCCGGCCACGACGGCCTCATCGGTATGGCCCAAGTCAGTTTTGATCAGTGCCGAATTGAGGGTGGGATGATTCCCTGCGCGCTTTTCAACACCCTCATGGTGCATCCCGATTTTCGCCGACAGGGTGTGGCCCGGAGACTTTCGGAATGGAGAATGGAACAGGCTCGGTCTCGCTTTGGGGACAAAGGGGTGATCATGGCCGACATTCAGACGGGCAATAAAGCCTCCCATGGCACGGTGAAGGGGTGGTACAACCAGGTGCTGCCGCCTGTTATGGTGGCCCCCGTGAGCCTCGGAAACCGCTCTCCCGTAGCCCTTTCCGACATACGGGTCGGACCCGTGGAACCGGGTGCGCTGGCGGACTTTGCCGACCGCCTCAACATTTTCTATGAGGGGCACAATTTATACAAGCCGGAAACGGCTGACAGTCTGTCCGCCTGGCTGGAAAAAAGGCCCTTCGGTCTGTCCATCCATCACTGCCTGGCTGCCCACGACCTTCAGGGAAAGCTACTGGCCGGTCTGACCTTGGAGGAAGCCCATCAACTGCGAACTTACCACGTTCTCCACATGCCCCCGTGGATCCGAATGGTCAATGAATTGCTTCACGTGGTTCCCGCAGACGGTATCCTTCGGCATATACAGGTGGGTCGCATCTGGTTTCGCCCTGGACAATTGGCGGCAGCCCGCCATCTATGGGCGAGTGTTCGATGGTTATGGCGTCATCGCGGAACATCTCTCATGGTTTTTTTTGACGGTCGCAGTCCCGTTGCTTCTGTTATCAACCTGAAACCTTGGTCCATCAAAACCGTCATGAATACCGTGGTCAAATCCCCAGTGCCCATCAGGGAGAGTCGGTTCATCTATCCCATTTCGTGATTTTGGCGGCACTAAGGGTGGATTTGAACTCTTTGTGGAGATGTTTCCGCCGGTTGTCCCATTAACATGATTGTTGATGATTTGACGGAAGAAACAAAAATACCCGTTAAAACGGTCTATTTAAATGTGAAAACACTTTTAAACAATTCACCATATGCTGTGCGTTTTGTGGGCGGAACGGCTGTTTCCTGTATTTTGATGCCCGACATGTATCACCGATATCATGCTCCCGTTTCCGGTGTGGTGCTTGAGTCCAATGAAGATGTGGCCGGCGAGTATTTCGGCATCAAGGATTTTCCTCATTTGCTGAACAAGGGTGATGTGGGATATGGATATGATTACAGCGTCTTTGAACATTTTCGGCGGGGGTATCTGGTCATAAAGACGGAAAANCATGGGTATGTNNGTATGNTCNCCGATATTTCCGGATACCATGATACAGTTCAGCCGGACGCCCTTCGCAACGATATGATCGGCCGTTCTTCCCCCCGAAGCGGCCTACACCATCGGACGGGAAGTCAACGGTCTCCGGAACCAGGCCATATTCACAAGCTGCACCAACTTTCGCGCCATCGAGATCATAGATCGGCTGGAACAGGAAACGGGCAAACTCGTCTTCCTAAGGGCGGGACGAAAATCGAGCTGCGGTAAGTTTTTATTCATCCCAGAGTGCAATGACACGATTCTGGAGTTCTTTTGGAAAGTCGTCGGCAAAGGCCGTGCTCTTCATCTTCATTAATATTTCGGTGCGTGGTAACAGGCAGTTCAAAACCTCGATATCGTCCTTTGCCGCTGCAAGTGACTCATGCCCTGCATAAAGGGGTTCTCCCGGGTGAATGGGTTCGTCCGATAGGGTAAGATGCCCTTTTGAGGGATGGCATCGGCTGTTCCATGCCCAGAAGATATCGCGGAGGTCGCTGAGATCAATATCGTCATCGGTCACCAACACGCGGACGAATCGGTAGGCGCCGTGGAACTCCTTGCATATATGCCCAATTTTTCTACAAAAGTCTTCCGGCAATAAACCCGTTACCTCCGGCCAATCACTTGATACTGTCACCGCCATCAGATGGAGCGCGGATTCGGGTATCACATAGACGGACTTGACCGGTATCTCGGCATTGCGGAGTTCTTCCAAGGCCATGGCACTAAGTGCCGGGCCGGCAATTGTGTGGTTCTCCTCAACCGGCTTTCCCGCGCTGCATACCGGCAGGATGGGATTATCCCTGTGCGTGATTGCGGATATGTTGAAAACCGGCATAGTATTCTTCTCGAGCGTATTAATATATCCGTGGAATTCTCCCATTGTGCCTTCGGGATGGGTTTCGGTCGTGGAAATCGTGCCCTCTACAACAATCTCGGCGGTTGCAGGCACCTCCAGGTCTACGGTCTTGCAACGAACCACTTCAATCGGTTCACCAAACCAGCCGCCAAGATAGTCTCCCTCGCAAAGGTTTTCCGGTAGTGGCATGCCTCCCACAAAGGTGGCGGCGGGTTCAACGCCGTTGGCAATGGCAAACGGCATTGGTTTTCCGATGTCCTTCCATTTTTGAAAAATTATGCCGTTATGTTGGAATGGAATAAGAATTCCCACGAGTTTTTTGGGTTCATCTTCGATAATCATTACACGGGCAATCGACCAGTTGGTCCATGAACCATCCGGGGTGCGGCACACCATGATATGAAGGGTCCCAAAATACCGGCCGCCATCACCATCGTGAATCATTGGAGTCGGGAATTTCAAAATATCTACGTCATCGGCAAGCATGATGTTTTCCTGACACGGAGCGTTTTCAACAACCACAGGCGGGATCAGCCTCATATTCTTGGCTCCGTCGGCCAAGGCTTGCACAATTTGAGGGCCTTTGGTTGATGGGTCCAGCCCCAGGGCAATGGCAACACGTGAACTTCTATTTAACTCGTTCGAACTGTAAGACAGGGGAGCGCCTAATACCCGGTATCCCGGATAGCCTTTAATATTGCTGAACAATGGAGCTGGGGAATAGATTTCGCAGCCGCGGCGAATAATCGCGCCAATCTCGAGATTGGCCTCGACTTCCCGTTTGATCTCCTTCAGGTCGCCCGTTTTTCGCAGCACTTCCACATAATCACGCAAGCTTTTCAGGTGTTTTTTCTTGGTCGTATTCATTTGTGGCTATCCTTTCAAATTCTGTTCAGCCCGAATGGCTCGTTTAGGTATTTGACATTCCTTGCCGAAGGGGTGTGAGGAGCCAGACCAGATCATCTTCCTCTTCCAGGCGCCACAGCCTTGCCAGAATACCCTCGGCCTGTTCAAGTCCGGCCAGCCCGGTAAGGTACTTGAGGACTTTGGCCCCGATCTCTTGGTCACTTAAAGGGTCTTGAGGGTCTCCATGAGGTCTTTCTTGGAAAGCGCTCAAGGGCTGGCGGTTCTGGTATTCAACGGTCAGGCGGCAAGGGGCCTGGGCCGGAAAGGCGGCGGTCATCTGCCGGTCGGCTATTACCTCCACCTTGCCCATTACCTCTACCAGCTCGGGATCCATTGCCCGCTGGTCGCCGAAGCTGTGATACTCCACTCCCCCCTTCAAAAGCGCCTCCGCCACGCAATAGGGCAGTGAATGGGTTCTGCCTGCCCGGGAGTCTGGCTTGTTGGACGTCTCCCCTCCCGCTTCCTCCACCGCCTTTTTATAGGTCTCCACTTTAATACGCTCCACATTTTTCCAATCCTGATCAAGAAACCGGGAGGAAAGCTCAGCGGCCACATCTATTGCTGTCTGGCAGAATACCAGGGCCGGCCAACTTTTGAAGACGACGGTGGACAAGTCCGGGGGACTGGCCATGAAGGAATCAGCATGGGGCAAAAAGCGGTTCCAGCCGGCCTGGCCCTCATAGATGTCCACCGGCCCCTTGAAGCCGGCCTTGGCCATGAGAACGGCCTGTACCCCACGCTGAGCGCATGATGCATAAGTACAGTGCTTCCAGTCCGTAACCAGGCCCACTCCGGTCTGGTCCGGGTTCAAGCCCATAACCCCGGCGATCCTCTGGGCCTCGATCAAGCCGGTAACATCCAGGCCATCGACCAATCCCGATGTCAGGGAGACGTAAAACGCGGCAGCGGCGTCATGGTCGTAACCCGCTGGTTCCGGATCATAATAGTCCGAGAAAGCGCAGGATAAAGTGTAGGCCGCCTGCATGGCTTGCAAGAAGTCCCTCCCTGTCAGCTTCTTCCAGTCAGCCAGGGTCAGTAGAAGAGAAACATTGTCCGAGGGATGGTTGATCCCCATGTTGGAGGGGGAAAAATAGGTATTCACCAGGTCGATGCGCCGGCCCAGGATGGTGTTCATGAACACCGCCTGAAGCGCCTGGGCCCGATGTCCCACTCCCCAGACCGTTATACCCTTTTCATCGGGAACCAACCGGACCATGCGGCCCAGAGTGGCGATCAGCCTATTGTCCAATAAAGCGCCGCATAACCCGGCATAGGAATCAATCAGATTTCTTTTCAAGATATGCGCCGTCTGCGGAGAAATCTCTTTGTCCCAAATATCGGCCGCAACTTGGGCTACGCGTTCTTCCATCATCGTGTATACTCCTTATGCAGTAAAGCTGGGGTCAAGTCTACGTTTGACGTTTATGGAGGCCTGACTTGATTTTCTCAGCGCGTTTTCTAAATTCTCTCTCTTTTGTGAGCCGTGCTTTTACCTTTCCCTCAACACTCCCTGCCGAGCTATATCTCTTCAAATCAAACTCTCCGCATATCTCATCCTGAAAACCATAGCCTGTTCGCATTTTCTCTCGCAACCATATCTGCAGTTCTCGCCGGCAATGATTCCAGAAATGTATTGTACCGCGCCATTGTTGGGCCAAACACATCGAAATGCCCGCACAGATCACTTCCAATCATGATTCTGTCAGGATACTTTTCGGTCAATTTGAGCCAGGCGGCTTTTGGTCGATAATTTTTGGTGATGATGTCATCGAAAACAACCCAAGAGAAATCCACATAGAGATTTTTCCAGGAATGCAGCATGCCATCAATCATCCCTGCATAGTTCTTTCCAGTGACACGCGTTGAAGCGCCACAATGGGCCCAAACAAAGGTTGTTTGGGGAAAATCTCTCAGGACCTGTTCCATTTCGTGTAAATATTCAAACTGATGGAGATGGGTTACTGAAGTACTGTTCTGATGGAGACACACGGGAATATTCTTTTCAGAGCAGAAAGCGAAGATGTCTCTGAGGGCTGGATGGGTAACCCGAGCCGGTTCGCTCACCGTCAGCGCGGTTAAATCGTCATGCCGGAGAAACAACTCACCAATCCCTTTCCAAAAAGGATATTTGCTGTACATTTGATCAACGTATTCAATGGCGCAAAGATCGGTGGGATTAAATCCGCAGAGGGTGGGAGCAAACTGATGAGCCTCTTCCGGGCTCAGTTTAAGGTATTCACTGGCAACGATTTCATCTGTGGCGGAGTAATAGTAGCAGACTGCATCGTCATCGAGATAATAGGCTGGTCTGTGTGGTTCCGAGGAGAGCCACTTTTTCTTAATGGGGTTGCCAAAAATCACTGCCCTTTCAACGTTGGTTTTCCCCATTTCCGCCAGCAACGCCGGCAGACCTTCCGTTTGCTGAAGAAAATCAACAAGGTGTATGTGCATGTCCACAGCGGCAACACAAACCTCGGTTTCTTCTATCTTTTGTAATCTGTCACTAAATGAGCTACGGTAACTCATACTGTCCCTCCAGGATCTGTTTGAGACCCAGTAAGGCGCCTCAATTTTGCAAAAATGATAATAAGGGTTATCGTTATCAATTCCGCCAGGATGGTCCCCCATAATATTCCGAAGGCAAAGAGAAAATATGCCAGGATAACATAGATGAGGAAGAAGACCGACCCCTCAGGGATCGTTTTACCCACAGCGAGGAGATGTTTCTTCCCTACGTTCATGTAAATAATGTTGAAGGTTGATAGATACGTGGCCGGAAACACCGAGAAGACACCTCCCCAAAGTGGGGTAAGCACTTTACTCAGTATGACGGAAGAACAAATGATCAATCCGCCAAACAGTGCCCGCAACGCAATATTCATTCCTGTTGGCCCAGTCGTCGTCGTGAGTGCTTTGGGTGATTGCCTCCTTTGCCTGTAATAGAGCAGGTAGGCGGTGAGGGACAAGACGACGACGTAGACACCCAGCTCCAATCCGAAATTGTCGACCCTGAAGGAGATGATGAGGAAAGCAAGGATAAACCATACGGACAACGATGATATGTTGGCAACAAGGAGTGATTTTATCTTCCTGTCCCCATACTGCGCCGAATAGATGAACACCGTTGAGAAAACAAGAATCAAGGCGATCGCTATGGGAACAATCGAAGCCGCCTTCATCGCTGCTCCCATGCCGTCAGACCAACCAATAAAGAACAGATCGATTGGCAATGTGCAAGGCACGGAGATGATCAGACCCCCCACACGGGGATGTCGTTCAGCGAGGATTGACTGAGCCGCTACTGAGAGACCTCCGACAAGGAAAGAAATAATGGTTTTTAGAACAAACGGTTCCATCACTTATCCGAAACGATAAATCGCCACATTTCTTGGCTCATTCTATGTTCCCCGCTTCGATTTATAAGGATATTTCAAGACCGGCAAAAGCTCTTTCTTTTTGTTCCTAAGTTTTATTCCAATGTGGTTTTTCCCACGGAATCGTTTGCTGAAAGATCGAGCTCATATTCAATTCGCACGATTCCCCCCACAATGCCCACTGCCCAGCACAGGGTCGTATACACATTATGGTGTGCTTCATAGAATAGGGAGGAAAGCCCATAGAGCATCATGACTTCGCCGGGATTGGGCGTGCCGTACGGATGCCAGTCCGAGCTTTTCATCCCATTGGGGCTGAACGCCAGGG
>BS_KBA_SWE02_21mDRAFT_10000745_pt1 | contig 12342 bp, 11 predicted proteins | sample BalSeasSWE02_21m_FD_9196 | JGI IMG/M metagenome (IMG submission 9196)
AGCGTACAAAGGCGCGTACCTGCGCTCCCTGACTCACGAGCGCTTCTACCAGGTGACTTCCGATGAATCCCCCGGCTCCTGTCACGAGATTGGTTTTTGAAGAAAGAGAATTTTTCATATTAAGATATCTCCAATATGTTCAAATTTGTATCGACCGCACGGAGACTCTTATCTGGATAAGACCATCTTTGGGGGATGTGAAATCCCAAGGTAAGATTTCTAACGTAACCGCGAAGTTTTTAAGTCTCTTGTGGAAGGTGTTATTCCTGATTGGCAAGTTGCATCTGGAAATAATCCAGGACATCAGGAATAATGACCAGTCGGGCAGATGTGGTTCTACAGATTGCAAGGATTTTTTCGCGTTCAAGCTCTGAGAGCTTATTGATTGCAAAAAGGATCAAGCCAATATCACGATTTTTCACCAGCAAAGGAATATCGAGGGTCTGCCCAAGAACCGGGTATTTATCTATGGTTTGACCTTGCTTGCGCGGGTCATCATCCACCAGGCCAACAATATTATAGGGAGTAGCAAATTTACTTTTAAGCAGCAACCAGGCTGCTAATTGCCCGCATTCCCCTGCCCCCACAATGAGAACGCGTTCGCCATAAGCCATGGTGCCCGAGCTATCGCGATAGCTCACCCAGCGCGAAGCCAGCCCGGTGACCAGCCGTTCACGGTAACGGATTGCGACGAATCCAAGAAATGCCAGAGTACCTATATTTATTACCAGTCCGGGTGGCAGCTCTATGATGGCAGGAAAAAACCAATTGACCGTAAACACCAGGACGGTGGTCAACCCTGTGGAAAAAGCCAGATCGATGACATATGTTGGAGGAGCCTGGCTCCAGGCAATGCGGTTTAATTTAAGAAGGGTGTTTACCAGACTAAAGCCAAATCCGATTGAAACCGCTACCAGGAACGCTTTTCCGATCCCCAGGTCGAGTGGGCCACTGATACGCCGGATTACTACTGATAGCGCTACAGCAACAAAAGCTACCAGGTTATCCACTAAAAACCAGGAAAAATAACGCTGGAACAGAGTTGAAAGTGGACCCCAGAACAACATCTTCTCAGGCATGGGGTTCTTCGTTAGTCGAGGCAGAATCGCCAAAAAGGTCAGCAGTAGCACATCCAGGTCGCTGAGAATATTGCAGCTACGCACATACAAATAATCAAGGCGCAGCTTATCCGGAAGCACTTTAGTGAGGTAGTCGTCCATAAAACCTTCCCCTTTGAGCAACTTTTCCTCATTGCGATAGAGCACAGAAGCTGGACTGGTGATGCCGGGGCGTATAGACAGAATAACATCACGCACGGGATCCGGCCAGTGAGAGGTGATCTCAGGGTCCTCGGGGCGAGGTCCAACCAGGCTCATTTGCCCGATGAATACATTCCATAACTGAGGCAGTTCGTTTAGTTTGGAATCACGAAGCCAGCCACCGAGTGGAGTGATACGCTCATCGTCACAGGCTGTGACCCGGGGACTGGTTTCTCCATTCTCCTGCATGGAGCGGAATTTTAGCATTGAAAACGGGAGTCCGCCGCGTCCCAGACGTAGCCCGCGGTAAAAAACAGAAGCGCCAGGGCGTTCACGCTTGAGCAGCACAATAACCAAGATGAAAAGAGGTGATAAAAACAGCATCCCGAAGAAAGACGCCAATATATCAACCAGGCGCTTGAGCAGGAAATATAACCTGGTTGGATGATGGATCTCTTGTGTGCGGATTCTTGGAATTGATTTCATTTTATTCTGGTTTATATCCATAGTACTTCCCCTTTTCGTGTGGAATCACGAATTTGAACATGCGCTCTCCAAATTATAATAACCTCTCCATAAAAATAGTGCTTGCAATTGTCGTAGAAAGATTATTATCCCTCTACTCAAAAATGGTTGATCTGTCATTCATCAGGCGATGAAATTGCTATTTTTTCGACATCGCCCTTTAATCCCTCCTGATTATTTTTACTTAAATCTTACCTGTTTTCTCTCGAAACCAAATTAAGTTAAAGGGCACCTTAATCAAGATCAACCCTTTCCCACCAGGGAATCGGTATCTTGCCTTNCATGTTGATCTGTCTGAAAAGGAGTTGGGTTACGGGTGCCCGACCGGTGCTCCCATGCCTGGGATGCAGTGCGTTGNTTCCACTTTTGAATGGCTTCCAACGCTGGCTGCCTACGAACCTACATAGCCGTAATCACTATAATGGACTGATTGAAAGAAAGCCAGTTGGGTGGAGCCACAAAATGGACATGGGTTGGGTATCTGCATGGTAATTTCTCTCTTGGATGATCGATAATTAGAATTTTAGCTAAAAATGACTGATGCGTGGAACATCGTCCCCCTGGGGGGGTTGATCTCCTCCCGGTTTGACAAATTCCACGCATCCGCCCTTCCGACATCCCCTGAGAGTATCGGACAATTGTTGACCAATATCTGGATGACTCCCATACTGCAGCGAGCCAACGTTATTTTTGTTGCTTCACTTGCCCAGCCGGTACTTCCAGGCGCATTTGCCGGTTTTGCAACAGGTTCAGCAGCACCCGCACACGTTCATTCCCATCCAGGCGCAGGTCAAATATACCTTCATACCCAGTGAAGGGACCAGACTTGATAACCACCCGGTCTCCCGGCTGAAGTGCTTCTAAAAGTTCTCCGCCTGCCGTGTTGATGGCGTCAATTTTTTTTCGTAAAGCAGTTATCAAAGCATCTGGGATGAAGGCAGGTTCACCATCAAAACACACCAGGCGATTGGCCCCCGGGATCCAGGCCAGATTGGAAGCTCCCATTTGCTCAAGGTCGACTTTCACAAAAAGATATCCCGGGAAATAAGCCCGAATATGACGTGAGCGTGGGTTGACAGGCTTAACGTGGATGCGCGGATAATAGGCTTCCACTTTTCGGATCAATAATTGATCCAGAAGGAAGTCTTCTTTATTAGGCTTGCTGCGCAGCGCATACCATTCAGCCGTCATTCGATCCTTTTGGTCGATTCTGACGATGCAACATCTTGAATATGACCAGTTGCGGTCATCGCATCTCCGCCTTTGGTTTCACGGCGGATCCAGTCATCCAGGATCATCTTATTAAACCGCCATGTTTTCCCCAGGCGAAGTGCCGGTAGTTGACCGTTGTTCGCCATTCGATATACTTTGGCCTCGCTTAGACGAAGATATTCAGCAACATCATTCACCTTCATCATAACTTCACCTTTATTCTCGTTTATCTTGTTCGCAGTCAAAAAGCCTCCTTATACCCCAGTAAAGGACAAAGCCTGATTATAATTATTCCCCATTTCAACAATGGTTTGTAAAAAAAAGACACATAAATCCAAAAATATGTACATATAATTGCAATATCATCTTCTTTATTATAACAATTCTTCATTGCATGTGTAAATAGACATTATAGTGACTAAATATAGACATTTGTACTATATTCCCCCAACAAGCGTCAGCCATAAGAAATTCACGCTCACATGTCACTTCCGCACCTGAATTTGGACTAATAGCCCGCTATTAACTAATTTGGTGCTCCCCAGTATTAAAAGATAATATTATTCCGTCCCGGGTGGATTTTTTATTACCGGAATGATCCCCATCTGGCGTACTTTGTCAATGGCGGCACTGCGCGTGTGTACCCCCAGGCGTGTGTAAGCTCCTGAAAGGATATTGCGCAAGGTCGAGCCGGATATGTTCAGTCTCCTTGCCAACTCATCTGTGGAATCATCAGGGTAAGCTGAAGCAACTTCCAGCACTTCCTTCTGACGGGGAGTGAGATTCACCTTTGAACTTTCATCAGCCATGTCAAAATAAGCCCCTGCACTAAAATAGTTTCCGCCTGCAGCTACGATCATCACGATACGTGCCAACTGCTGAATGGAGGCATGGTCATCTTTATATATATAGCCCCGTACCCCACGATCGATTGCGTTTTTTACCAGGGCTTTCTCTTTGAAGTTGGAGATAATGATCACCTTCAATGCTGGAAAATTATCCAGCAGAGTCCGCAGAGCAAAGATCATTGGAAATTGGTTACCATTCTCCGCAGATGTAGGAACACTGAGGTCCAGCAATAGAACATCCACCGAATTATTTCGTATCATGGGCAAAAGATCTTCCCCATAGGAAGCGCTGGCCACCATCTGAATATCTTTGGCGTGCATCAACCTGTATTGAAAGCCATCAAGGATACTTTGGTGATCATCCAATATGGCGACTCGAACTGTGTTCTCCATTTAATTCTTCTCCTGCGAACCTGCTCAATTATGCCACAGTTACTGATTTATTCTCAAAACAGATTTTCTGCAATTACTAACCCCGGTCAATCAGATCATATCTTCCATCAAACAGTCCCTGCACACAATGATACATATTATGATTGATTCCATAAAAAAATCACCTGATGTTTTTTCGTCCAAATCTTATTGCCAGGGAACAGTGGCTATTAAATGAACTCCTTGCCCGGATGGAGATTCAATCTTTAGGTCTCCGCCCAATAATTGTAATCGCTCCTGTAACCCCAGCAAACCTGTTCCTCTCGTATTTAGATCTTTTATCCCACTACCATCGTCACGTACACTTAGTTGTATTTTACCCTTGAGATACTTTAACCTTATAAGAACCTCATTTGCATCAGCGTATTTTAATATATTGGTGAGTGACTCCTGTACCACCCTGTACAAACTGATGGCGATCTCATTCGGCAAACCCGGAATTTCTTCTCCCTGGTAGTTAATGTTCAGATTGGTTTTCCCGGAAACATCCTGGCACAGATCTTCCAGACTGATGTGAATCCCCCCTACCTCCAGGATGGGAGGCCGCAGCCGGTGTGAAAGATCACGCATCAACTGCATGCTGGCATCAGTGATTTGCATGGCAGATTCCAGTCGATCTTTGAGTTCATGGTTATCTTCAGGGACTTCTCCCAGGGCTGTATCCAGGCTATACTTCAGGGTAACGAACACCTGCCCAACCTCATCGTGTAGTTCGCGTGAGACCGAACGACGTTCATCTTCCTGGGTCTTGATTATATCTCGTGTTAAGAAGCGCAGGCGTTCCCGGCTCTCAACCAGCTCAAGGGTGCGCTCCGCAACTCGTTTTTCCAGTTCCTGCTTGGCATTCTGCAAGGAATCTTCGTTCTTTTTTCGCTGGGAAATATCACGTACGATAGCCCACATGCTTTCCGGGTTACCATCTTCATCCCGGGTCAGGCTTTTTCTCAGATCAATTGAAAAAACAGTGCCATCTTTATGGATGTATTCTTTTTCATAAACATCTGAATAACCTATAGGAATGATAAAATTATTGACAATTTCAGCTTCCATGGCATGCCATTTCGGTGGAGTAAGGTCCAGATAAGTTAATTGATAAAGTTCTTCTGGTAAATATCCCAACATGTCTGCATAGGATTTGTTAAACTCTATGATCCTACCGGTCATGTCTACCCGTACAAATGCATCCATCATCGATTCATACAATCTATGATACCTATCCTGGGTTAAAAACCTGGCTCTTTCAGCCTCGATCTGTTTTGTAACATCCACCCACGATCCAACTATATTTATCCGGCGACCATCGGCCTCGAGCACCAGTTGCATATCATCCTGGATCCAGCGATAATTCCCATCATTGTGAAGGAGTCTATACTTGCAGGTGTTATTATTCTCTTCTACGATCTTCCCCTTAATCTCTCGAACCCGTGGTTGATCTTCTGGATGTATATGCTGATCCCAAAATCCATCTTCATTCAGAATCTGGCTTGCAGAATATCCCAGTATGTTTTTCACATTATCACTAACTTGAATCGACTTCCAATCGTCATCCAGAGTAGTAGTATAGATAACCGCCGGACTATGCAAGACCAATTCATTTAAACGAGCACTCGTGCTTAATAATTCAGCGGTTCTATCGACAACTTGCTGCTCCAGGTTTTCCAGGGAAGCTTGCAGCAAAGCTTCTACATTTTTCCGGTCAGTGATATCCCGACAATTTACAACTGTCCCATTTATAACCGGGGTGGTTTTTAATTCAAAACCATTGGCTTCAAACCAGCGCCACGTGCCATCGTTGTGACGTAAGCGCACTTCAATAAAAGACCCTACTTGCTCTTCCGGAACACCAGGCGTTAGAGCCGCAACAACAATAGCTTGATCTTCAACATGAAGAAAACTTAACACATTTTTGCCATTGATCTCTTCCGGCTGGTAACCTAAAAGCCTGGTTACAGAAGGACTTGTGTACCCGATCTGACCATCTACCCGCAGGATGGCCACAAGATCTGTTGAATTTTCGATCAATGACCGGAAGCGAATCTCACTTTCAGAGATTTTATTATGCGCCTGGGTTAGATTTTTCGTCAATTTTGTGGCCGTATCAATCTTTTTTACCAGACCACGCTTGATCGAAGAAATGGAATATATTGATAAGATTCCCAGGAGAAAAAAAATTAATCCACCAATGATCCATAAAAAAGGGTCGGTCTGAGGCAGATTCACCAAAAAAATTATTTTTTCATTGAGAACATTAATACCAATGATAATTATTGCCAGAATACTCAAAAAAAAACTTACCAGTGAAATTTTTATATCAAACAACAAGGAGGTCATTACAATAAATGTCAAAAAGAACAAACCGGCATCGATATTTAAACCACTTATGAATAGGTTGATTACACCAAACACAAATAAGAAAAACAACCAACTTGACGTTCTAAACCAATAGGGCAACTGCCTGAAAATAGTGATCGCCAACAACCAGCAATAGAAAAAAGTGTATATGATTCCTAAAATCAAAAGCTGTTTTTGAAAAACTGGTATCAACGCAAAGAAATACAAAACAATGGAAATGATGGAAACCAGTAACAATTGAGCGTTGAGCATACGCTCCTGCAATTCATGCAAACTTTCATAATTCCCGATGATCAGGATGGATTTATTTATGTTTTTAACTATCTTTTTAATTCCCTTCATCCTATTTGCATCCTGTTTAGAAGCTCATCCGTCTTTTACAGCTTTAAACATCCCTGTTTCTTAATTTTTTCATAAGGGGCCAAAATTCATCAAGGTTTCTTCTTCCAGATCTTGCGATCCTTCTTGCTGTTATTGTCCACATCATAGTAACCGGCATATTTTGAATAATAACGATTGTAATAATAACCATATTTTCGACTTGTGGGTTTTACATCATTTAAAACCACACCCAGTATGCGGGCTCCCACAGTTTGCAATTGTTCCAGCATCTGACGGAAATCCCTCATCGTGGTGACTCCCGGTTTGGCAACCAACAAGACACCATCCATTCCAGGCGCTAATGCAGTCGCATCCGTCACGGACAGGATCGGAGGAGTGTCAATAACGATAAGGTCATACTCACTGTTCAAAATATCCAGGAACTGAGCCATTCTGCGCGAAGTCAGTAATTCGGATGGGTTGGGAGGTACCTTGCCAGTAGTGACCACTCCCAGGCGTTTAATTTCGCAGGTCTGAACGGAGCCCTTTGGCAAAGATTCCAAAGGGTGCGATATAAGGAAAAGATCGCTCAAGCCCACCTTGTTATTCAACCCAAATTTCCGATGAACTTGTGGGCGGCGCATATCCGCATCCACCAGGGCAACCTTTCGTTCTCCCTGAGCTAAAACGACCGCTAAGTTGATTGAAATTGTCGTCTTGCCTTCCTGCGGCGTGGCGCTGGTCACTAAAATACGCCGCAAAGGAGAATCGAAAGCAGCATAGGTTACATTGGTTCGCAGCGACCGGAAAGACTCTGCCACAGGCGAGCGAGGCTGGGTCAAACAAATGGGCTTACCAGCCTCATTATCATGTGCAGCGATCATACCAAGTATAGGCAGATTAAATTTTCTGCGGATATCATCCGGGTTCTTAATAGTATCGTCAAGGTATTCGATCACGAACACAATCCCGGCTGCCAGCATCATTCCTACAATGGCTGCCAGCATGGTACTGCGAGGTGTATTCGGACTGATCGGGCTTTGTGGTATTTGGGCAGATTCAGAAACTTCCACATTGATACTGGTCTGCGCTTCTGCCAGACGCACTTGTTCGTAACTTGTTACCAGGCTGGAATAAAGTTGGCGATATTGGGTCAGACGTGTTTCCAGTTGCAATTTTTGTTCCGGGTTTTGTTCGACTTCAATGGCTGAATTGGTATCCTGGATCAATTGATCCATTGCTCCGATCTGTGAAGAAAGGCTCTCACGTGAAGCTGCATACCTGGCAGCCTGTAATTGGTTTATGCGGTCTGTAAATACCCTGGCAAGTGCATCTGCCACAAAGGCAGCCTGCAAAGGATCTACATCTTTGACATTGACTACGATCAATTGGGTATTAGCCACCACGTCCACAGTGATATTACCCTTTAACCTATCAGGCGACATATTCAACCCCAACTGATCGATCACCCCCTGTAATACAGTTCGTTCGGTCATCATTTCTACGTAAGTACGCAAAAGGGTTTGAGAACTGACGTAATTTGTATAGTCGAAACTCACCATGGCAGGCGGATCACTGACCAGCAAGCGGGTGGATGTTTGATAAACAGGCTGGATATTACTTGAAAAATAATATGCGCTTGCACCAGCCAATACACCAAACAATATGATAAGCCAGGACCACGACCAGAACAAATAAGCATACTCTTTGATTGTGATGATCGAATCGTCTATTTCGTTATTTCCAAATTGGTTCATAGATGCGCCTCTTGTTATATTCCCGGAACCGGATACAAACTTCCCCAAAGCTGGTTCTGCATAGTCTCAGGTTGTTCACCTACAATTTCACATATTTTTTTGTCTTATGCAAACTAAAATGAAGCACAATTGTTTCTTACACATCTCAATCACGGTAGGTATGCCATATCCCAAAAAAATACCTTAGAGTCTATAAGATCAGATATCCTCTAATAAGTTTGGACGTATGTTTTACCCATAGTATCTTTAAATATTAAGTATAATCCATTTTATGCAAATCAAAATTGACCCGGAATTCCGACAGAATCCTTTGGATCCACTGCAGCAGCAAGTTGGTTACCTGTGCATCGAAAGGCTTTCAAATGTCGGGGTACGATATAACCACCCACTCCAATTAGAGCAAAGTTTTTTGGCAGAAATAAGTCCTAAATTGGAATTTCTTTTGAACTGTTTTTGAAGCAATAAAATGATTTAAATTTATTTAAATATTTCAAGCCTTGTTCCTACCCAATTTACAAACTATTTTCATTTACTAGGGAATAAAGATATTCACCATACCCATTTTGGGAAAGGGGTTTTGCAAGCTGAAGGAGTTGTTCCCTACCGATAAATCCCACTCGATAAGCCACTTCCTCTGGGCAACCAATCATCAACCCTTGCCTTTCCTCTATGGCTTGAACAAAATTCGCTGCTTGCAAGAGAGTCTCATGCGTACCAGCATCGAGCCAGGCTACACCTCGTCCCAGTTGCCGTACCCGCAATTTGCCATTTTCCATATAAACTCGGTTCAAATCAGTAATTTCTATTTCGCCTCGTGAAGATGGTTTGATATTTCGGGAAATTTCAACTACACGATTATCGTAGAAATACAAACCTGGCACAGCAAAGTGAGATTTCGGTTGTTCCGGCTTTTCCTCTATACTGATCGCTAGACCGTTGGTATCAAACTCAATAACACCAAAACTCTTTGGATCACGAACCGGGTATGCAAATATCTCTGCGCCCTCCGTCAATTTTGCAGCCGCTTGCAAATGATCCCTTAAACCAGTTCCAAAGAAAAGGTTATCTCCTAAAATCAAGCATACTGAACTCTTTCCTATGAATTCCCTCCCGATTAAAAATGCATCAGCTAAGCCACGCGGTTCAAGTTGTTCTGCATAACTGAATTGTAGTCCCCATTTGCTCCCATCCCCAAGTAACCGACGGAACTGAGGTAAATCCTCTGGAGAAGAGATGATAAGTATTTCTCGAATTCCCGCCAACATCAACATCGAGAGTGGGTAATAGATCATGGGCTTGTCGTATACCGGTAAAAGCTGTTTGCTTATTCCCAAGGTCAATGGGTAAAGACGTGATCCCTTGCCACCTGCCAGAATAATGCCTTTCATATCTTATCTCCGCGTTGGGTGTAATTTTTTTTCATCCAATCATTATAACCAGATTGATGAGCGATGGCTTCCACCCACTCCAGGTGGCTCAAATACCATTCAACTGTGGAGCGCAAACCTGTCATCAGGTTATATTTCGGTGCCCATCCCAATTCAGACTGGATTTTCGAGATATCCATTGCGTAACGGCGGTCGTGGCCGGGTCTATCAGGGACTTGAGTTATAAGCTGGTCATGGGGAAACCCTTCGGGATGAAGCTCATCCATCAAGAAACAAATTTGTTTGATAATCTCCATGTTGGCGGGTTGGTTCCCTCCGCCAATATTATAAGTTTCTCCACATTTGCCGTTTTTCAGGATAAAGTGGATCGCCTCGCAGTGGTCTTCCACGTAAAGCCAATCCCTTATCTGTTGCCCGTCACCATAAACCGGAAGGGGCTTTCCTTGTAATGCATTCAGAACCATCAGCGGGATCAGTTTTTCAGGGAATTGGTATGGACCATAATTATTTGAGCAATTGGTGATGGTGATCGGTATTTTATAGGTGTGATAATAAGCTCTTACTAGATGGTCACTTCCTGCTTTTGATGCTGAATAAGGGGAGCGTGGATCATAAGATGTTTTTTCGGAAAAAGCAGGAGAGCCTGGTAAAAGAGAACCATAAACCTCATCCGTAGAAACATGGTGGAAACGTTTATTAGAAAGATCACCGCGCTCACTCCAAACTTGTCGGGCAGCTTCAAGTAAAGTAAACGTCCCAACCAGGTTGGTTTGAACAAAAGGCAGTGGCCCGAGAATAGATCTATCTACATGTGACTCAGCAGCAAAATGGACAATAGTATCTACCTCATACTGCAGCAGTAATCCTGTCACAAATGAGCTATCGCAAATATCGCCCTTAACAAAAATATGTCGGGAGGGATCGGGTAGGTCCTTTAGGTTTTCAAGCGAACCAGCGTAGGTCAGCGCATCGAGGTTAATGATCTGGTGATCTGGTTCAACTTGGAGCAAATAGCGAATAAAGTTCGACCCAATGAAACCCGCACCGCCTGTGACAAGGATATTTTTCATAATTAAAATTTTTGCTTGGAAAATTTTCGAGCGGTTTAGATTCATTCTTGATTTTTCTGTAAACCTGCGAGTGGCGCTTACCCTCATCAACCAAGCTTAACTTAATAAGTGGTTGATCATGAAATTCCACGATTATGAGTTGTTTCTCAAACTGTAGATTTTACACATGAGCATAGAGGATCAATTTATTATTACTATTATTAAGTATAATCTATTTTATGCATATCAAAATTGACCAGATAATTCACTCCCGGCGCAAATCAATCGCCATCATCATCCAGCGGGATGGCAAGTTAGTGGTTCGCGCCCCACTGCGCCTCAGCAAAGCCCACATCCAGGATTTTATCCTTTCCAAGAAGGATTGGATCCTTGCCCAACAGGCTAAAGCTGCATCCCAACAAGCTCCTGTGCATGCATTCATAAGCGGGGAAAACTTCCTCTTTCTGGGCAAGACAATTCCTCTCGAGATTACAGACAATTCATTACGATCATTGACGCTTGATTCCTGTTTTCGTTTAAGGAGATCGGATCAACCTCAAGCCAGAGAAATCTTCATTAAATGGTACAAACAACAGGCACGACAGGTCTTCACCAACCGTGTGGAATTCTTCGCCCAACAATATGCTTTTGATTACTCAAAGATTAGACTCAGTTCTGCACGCACTCGCTGGGGGTCCTGCAATTCCAAAGGTAGCCTGAGCTTCACCTGGCGTCTTGTAATGGCTCCGATGGAAATCATTGATTATGTTGTCATCCACGAATTGGTGCATCTCAAGATCCAAAACCATTCCTCCATTTTTTGGAAGAAGGTCCAGGAATACCTGCCGGATTATAAAAAAAGGCGAGCCTGGCTTAAACAACATGGCAACTTGTTGACTCTTGGAGACTTACACATAATTAAATAATGGAAATGATACATTATTTTTTATTGAATACACTTGAATTTATGTGGATAGCGAGTTACTTACTCAAGAAATATGACTTTAGTTTTATTTTATATTTTTTAACTATATCAATTAATTTCTTTTCTCTCCTATTCTTAAGCAGTGTGAACAAAATTTAATTTATCCCGAGACAATGTTTCTCACAGGAGGAAACTAGTAATGAAATCTGTATATTATTTTATCTCCGGATATTTTTGTTCTTAATAGAAGGTGTAATTACTGAAATTTATCTGT
>BS_KBA_SWE02_21mDRAFT_10000746_pt1 | contig 12328 bp, 11 predicted proteins | sample BalSeasSWE02_21m_FD_9196 | JGI IMG/M metagenome (IMG submission 9196)
TGGAGCCTTGAACTTGATATATCCAAAGCTTATTAATGAGATGACAACCAACCCGGTAACGACCCAACTGATAATATTGAATCTTCGGGAAGATTTAATTTTATTACTATCTTTTTCCATATTATTGATCTTCTGTTAAACGTTCCAGGAATTCTTGATTATCTTTGGTTCTACTTATGCGTTGTAACAAGGCTTCAGTTGCCACAGCTGCATCCATACCAGCGCCTTGAGGAGGAGGTGAAACCATTTGGATGTACATACGTCGCATTAAATAAACGCGCTGCAGTATGTCTGGTCCAAGCAACAAATCCTCACGCCGTGTTGACGAACGTTCCATATCCACTGCAGGAAAGATTCGCCGCTCTTGTAATTTTCTGGACAGATGCAATTCCATGTTACCGGTGCCTTTAAATTCTTCATAGACAACATCATCCAGACGTGAGCCCGTATCCACCAGGCAAGTAGCAATAATCGTGAGTGATCCTCCTCCTTCAATGTTTCTGGCTGCCCCAAAGAAACGTTTAGGAGGATATAAAGCTGAAGGATCCATACCACCAGAAAGGGTTCGGCCGGACGGATTCACAACCAGGTTGTATGCACGCGCCAGGCGAGTGATCGAATCCATAAGAATGACGACATTCCTGCCTGTTTCCACCAATCGCTTGGCCCTGTCCAGAGCAATTTCTGCTGTACGAACATGAGCTGTTACAGGTTCATCAAAGGTTGAAGCGATCACTTCAGCGTCCACTGATCGGTCCATATCCGTAACTTCTTCAGGGCGTTCACCAATAAGTGCAACCATTAAATGCACATCAGGATATTGTATGGAAATTGCATTGGCAATATCTTTAAGAATTGTGGTTTTACCTGCTTTGGGTGGAGAAACGATCAAACCGCGTTGACCGCGGCCAATCGGAACAATTAAATTGATCACCCGAGTGGATAGGATATCTCCTCTGGTTTCCAGGTTAAAGCGCTGGTCCGGGAATATTGGAGTTAGCGATTCAAAAACAGGGCGATTCCGTGCTTCGTCAGGGTCTAAACCATTTACACTTTCAACTTTAAGTAAGCCATAATGGCGTTCAGATTCTCGAGGAGGGCGTACATTTCCTATAATTAGGTCACCATTTCGTAATTCATATCGTCTTAATTGGGCCTGGGAGACATAAACATCCCCCTCCCCAATTTGATAGCGTTCTGATCGTAAAAAACCAATGCCTTCGTTCATGATCTCGAGGATTCCGCCCCTAATCTCGAGTCCCTCCCGTTCAGCATCTGCTTTGCGGATCTTTAATATAAGCGCTTCTTTCTTAAGTCGATTGTAATTTTGAATGTTAAATTCTTTGGCTATTTGACGCAAATCTGCCAATGGCTTACTTTCAAGTTCAAGAATGTTCATTTTTTTGTCTCAACGGAATCAAATAGGTTATGGTTGGTTATAATGGGTGAAAACAACAAAAAACATCCCCACTTACGGACTTATTTTATTAATTTATATTAGGTCAATGGGCAAATTTCCACAATTTAATCTACAACCTGTCAATCAGGCAAAAAACAAAGATACAGGTCATGTCGCTGGAACTCACTTAGGGAATAAAAATATTATAGCATGTATATTTAACATGCGCAAGCCAAGTTTTGCTTTGTAGAATACTAAGTATATCGTATAAATCACCTGTTGAAAAATTCAAAGATTATATCTAAACAATTATGAAAGATGTCACAATGACAACTTTTAAAGGTATAGGGGTTTAAGTCTAAGTAGTTTGTTTGTAAAAGACTGGTTAGCTAATTTAGAATTTAGGAGTAGCTCATTATGACTAACGAAATTTTTCCTGAAAGCCCAACAGAATTAGGTTCTTCCTTCTTTGATAGACCTGATGTTAAAAAAGAAACCATCCCGGTAGGCGAAGGTATTCCTCTGGGATTGGAAAGTGTATCTGATTCAAGGTTTGGGATTGGAGGAGTATATGGTTCTTGGGGAAAAAGTTTCAACAACGAAAGTTTAATCGACTTTATTGAAAGCAGGTTGGATAAATCCGTGCAAGAAGATGAAAAAATGAATCTGGCTGATCTAGGTTTTGTCAGTCGGCACCACATACCTTTATTAAATGACGCTGACCACCTGAAATTGGAAATAGAGGTGGGTACCAGAATATTAAAAGAGGCCATAAAGAGTAATGGTTGGGAACCATCCGAAATTGAAGGGGTCTTGCTAGGGATAAGCGGACCTGTTGCAGATAATTATGTCTGCCAAATTAGCAGGCAGGCAGGTATTCCTGAATCGGCATTAAAAGTCAGCGTCCACAAAGCCTGTGATGGATCCATGGGTGCACTCAATTTAAGCCTGAACCCCCGGTTGGCTGCTCCAGGACAGATCAACATTGCCCAAGAGCTTTATGGGAAGAAGATCCTGGTGGGTGGCATCGAAGGATTAAGTCGTTTTATAAGTAATACACATGACAGGAATGCACTGCAGCTGTTTGGCAATGGTGCAGGTGTGATAGGAATAGTTCCCGGTGAATCTATTAAGTTTCTGGTTGGAAAAGAATATGAATCTTACGATGAAGATGGCGTGCTAGCCGTACGTATGTTTTATCCTCATTCCAGAGAGAGATATCCCGGTAAATCAATGGTCGAAATATCCAAAGATACAGACAGCGGCATGCGTGTTGCTGGTTTAATGCACGAACCCGTAGATAATGGCCCGATCGCAATGGCAGGAATGATGGGCATGGTCAAACTTTTCGTCCGCACAGGTGTACAGGTTGTTTCGGATGTCTATAACTCATATCAGTCTTTAATGCAGAAAATGGGAACTCCCGAAAAAACACTGGCTGTAGGTATTGCTCATCATGCAAATTTTAAAATTAATAGCCTTAAACATAAGCAACTTCAAAAAATTGGAATTAATTTCCCCATGCCCTGGTTGTTAAGTGAATTTGGCAATGTATGTTCTGCCTCCAACATGATCGCATTCCTACGCCAGCTACCCCTATTAAAGCCAGGTGATCATGTTTTATTCGATGGATTTGGAGCGGGTACATATTACGATGTCATGGCTGTAGAAATGGGCGGTTAATTTCCAGCAACTTATATAGAAGTTTTTCTAAAAATCGTCCCTCAGTCAAAAATAAATTACTGACCTGCGGGACGATTTTTTTAAGGGTGTCAAAAGATCCATTTTTTTACACTCAAAATATTTCTCGTAAAAATTGTGATTATCTATGAATATCTGAAAGGGAGAGAGATTAGCCAGTTTTGGTATATCAAATACCAAAGTAATCTAGCTCGTTGCAATAATTTACTTAATCTCCATAAACCTTAATACCAAAATCCAAAATATTGTTACAATATTTTATAGATACATTTTTCAGGAGAGAATTAATGAACGCTATGCTATTAAAGAAACTTGGTAATATTCAGGATAATTCTGCTCCCCTCGAATTTAGCGAGCTTCCTAAACCCAAACCCGGAAAGGGAGAAATCTTACTCAAAGTGTCCGCTTGTGGGGTATGCCATACTGAATTGGATGAAATTGAGGGCAGAACTCCCCCACCCTCTTTGCCAATCATTCCAGGTCACCAGGTAATTGGCAAGATCGCAGAGATTGGAGATTGTGTATCTGACATGCATCCTGGAGATAGAATGGGGGTAGGCTGGATTTACTCTGCCTGTGGTAAATGCGATTTGTGCCTGAGCGGGAAAGAAAACCTGTGTTCAGAATTCATCGCAACCGGTAGAGATACTCATGGAGGTTATGCTGAATATATGATCGTTCCAGCTGCTTTTTGTTATCCGATCCCTGATCTAATTTCTGATGTCGAAGCAGCTCCTCTACTGTGCGCTGGCGCGATCGGGTACCGATCTCTTAATTTAACTGGAATTAAGAATGGCGAAACACTTGGCTTGATCGGGTTTGGGGCATCCGCCCATCTGGTATTAAAATTAGTTACTTACTCCTATCCAAATTCCAACGTATTTGTTTTCACTCGCAGCCCTAAAGAGCAAAGTTTTGCATTGAATTTGGGAGCTGCCTGGGCAGGGGATATTGAAGATAAGCCTCCGTATCTGATCAATTCCATAATTGATACAACTCCCGCCTGGAAACCGATCATTAAAGGTCTGGAAAATTTACAACCAGGTGGGCGTCTCATTATCAACGCCATCCGCAAGGAACATACTGATCAGGATTGGTTAATGAAGTTAGAATATCCAACCCATTTATGGATGGAAAAAGAAATAAAAAGCGTTGCAAATGTCACCCGAACAGATATCATCAAGTTTTTGGATCTGGCTGCAAAGGCTTCAATAAGACCCGAGGTTCAAATTTTTTCACTATCAGAAGCTAATAAAGCCCTGGTGGAGCTTAAGAACAGGAACATCCATGGAGCCAAAGTACTAAAGATAAGCTAGTTGTCGTATTATAGAATTTCATCTATACTAATTCATAAAGCATGGTATGGGTAAATCAACAAGCGCTCTTATAATAAAGGAGTTCATCGAATGATTGACAGACGAAGTGAGAAAAGAAAATTTTTATTATATTACACGCGCGTTTTTGATACTCAATCACACGTACAGGTTGGAAATCTGGTTGATATAACATCGATGGGGGCTATGCTTATTTCTCCAACCCCTGTTCCAATTGGTGTGGATTTTGATCTAAAGCTGGAGTTATCCGCAGAAGTAGCCGAAATACCTTTCATGGAAATTAAGGCGCAAAGTTTATGGTGTCATGCGGATATAGACCCGACCCTCTTTAATTCAGGGTTCAAATTCCTGGATGTTTCTCCAGAAAACGCAACCATCATACACGATATTGTTAATACTTTCGGTTTCCGGGACAATTGATCTTTTTCATGTTTCCGGAGTTTTATTTTGATAATTCGAAGGAAGATCGGGGATTGCAGTCAATCAAAACCTATTCTTATTCAAAACACAACTAATTTTTAGTAATTTGTCTAAAGATAATTAATCACTCCGAAGAATAGATCTTCAATTGATCGTTAACCTAAAGATTGACCTTTTTTAAGGGATTCTTCCGGTTGACCATCCAAACACCACACAATATGATCAATCCTCCTATAAAGGCTGCCAGTACCAATTCCTCTCCCAAAACCAATCCTGCTACAATAACAGTGACAATCGGCTCAATATAAAGGAATGCTCCGGTTTGAGAAACAGGAAGAGTCTGCAAAGCATCGTACCAAAAAATATACGCAATTCCCGAGCAAAATATTCCCAGAAAACATATCGCCAACCAACCATTTAAACTCAACGATTGAATTTGCTGAAATTTCCCAGAATTAATAAATAATATTGAAGAAAAAAACCAACCGGAAAGCATGACATAGAACATCATGGAGGCAGCAGGATATCTTTGCAATCCCCGCCGCGAGAGAGTCGAAAATAATGCCCAATTTGGTGCGCTGATCAGGATCAAGAAATCCCCGGTGGATCCGAAGTGACCTGAAAACAAGCTGGCTAGATCACCTTTTGTGATCACCAGTAGCACTCCAAAAGTGGATAGACTTATCCCAAATAACTGAAACCAGGTCAATTTTTCTTTTAGAAATAACCATCCCAGTAAAACCATAAATATCGGAGTAGTGGCAACAATCAAACTTGTGGATACGGCATGCGCTGTTACCAATCCAGTAGATTGCAACCATTGATGAAAGGCAATTCCCAGGAAACCGAGCAACCCAAAGTAAAGCCAATCTTCTTTTTTCGGAATTTTCAATTGCTTCCGGTACCAAACCATCCCACCCAGGATGATCACTCCCAATCCAAAACGCAACCAGACTACTGTTACTGGAGAAATTTCCTTTAATGCTACCTTAGTGGCAACAAAGGATGCTCCCCACACAATCACAGAAAACATAGCTTTAAACATTGATTTTCGAAGTTTTTTTTGCATAGCAGCAGAGTCCAATGTAGTCATTTTCAAGGGAAGGATATAAATTTAGATTATTCTATCTTCTGGTGAATAAATTCTTTACCACTGGATTTCAACAGGAGTACCGACTGTCACCCAATCATAAAGCATCTGCGATTCATTTACCCCCAGGACGACACAACCATAAGAAATAGGAGTTCCCAGGTAACCATCCCATAAACGTGACCCATTGGATAGAATTGGAAGTGCGTGTATTCCATTTTCCAGGGTTCCCGCCCAATAAATACCCAACCAATTAGGCATCCAGATGTTCCAGGTTGCACCATAAGCATTGGGGATTTTATCCAATACACTGAAAACTCCGACACGCGTAGCATTATTCATCCCGGTTGATGCGACGAAACTATAGACCAGGAGACCAGATTCATAGGCATAAAGGTGTTGTTCCGAGATATCCACAAGAATATATTTATCACTGGCCTCGGGTGGCACTGTCACATCGGGTATTGGAGTGGAAACAGAAACGTAACCCGGTTTTGGGATTGCCAGGCTTTGTCCTATATAAATGATGGCTTGAGGGCTGATCGAATTTACAGCGGCCAGATCATCCAAACTGACTCCCAATTTTTGAGAAATTTTAAATAATGTATCGCCACCCTGGACAATATATCTATCTCCTGAAACTTGAATCACAACCGGATTACTGGTATCTTGTATTTTCTGGGTTGGCAATAGCATAGTAGCAGTGGGAATTGGCGTTGAAGTCATTGTTGGAATAGGCGTTAGGGTTGCGGTAGCTGTCGGAGTCTGAGTGGGTTTTAGAATATTCCCCCCTCCCCATGTTTCCGGGGTTCCAGAAACGCCTGAATTAGGGCTGGGTAAAATGGCCGCCAGGACTGATTTTGTATCCCCCAACCACCCCCAAAACAATAACCCGATTATTATGCTGCTAAACAAAAAAATAGGTACAGAATAAATTGGTTTTATTTTCTTTTTTTTAGGTGGGTCAATTATTTTTGTTTTGGGAGAATAGAACGTAGATTCCTGATTTTCTGGACTCTCCATTTTTTCGAGAGCCAATCTTAGATTTTCATGTGAACTGGCACGCCCTGGATTGATACGGATAGCTTGTTCAAGGTAAGCAATACGGCTTTTTAGTGTTGAAACCTCCGCCAGAACAAGCCAGGCATATTCCAGGTTGGGTGCAATGGAAGCAGCCTTCCTTGCATATCGTCTGGCAGTATTTTTATCACCACTACGCAAAGCTTTTACTGCAATTGAAATAGCCTGATTAGCTTCACCATGAGGGACCGTGTTCATATATGTTTTATTATATCCAAATTTTTCAAGAATGTATGCTGATATTAATTTTGAAAACTGGATATTATCATTGATATTCATAGTATTCCTGGAATGAGTTGCGTCGGATGCTCAACATCTCAAATGTCCACGCTAAATGACACATAAATTTGAATAAGCCAGTTGTTAGTGAATTTACCAATTTCAAATATAAAATTAATAGAATATTCGGACTATTAAAGTAGAATATCTATATTATGAATAACCGCCCTCATGTAATCGTTAATGTAGCTATGACCATTGACGGCAAACTGGACACGATGGAACGTAAAGGTGCCACCATTTCCTCCAGGGCTGATAAGCAGCGCGTGGATGAGTTGCGTGCCTCGGTAGATGCAATTCTGGTGGGTGGAAAGACGCTCCTCTCCGAAGACCCATCTTTGACGATTAGATCCACGGACCTGCGATCCAAACGTATAGCCCAAGGTTTGGAAGAAAATCCAGTCAAAGTAGCGGTTGTCAGGCAGGCACTCCTTGATCTACAAGGAGATTTTTTAACAAAAGGACCCGCCCGCTGTTTGATCTATACAACAAAAAGCACATCACCAGAACAAGTTCACCTCCTCGAAAAAGCAGGCGCTCAGGTATTTGTCCGCTGTGATGAAAGCATCGATCTGCGGGATGTACTTCAATCACTTTTCGATCAGGGCATCCGGACCTTGATGGTTGAAGGTGGTGGGACTTTAATTGCTGGATTTTTTAATTTAAACTTGGTGGATGAATTGACAGCATATATTGCCCCGTTAATTTTTTCTGGTTCAACTGCCCCAACCCTGGCAGATGGTCTGGGTTTCTCAAAATTACAGGCATTACACCTCCACCTGGATTCAGTGAGCAAATTTGACGATGAAGGCGGGATCCTGGTTCATTATCTAAATCAATCAATTTAAGTATAAATTTGGAGCATTCTTATGACATTAACCCATATGAAAATAAAAGAACTTTTAGATGAAAACAAAGCCCATGAGTGTGATGGTTTTGGACCCAATAACGTGTGTGTGAGCATTGCTGCTATCGCTGAATTACCTTCCCGTTTTGGAGATTTCCATATTTTTGCCTTTTATAACAACAAGGACAATAAAGAACATGTGGCTATTGTGCATGGAGATGTCACCGATGGAGAAGATGTACCGGTGCGCGTTCATTCCGAATGCCTGACCGGGGATGTGATTGGTTCATTGCGATGTGACTGCCGTGATCAACTCGAATCTGCGCTGACCATGATAGGGAAAATGGAGAAAGGCATCCTGCTCTACATGCGTCAGGAAGGCCGCGGCATAGGTCTGGTTAACAAAATACGTGCTTATGGTTTACAGGAGCATGGTTACGATACTGTTCAAGCCAATCTGGCACTCGGATTTCGGGATGATGAACGCGATTATGGTGTTGCTGCACATATGCTCATGTCTCTCAAGGTCAAATCGATACGATTGATCACCAATAATCCAAAGAAAATTGATAATCTGACCTGTTATGGCATTGTTGTCAACGGGCGTATTCCCCATATTATGGAGCCCAATGAATTTAACCGGTTTTACCTGGAAACCAAAGCAGAAAAATCAGGTCACTTGATCGACTTTTCTGGCAAAATGCATCTAGCCGAACAGGCAGACCCCGCATTTGTGCGCGGTATGAGTCCGGATCGAATTCAGTTTGTCAGTGATAATCACAATTAATAAACATTAGTTGTAAAAAAAATCCTCCACTTGGCTGTGGAGGATTTTTCTATTTTGTTACTTCTCTGAAAAGAAAGGGTTCTGTAAAATTGGAGTACCAATTTATACCACTCAAAAAACATTGATTTTGATACTGGATAAGTTGAATTAATTCTTTGCAATCCTGGCAATCTCAGCCAGATGCTCAGGCGTATTGCCACAACATCCACCTACGATTCTCGCACCACCTAAAATATTGCGCCGTGTTGCTGCGCCCATCTCTTGCGGGGTGACCTTGAAAATTGTTTCTCCAGTTTCACTCAGTTCTGGCATGCCGGCATTGGGTTTGGCCCAGATCGGAAGGTCAGGAGCAAGAGCTGCATATTCCTTGACGATCAACTCCATATTTTCAAGCGAAGTACCACAATTCGCTCCAATGAGAGCCACTCCAAGCGGGAGGAAGGTATTTACCACCTGGGTGGGTTTTACCCCCATCATGGTGCGTAAACCGCGATCATAACTGAAACTGACCACTACTGGTAAATCCCCTGCCTGACGGGCAGCAGTAAACGCAGCCAGAGCTTCCTCCAACGAAAACTGGGTTTCAATCACCAATAGATCCACACCTGCTTCGGTCAGCGCAACAGCTTGCTCAGAATATGCAGCAGTTACCTCTTCTACTGTCAGCGGACCATAAGGTTTGATCAATCCGCCAACAGGACCCATTGATCCACCTACAAAAATATCCGACCGGTCAGAGGTAGCCTGGCGTGCCAATTCAACCGCCTTGTGATTTACTTCCGCTACCTTGTTTGCATAATCTCCGTCCTTCAGTCGCAAGCGGGTGCCTCCAAAAGTACATGTCAGGATAATATCAGAACCAGCCTGTACGAAAGCTTTTTCGAGATCCAATATTTTCTGGGGCTTTTCCATAACCCATATTTCTGGTGACATCCCGGCAACCAGTCCTACTTTTTGTAGGTTTGTCCCTGTGGCACCATCCGAAACCAGGATTTTTCCAGAATTTAATTGGTCTAAAAATTTTTGAGACATTTGGATCTCCTACGGTTTACAGATAATAATTCAATACGAATTGCTCAAGAATTTATTAAGAAGTATACATTAATTTTTCATGCAAAAGACAATGCTTGAACATAGATCTTCATGAAATCCGGATGAGTGGCTAGTTCTACGTAATTGACATTGCCTGCAAGGTTATCCGCCTTCTGGCGTTGATGACTCGAAACAAGCAGTTTGCGTGCCCCTCCCCCGGCGGCATTCCCAACTTGTTGAAACCGCTGGCGGGGAATATCCGGGAACATTCCTATCTGAATAGCACTATCTATATCCAGATACGTTCCAAATGCTCCGGCCACGATAAAGCTTTGTATCTCATCATCCTGGATACCTGCTTCGGTCAGTAGAACCTCCACGCCAGCCCGAATGGCGGCTTTCGCAAGTTGGATCTCATTTATATCCTGGCGACTGACAGACACATCCTTATCTATACCCGATTTTTCATTCGGGACAAGCACAAAATGAGTGTTTTTCTCTTCCAAATGCAGATTGGGGTGATCGCCTTTTAAAACTCCGCGTTTGTCTAATAGACCATTTTTTAAGAGTTCGGCAACTATATCCAGAATTCCAGACCCGCAAATGCCCACAGCAGGTTCATCACCAATTGTCTGAATTCTTATTTCCAACCCATCAATTTGGACCCTTTCGATAGCACCCGGTGCGGCACGCATCCCGGCCTGGATATGCGCCCCTTCAAAAGCTGGGCCCGAAGCACACGAACAACTGTAGTGTCTTCCGGCATGAAATAGACTGATCTCAGTATTTGTCCCAATATCAAGAGCAATGGTCGTTTGAGTAACCTGGGACAGATCCGCTCCCAACAACATGGCTATATGATCTGCGCCTACATACCCGGCAATGTTTGGTGGCATGTAAACATAAGCACCTGCAGCCAGGTTTAAACCGATATCCTTGCCAATGAATTCCAGAGATTCTCCAACTGCTGCCACATAGGGCGATTCCCCCAACTGTTTAACTGGCAACCCGGAGAACAAATGGTGCATTGCAGTATTTCCCACTATCACGGCATCCACGATCTGATCCTGTCCGATATTCAATTCTTGCGTAAGAGTCTCAAGCAATTTATTCAGGGATTCCACGAGGCGGGTTTGTAGAGTTTTTGCGCCATCCGGGTTCTCATTTGCATACGAAATTCGACTGATGACATCTTCTCCATAAGCGATTTGAGGATTCATGGCCCCGGCCTTTGCCAACGTTTCTCCGGTTTCCAGATCAACCAGGTAAGCTGCAAGTTTGGTGGTACCAATATCCACCGCCAACCCCACCATCTTACTTCCTGATGGCAGAATTGAAACCAATTCTTTATGTCGAAAAACCAGGCGCATCTCACCTTTATCAGACCGTAAAAGAGATGACAATTTTGCGGCCACATTAATATTTATTTTAAAATCTGCCTGGCCAGTTTCCGCAAGTGCTGCGCGCAGTCTGGTTAGATCTGCGCGCAGATCCTTCAGATTGGCAGGGTGGACATTTACATCCATACCTATAACAAGTGGATCTAATTCTGTTGGGATCTCCTGACCTTCAACCTGCAATCGCTGAGGTGTGGAGAAGGATTCAGGTGGAATATCTATACGCATATCGCTTAGAATTTCCGCCTGACATGCCAACCGGAATCCCTTATTTAAATCCTCAGCAGAAATTTCGTTTTTTTCATCAAAATTTATCTCGGATAATATTCCATCAATAATGCGAACCTTGCAGGTTCCACAAACTCCATCACCACCGCAAATAGTCACCAATTCCACGCCAGCCAATCGGGCAGCGTCCAGGATGGTTGAACCTTCAGGAACTGATATTCGCCTGCCGATGGGTTGAAGGATTACTTCATGAGATTTTTCCGTCTTAACGGAATTTATATCTCTCATACTTAAAGCTTGGTTGCTGCAGCCTGTTCAGCATCTTTGATTCGTAGTTTTTCTGCTGCCCGGTAATATTTGAGATAACGTAAAGAATTTTCATCTCTGGCAAGGAGAAGATCCGTAGCTTTAATGGTCGCCCCTAACTTGACTGCATCCGTTATGGAACAAGTAGCCCCAACCTGCATTGCCAGGGAAAGGAATGCCTGGTTAATGGTTAAACGGTCTGGCAAGCCAAAGGAGACGTTGCTGGCACCCAGGTTTACATTCACCCCAAATTCCCGTCGAAGCAATTCGATCGTTTGCAAAGTAATGAAGCCGGCTTTGCTATCTGAACCCACTGTTAGAACCAGAGGATCGATTATCACATCTTCAGCGGGGATACCCAGTTTGGCAGCCCTTTCCAGAATTTTTCCCGCCACTGCCACACGATCTTCTGCTGTGGCAGGGATACC
>BS_KBA_SWE02_21mDRAFT_10000747_pt1 | contig 12318 bp, 13 predicted proteins | sample BalSeasSWE02_21m_FD_9196 | JGI IMG/M metagenome (IMG submission 9196)
TTTTTTATTTCATCAATAGCATCTTCAACACTACAAAACATAGATTATCTTTTAATATTATTTAACAACACTGCCTATTCCAGAACGTTCAACTTTAATTTTAACATTTGGAGCAATTTCGATTAACACTGTTTTTTCTTCAATACCAACAATAGTAGCATGAACTCCGCTGGATGTGATAATCTTATCACCTTTTTCTATGTTAGAAAGCAGTTTTTCTCTTTCCTTGGCTCGTTTCTGCTGGGGTCTTATTATCATAAAATAGAATATGGCGAAGATTGCACCAAACATAATTACAGTGCTAATTAAACTTCCGCTACCGCCTTCGCCGCCTTGTGGCGACATTGCTAATAATATATCCAATTTGTTCTCCTTTTGTTTTTAATTTTTAATTGATATTTCCTTTACAGTATTATTTTTCCATTCCAGAAAATCACCATCAACAATATGTTTACGAGCCTGGGTTACCAAATCTAAGTAAAAATATAAATTATGAATTGATGCCAATTCAAGCGCTAATATTTCTTCAGCAATAAATAAGTGTCTTAAATAAGCCCTTGTGTAATTTCTGCAAGTATAACAATTACAATCTTGATCAAGTGGATTAAAATCATCTTTATACTTAGCATTTCGCATCGAAAGTGTGCCGTTCCAGGTAAACACATTTGCATTACGTGCGTTTCGTGTTGGCATAACACAATCGAACATATCCACACCGCGTGCAATTGATTCCAATATATTTTCTGGTTTGCCAACTCCCATTAAATATCTTGGTCTTTCCTGCGGCATAAAATCAATTGTAAAATCAACAAGCTCATACATTTGCTCCATTGGTTCACCAACTGCAAGGCCGCCGATTGCATAACTATCAAAATCAAGTTTTAGTAAATCGTTTACAGATTTTTCTCTAAGATCTTTATAGATACTTCCCTGGATTATTCCAAACTGATATTGATTGTGTCCATAAAGTGGTTCTGATTTTTCAAAAGCTACTTTATTTAAAACTGCCCAATTGCTTGTAAGTTGAACAGAATTTTTTGCATAATCATAATCACAAGGATAAGGAGCACATTCATCAAGAACCATCATTATGTCTGAACCGATACTTCTCTGAATACCGATTACTTTTTCAGGAGTAAAAAAATGTTTTGATCCATCGAGATGCGACCGAAATTCAACCCCATCATATTTTAATTTTCTAAGTTCTGATAAACTAAAAACCTGGTAACCGCCGCTGTCCGTTAAAATTGGTTTCTGCCAATTCATAAATTTATGAAGCCCGCCCGCAGCCTCAAGAATTTCAGTTCCGGGTCTTAAATACAAATGATAAGTATTTGAAAGAACAATCTGAGCTTTTATCTCATCTGCAAGATAACTTTGATTTACCGCTTTAACTGTACCCTGAGTTCCAACAGGCATAAAAATCGGCGTTTCAACTTTCCCATGATCAGTTTCAAACCATCCTGCGCGCGCTTTACAAATCGTGTCTTTTGAATCAATATTAAGCTTTAACAATACGCCTTTTACTCTAATTTTGGTGTGGCAAATTTAACCTAAAATAATGTTTATCCCAATTAAGATTTTGTGAGATAGATTAGAGAAATTTACCTTTCTCTTCTTTTGTTAGAATTCTGCAAGTTTCATTTTTACCAAAAATCTTATAACGATTCTTAGCAATTATATCATAAATGAAATCAGCTAAAACCCGAGGTAATAATCTTAATGGAGTAAACACTTTTGTCCAGCCGCTCAGATATTTCGTAATTTCAAAAGCAGCAGACGATTTTTTATAGACTCTATTTTGTACGATTAAGATAAAAGAATCAAATTTATCTTCAGGAAGATTAAACTCTGTCAATAACTCTCTTCCCTTTTCAGATTGCAGTGTAACAAACTTAAAGAGACTCTGCTTGTCATGATCTATAATAAAATTAACCCAAAAGTTGCAAAAGTTACAAACACCATCGAACAAAATAACTTTAGGATTTGTATTACTCGGAAGGATCATGAGTACTTAAAGTCAGCTTAACCAGATCAATTCTAACATGGTCAGCACGAATAATCAGAAAATGAAAATTGCCAATTGAAACCTTCTCATTAGGTTTAGGAATATGACCAAGGTTATCGATGATAAATCCTGCGATTGTTTCATAATCACTGACAGGAATGTTCAGATTATATTTATCATTTAAATGATCAATTTCAACTTTACCACTTATTATGTATGAATCATTAGAAATTTTTCTACAAATAGCTTCATCAACATCATACTCATCTTTTATATCGCCAAACAATTCCTCAATTATATCTTCCATAGTTACGATTCCGGCAGTACCGCCAAATTCATCAATTACAACTGCGATAGAATCATTATTTGTAAGAAACTCATTTAATATTTCTAAGCTTTTCTTAGTCTCTGGATAAAACTGAGTTTCACGAATTATATCTTTAATTAGTTTTGGATCACTGAACAAATCTTTTGCAAGTATAAAACCTTTAATGTTGTCAAGATCATCTTCATAAACTATTACTTTTGAATAACCGGATTCAATAAAAAGATCAACTGCATTTAATACAGAATCATTGATGGAAATACCTGTAATTTCAGTTCTGGGACGCATTGCTTCATATACTTTTTGCTCACTGAAATCAAAAACCTTTGATATGAATGAACCTTCTTCATTTTGTACATTCCCTGCTTTATGAACTTCGTCAACAAGTATCTTCATATCCTCCTTATCAAAAAGGTGGGCAAGATTTTCTGCAGAATCTTTTTTACGCTCTGTTAATAATTTAGAAAGACGTGTTGTTATTTTGATTAATGGATAAAGTATTATTGATAATATTCTTAATGGAATTGAAACTATCAGAATAAAAGAATCCGCAACTTCCCTTGCTATATACTTTGGAATTAACTCAGCAAATATCAAAGTGGTTACAGACACAAAGAAAAGTATCTTATAATCACTCCAGCCAAATTCATTTGCTACTACTACTGTAGAGATTGAAGCAAATGCAATATTTACAACATTATTTCCTATTAGTATTGTGGAAAAAAAACTTTGAGGATCTTTTACAAAGTGAAATGCTGATTGGGCGGCGATATTTTTTTTCCTGGCTCTTACTTCAATTTTAAGTTTATTGGAAACAATAAAAGCCATCTCAGTGCCGGAAAAGAAGGCACTGAAGAAAAGTAAAACTATTAATAATATAAAATCCTGAATCATATATAAATCGATCAAAATATTTTATAAATAATTAAAACTGTAGTTGCGATATACAGAATAACTGTCATTATCATTGGAATATCAGTTAACATTATTTGTGTGGTATTCTCACCTTTTTGATTTAGATATTCCAAATACATAAATCTAAAAATTCCAAATACAACAAATGGAGTTGTATAGATCAGATTTTCGGTACCAAATACCATAACAGTTCTTTGCGATACCGTGTAAAGCGCATAACAAATAATTACTCCGGCTGCTGCAACGGTCGCCATTTGATTTGTAAATGTTAGCGAGTATTCAGCCAAAACTTTTCGAGATGCAGTAGTTTCTAATTTTGTAATTTGTTCAAGTTCTGAGTGTCTTTTCATTACACCAAGGAATAATGAGATAAACATTGTTGTTAAAATTAACCAACTTGAAACAGGAACATTGATAATTGCGGCACCACCTAAAACACGAATTGTAAATCCAGCAGCGATACTAAAAACATCTAGAATAACTATATGTTTAAAATAAATTGAATAGAAAATATTTAATAGAATAAAACTTGTCAAAAAGTAAATAAATTCAATAGGAGAAATAAATGAAAGCACAATCAATAAAAACAATATAATTATTGAAGTTATCAATGCCGATTGCTTAGATATTTTTCCTGAAGGTAAAGGTCTGTGTTTTTTTTGAGGATGAGAAGCATCAGCATTAATATCAATTATATCATTTATGATATAAATAAAACTGGATGCCAGACAAAATGTTACAAATGCTTTGAGTGTAGGAAGAAAATAACTCGCTTCAAAAAGATGAAGCGAAAACAAGAGTGGAACAAAGACAAATAGATTTTTTATCCACTGAGGAACACGCAACAATTGAAGATAATTGTTAATCATTAGAAAACCGCTGTTTCTTCATAAATGCCAAAAACTTCTTTTAACTCTCCTATCATTTCACCAAGAGTAACATAATTTTGCGATGCCTTTAAAAATTCCGGCATAAGATTTCTTCCGTCGACTGCGGCCAATTTTATAGCAGCTAAACTTTCTTCCACTGCTTTTTGATTTCTACTCTGACGAAGTTCTACCAATCTTTTTACTTGCTGCTTTTGTACTTCCGGTGAAACTGTTAGAATTGGGATATCAACTTTTTCATTTTCTTCAACAAATTCATTAACACCAACAATAAACTTTACTTTTCGTTCAACTTCTTTTTGATAACGATAAGCCGCGTCTGCAATTTCCTTTTGGAAATAACCAGTTTCAATTGCCGCAACTACACCACCTAGTGAATCTATCTGCTCAAAAATTATATTAGCTTCTTTTTCCATCCTATCAGTTAATGCTTCTACAAAATAACTTCCGCCAAGGGGATCAACAGAATTTATAACTCCTGTTTCATAAGCAATAAGCTGCTGAGTTCTTAAAGCTATTTTAACAGCTTTTTCACTCGGCAGTGCTAAAGTTTCATCCATAGAATTTGTGTGAAGCGATTGAGTTCCGCCAAGCACTCCTGCTAGAGCTTGAAACGCAGTACGAACAATATTATTTTCAGGTTGCTGTGCTGTTAATGTGCATCCCGCAGTTTGAGTATGAAATCTTAACCACCACGAACGAGGATTTTTTGCACCATATTTTTCTTTCATTCTCTTTGCATAAATTTTTCTTGCTGCCCTGAACTTGGCAATCTCTTCAAAAAAATCTAAATGAGAATTAAAGAAGAATGAAATGCGTGGAGCAAATTCATCAACATCCATCCCACGTTCAATACACGCTTCAATGTATGCAAATCCATCAGCAAGTGTATATGCAAGTTCTTGTACTGAAGTTGAACCTGCTTCACGAATGTGATAGCCGCTAACAGAAACTGGGTTCCATTGAGGCACTTCGTTTTTGCAGTACTCAATCATGTCAACAATAATTCGCATTGAAGGAGTTGGTGGATAGATAAATTCTTTTTGTGCGATATACTCTTTAAGAATATCATTCTGAAGAGTACCGCGTAAATTTTTAAAATCAACTCCCTGCTTTTGAGCAACCGCAAGATAAAATGCAAAGATCATTGCTGCAGGTGAATTGATTGTCATAGATGTAGAAACTTTATCCAACGGAATTTTATTAAAAAGTATTTCCATATCCTGCAAAGAAGAAATTGCAACGCCGCAAATTCCAACTTCGCCATCGCTAATTGGCGCATCTGCGTCCCAGCCCATTAATGTTGGAAGATCAAATGCAACTGACAATCCCGTTTGTCCGTGATTTAGCAAATAGTGGAATCTTCCATTAGTATCCTCCGGGGAACCAAAACCAGCGAATTGTCTCATTGTCCATATTTTACCACGATAACCATTTGGATGTATTCCTCGTGTGTATGGGTACTCACCTGGAAAACCAATCTCACTTAAATAATTAATATTTTCAATATCATCCGGTCCATAAAAAGTATTTATATCCTGCCCGCTGACAGTTGTAAATTTCATTCCATTCGATTTAGCAGATTTAGCTTTTTCATCATAGCTTTTTCTTTGCTTTAAATACTCTAAATCAGACATAGATTTCCTTTTTGTTGATTAACTAAAATTGATTCACTTAAAAGTTACGTTCTTCCAAATCTTCTATCAAATTCTTCCAACGATATTTTTATCACTATCGGTCTTCCGTGTGGACAGACGTAAGGCATTGAAGTTGCAAATAATTGATCGATTAGCAATCGCATTTCTTTTTCTGATAGATTGTCACCCGCCTTAATAGCGGCTTTACAAGAATAAGATTTTGCGACATTATCCTTTTCTTCCAAATGCTTTTCAGTTTGATTGTTCAAATATTCCGAGACAAACTCTCGTAATATTTTTTCTTCAGAACCGTTTTTAATATCATCCGGAACGCCTTCTATCAAGATATAACTTTTAGGTAAATATTTTAATTTGAACCCAAGTTTTGTAACCATCAAATCGAGCTCTTTTAATATTTCATAGCTGGCTATATCAAACTGAATTTTAATCGGAAAAAGTAACTGCTGTGTAAATGGCATGTTTGCGTCGAGACGTGATAAAACTTTCTCATATAATATCCTCTCGTGGGCAACATGCTGATCTATAATCATTAGTCCGCTTTTAATCTGAGATAAAATATATTTGTTATGAAGTTGTATTAAAAAAGTTGTCTCGATTTCTGTAGATGCCAAATGTTCAATCTGCTTATCAAATTTATTCTCAACTAATTCATAATCTGAACCTGAACTTAAGCTTGAACTTGGTAATATATTTTTTGTTAAAGAACTAAAAACTAGATCAATATCTTCATCGGTTACGGCTGTGCGTTCCCGTTTTTCCCTCTCGATAAAATTAGGTCGATCAGAAAAATCATTTTGTTTAACAGGTGTATGAGGATTAAATGAAAGTTTTTCTCCTTGATGAGTTGCGTTCTCAAAAGACATTGTAGGCACCAAATCGTGGCTGCCAATACTTTTGCGAACAACAGATAAAACAAAATTGTAAATATCTTTTTCATCATCAAACTTTACTTCAAGCTTGGATGGATGGATATTAACATCAACTTTCTTTGGATCTAATGTTACAAACAAAATGAAAAAAGGATAGTCGCCTTTTTCCAGAATATTTTCAAATGCAGTAAAGACAGCGTGATTTATGTTTTTGTTGACGACATATCGTTTGTTAAGAAATAAATACTGTTCGCCTCTGCTTTTCTTAAAGATAGACGGCTTGCCAATATAGCCGTTTAATGAAAGATAGTCTGTTTCCTGCTTTACAGGAATTATTGCCTCCATCATGTTATTAGCAAAAACTTGTTGGATTCGTTCTTCAAGAGTACCACGATCAAAATCAAAAACAAGGTTGTCTGAGTTGTAAAACTTTAATGATATTTCAGAATGAGCCAAAGCGATTCTGTTAAATGTGTCTATAATATGTTTTAACTCTGTGCTGTCGGATTTTAAGAATTTCCTTCTGGCGGGAATGTTGTAAAATATATTTTTAACCGCAATACAAGTTCCCTTTGGGGCAGATATTTTTTCAGTAATGATCTCATTTTCGCTTTCAACTTTCAGTAAAGTACCGATCTCTGAATCTCTTGTCTCAGTTTTTATTTCAAGCTGACATACGGAAGCGATAGAGCTTAAAGCTTCTCCTCGAAAGCCTAGCGTTTTGATTGACTCAAGGTCCTCCATTGATGATATTTTACTTGTTGCATGTTTGTGAATGCATAAAATAGCTTCTTCTTCAGTCATTCCCGTGCCATCATCACAAACCTGAATAAGCGACTTACCTGCTTGCTTAACTATCAACTCTATTGATGTTGCATTTGCATCAACAGCATTTTCTAATAGTTCTTTTACAACTGATTCCGGTCTTTGTACAACTTCACCAGCTGCTATTTTACTTGCCAGATTATCGGGTAATATTTTTATTCGCGATGTCATTAATTCTTTCTTACATATCTAAATATTTCAAATAATTCGTGATCTTTTATTTTTTCCATATTCCAATCATCATTGTTTATTAAAGGAAATTTAACTTCGCCTTCAGCTTCAAATTTCATAAATGTAATTATCAATTCATCGACAAAAGAAACTACTTGTTTGTAAATTTCACCACCGCCGATTACAAATATTTTTTCTGGATTAAGAGTTTTACAATAATCAACCGCTTCTTCAATCGATGATTTAATCACAACATCATCGTAAGAAATTTTATACGATTTATTTTTACTTACTACGATGTTCAATCTTCCTTTTAAAGGCTTACCCAAAGTTTCAAATGTTTTTCTTCCCATAATTATTGGAAAGCCAAATGTAGTATTTTTAAAATGCTGAAACTCTTCTTTAACGTGCCAGGACATTTCACCATTGGCTTTTCCTATCACACCATTTTTTGCAATTGCAACGATAATGCTGATTTTCAAACTGCAACCTCAAATTTTATTTTATCATGATATTTATAATCAATCAATTCAAAATCTTCAAATGTTAATTCATCAATTGGTTTTTTAGCGATTTTAAGTTTTGGTAGTGCCATTGGTTCTCGTAATAACTGCTGTTTCAATCCTTTAAGATGATCAAACTTTTCCATCTCACTTCCTTGTTCAGCATGATAAATATGGGCATCAACAATAGTGTGAGCAAATGAGCCAAGTTGCAAGTTTGTTTCTTGTGTAATTATCTGAGTTAGCATAGAGTATGCTGCTAGATTAAATGGAATACCGAGAGCAATATCTCCTGAACGCTGAGTTAAATGACAATTAAGTTTTCCGTTATTAACATTAAAAGTAAAAGTGTAATGACAAGGCGGTAGTTTACTAATAATTGCATTTGCCGGATGCCATGCTGAAATCACCAGTCTTCTCGAATTCGGATTTGTTTTTATTTCATTAATTACCCAACCAATTTGGTCAAATGTTAGTGAACCATTTTCTTCCTTTCTAACAAACGGATGATTCTCATTTACAAAAAGTTCTCCATCTAAAACGGCATTTGTTTCTGGAACAGGAAATCTTCTCCAAAATCTTCCATAAGCAGTTTGTAAACGTCCATTTTCATCTGCCCAGGCATCCCAAATTTTTGTGTGCTGTCTTAAATTTCTAATGTGATTTTCGCCAGAAAGATACCATAGAACTTCTTTCAAAAGAGATTTCCATTCAACTTTTTTTGTTGTTAAAAGTGGAAAGCCTTTTTGTAAATCAACCTTGTAAAATGCACCAAAGTAAGATATTGTATCTATTCCCGTTCGTGATTTTTTATGAGTTCCTTCATCAATAACTAATTTAACCAGATCAAGATATTCCTTCATTCAAATTATCCTGTAATTTCTTAGAATAGTTAATAATTTTCGTGTGAATTTACTAAAAAAAGATGAAGACGTAAAAGTCTATAACTGGAGGCGATTTAGTACAATTTGAGCTGCTTTTGTTAGACCTTCCTGATATTTTTTTATCGATTCTTTTTTTGAATCGAAAAAATCGATCAAATTAATGACAAACACGTTTTCGGGAAGTTTAATATTTGGTGATAAATTGGTCGATCCATTAATTAAAAATATTGGGATGTTTCTGTTAGTAAATAGTTGAAGAATTATCCCTGATCCTTTACCTTCATAAGATTGAAAATCAAAACTTCCCTCACCTGTTATAACTGCATCAATATCATTTAAGTTCAGATCTTGTAAAATATTATTCTTAATAAAATCTTCAGCTCTAATCATTTCAGCATTTAAAAATATATTCAATCCGGCAGCTAAACCACCACCGGCTCCATTTAACTTTTTAGGTATATTAATTTTCTTATTAGCATTGATTAGACTTAAAATATTTTCAATTCCGCATTTAATAGTTTTCAAATCATCTTCGGAAGCACCTTTTTGTTTACCATAAATTTCAATTGCACCAGGTTCACTGATCAGAAGAGTATTAACATCCACCACACATTTTATCTTAAACGGTAATTTCGGTCTATTAAACTCAATTTTTTTTATTTGATTGAAATTTTTCGGAATTGGCATTATTGATTTACTATTTCCATCGCAAAGTATAAGACCCAACTTCGAACAAGCACCGATTCCAAAATCAATTGTTGCAGTACCGCCAACTCCAATCCAAATAGTTTGGACATCAAGCTTTTTAATATTTATATTATCAGCAAGCCTAGCAATAATTTTTCCTAAAACTTCAGAACTTTGGTTTAGTGGATTACGTTGATATTCATTTAATAATTTTAACCCAAACAATTCCGCAGACTCTATAAAAACATTTTTATTTATAGAATTAATTTGCACTGTATATTCTTTTTCGGTGTCATAAATATCATTTTTAACAGAAAACTGTAAAGGTTCTGTCTTAAAAATCGATTTACAAACATTTAGAAATCCATCACCACCATCTGAAAGAGGTTTTGATATTATTTTAACCGCGGATTTTGCTGCGAATTTTTCACAAATGATTTTTGAAATCTCAACTGAGTCCGCACATTCCTTAAAACTATTTGGGATAACTAAGATTTTCATTCTCAGTTAGATCTTTGCATAAAAGAATTTATTCGTTCTAAGATAAACTCAGCTTTTAATCCGCCCTCTTTTGAATAGTCACATTTCTTGGGATTGATCGGACATTGAGTATCACAGTAGCTTTGTTTGGGCAATATTATCTCAGATTTGTTGCCAAGCGGTCCCCAAAGTTTTGGAGAGCAAGCTGTAAGCGGACAAAAAAGAGAGATTGTTGATACTTTTAATGCTGCACAAATGTGCATAGGACCGGTACTATTTGAAATAAGGATATCTAAAGAAGCAAGACTAATTATGGAATCACGCAATACATTTCCTTTATTTGGATAAATCACTCCATCAATATTATGTAACTGTTTAGGAATTTCATTATCCATTATAGCTACTTTATAATTTTGGTTTTCCTTCAACAATAAAATCAACTTTTTGCATTCGCTCTGATTTAAGTTTGGTGCGGAATTGCCTGATGAAACATTTATCCCAATAAACTTCTCATTATTTAATAGAGCGTTTCTTCTAAATGATTTAACTTTATCTTTTTCAAATTCAGTTAGATGTATTTCTGGGAAAATACTTTCTACTTGTATCCCAATTTTCCTTACCATATCTAAACAGTAATCCGCTTCGTGGCGCTAGGGAAAATATTTTTTTCTATCTACATATTTTGTAAAAGTTAAAAACTGATAAAGTTTATGCCCGACACCAACTCGATATTTTATTCCGGACATAAAAAGTGCATAATTTAATTTTTCATTTGGAAGGAGCATAAAAGTGTGAGAGAATTTAAATCGTTTTATTTCACTTACTAATTCCCAAAAACTTTTTTCAGTCTTATCGGCATTATCAAAAGCGATTATTGCATCAACATTCGGATTATTTAGATAAATGTCTTTCGTATAATTCTTAACTAAAACTGCCACAAAACTATTTGGATATTTCTTTTTGATCTCACGAGGCATCGGGGTTGATAGCACCACATCACCAATTCTATCAACCCTAGCAATAAGAAACCGCAGCTGCTTCATGTTATAACGCTTTTCTATTCTTTTTTATTTCCATAATCTTTAGCAGAACCTGAAGTTTTGTGATCATATGCATGTAAGAAATAATAACTCCATAAATACCGTCTAAAAATCCCTTACGGATAATTAAGTGATGTAGAAAATGTATAGGTGGGCTAAATAGTAACGTAAATATATTAACTGATTTCTTATCAACTTTTTCATTTGCTTCAAGAGATGAGTAATTATTTATTTTTATAAATGCATCTTTAAAATTGGAATATGAATAATGTGAAAAATTGTTTTTGAGTTTAGATACACTTCCATTTACAATAAACTTTTCGTGAACCATCCGTTCAGATAATTTTGTTTCTGATTTTTTAAATAATCTTAACTGCATATCATTTCCCCAGCCGCATCCACGAATTAGTTTACCTAAAAAATAATTATCTCTTTTGATAAAATACCCGTTATACTTATCTAAATCAGTTTCAAGAATCTCCTTTGCAAGGTCCTCTGAAACACGTTCATCTGCATCAATACTTAAAATCCAATCATTCTTTGCTAAAGAGAGAGCGTAAGTTTTTTGCGAAGAATAGCCCTCCCATTTATGGATAAAGACTTTATCAGTAAATTCATTAGCGATTTTAACAGTTTTATCTTTGCTTTCAGAATCCACCAGTATAATTTCATCAGCCCAATGAACACTTTTAAGGCAATCTTTAATATTATTTTCCTCATTGCCTGTAATAATGACCGTAGATATTTTATTTTGTGTGTACATAAATTTTGATTTATTCTATTGTTGATTCAAATTTAATAAAATAAAGAGTAAAAGTATTTGAATAAGAAACGAATCTGCCTGATTACATCCGGTCATTCACCTTTTGATGAGAGGATTTTCTGGAAATTTGCAAAGTCATTAAGTGAGTCCGAATTTACTGTTTCGATAATCTGTTCTACTCAAAAAATAGGTGAAGTAGTTGATGGTATTAGTATTGCAGGATTTGATGGTTTTTCTTATCCTAAACAGAAAAAGATAGATTCTTTTTTTGATTTAATAAATCAATTCAATCCTGATTTGATT
>BS_KBA_SWE02_21mDRAFT_10000748_pt1 | contig 12311 bp, 12 predicted proteins | sample BalSeasSWE02_21m_FD_9196 | JGI IMG/M metagenome (IMG submission 9196)
TTCCAAATTCAGTTGGGTATGGACCGTTTCCCGGAGTATCGTCAGGTCGCGGTCTTGTATATGACGGCGGTCCTCCCTGAGGTGGACCACCACGCCTTCTGCCCCGGCTAATTGGACGAGGGACGCGGCCATAATCGGATCAGGTTCATGCCCTCCACGAGCTTGTCGGAGTGTGGCGACATGATCCACGTTAACGCCTAGTCGTGCCATCGGAACCCTTTCTTGGAGAGACAGTGGACCGGCATTATCGCAAAAGGGGCAGGCTCCGGCAATCAATCGAAAGGGGCGCCAATGGGTTGAGCCAACGCGGCAAAAAGTTCTTTGCCTTTTTTCTCAAAATCCGGCGTTTCGAAATTGACTGGTTTCATTCCCTCATCTAGAATAAAATTTCTTTCTCTATGGTACTATTTGTTATTTCCAATCCCCCTCAGCATTGAGGGATATCCTTTTATTTTTCATTAACAATGGACCCTTTTTACCGAATTCAACGACTCCCAGGATACGTCTTTACTCAGGTCCAAGAATTGAAACTTCAGGCTCGGAAGCGTGGAGAAGATATTATTGATATGGGTATGGGGAACCCTGATCAACCGACCCCTCCTCACATTGTCGAGAAGTTGATTGAAGCGTCTCGGAATGGGAAAAATCATCGGTATTCGGCCTCACGCGGCATTACAAAATTACGACATGCGATTTGCGGATGGTACCAACGAAACTATGATGTCAGTTTGGATCCAGAAACTGAAGCCATTGTCACCTTAGGGGTAAAAGAAGGCTTGGCGCATTTAGCGTTGGCCATCGTGGGCCCCGGCGATGTGGTGTTAGCGCCCACGCCAACATATCCGATCCACATGTATTGCGTGATTATTGCCGGTGGCGAAGTTCGCAGCGTGGAGTTGGGCCCCGATACTGATTTTTTTGAGAATTTGACGCGAGCCTTTCGACAGACGCAGCCAGCGCCTCGCGCCTTGATTATTAGCTTTCCCCATAATCCAACTACTCAGGTGGTGGATCTTGAATTTTTCAAAAAGGTTGTAGACTTTGCATTAGAGCATAACGTCTGGGTCATTCATGACTTAGCCTATGCCGATCTCGTCTTTGATGGCTATCGTGCACCAAGCTTACTGCAAATTCCTGAAGCCAAAAAAATTGGCGTGGAATTTTATTCCCTCTCAAAAAGTTACAATATGCCAGGATGGCGCGTGGGGTTTTGTGTGGGAAATCCCGAGCTCATTGGCGCCTTAACCCGAGTCAAAAGTTATCTGGACTATGGGATGTTCCAGCCGATTCAAATTGCGGCCATTATTGCCCTGAACGGTCCGCAGGATTGCGTAAAAGATATTGTGGGCCTGTATGAACAGCGACGGAATGCGTTGGTTCGTGGATTAAATCGTATTGGATGGCCCATCGACTATCCTCGTGCCACGATGTTTGCCTGGGCGAAAATTCCACAACCGTACCTGGCAATGGGCTCGTTAGAATTCTCAAAGTTTCTGTTACGGGAAGCCAAAGTGGCGGTATCGCCAGGCATTGGATTTGGTGAGGGTGGGAATGACTATGTGAGATTTGCGTTGGTGGAAAATGAGCAGCGAATTTTCCAAGCCGTCCGTGGCATTCGCCAGGCGCTGAAGTTTGAGGACGCGCCATAATGGATCAGGTGGTAAAAGTCGGACTCATTGGGTTTGGCACCGTTGGCACCGGTGTCGTGAAGATTCTTCAACGAAATGCTGACATCATTGCGAGGCGTGTGGGGCGCTCCGTCGTGCTGGCCAAAATTGCGGATTTGGATATCACGACTGATCGAGGCGTCACGGTTTCACCAGGCATTTTGACGACGAATGCCAATGATATTCTCGACGATCCTCAGATTGACATCGTGGTGGAATTGATTGGGGGGCATGAGCCGGCGAAACGATTTATCCTTCAAGCTTTATCAAGACAAAAAGGGGTGGTCACGGCGAATAAGGCGTTGCTGGCTGATCATGGCGAAGAAGTCTTTGAGGCCGCCTTCCAGGCGAAAGCCGATCTTGGATTTGAAGCCAGTGTTGGGGGAGGGATTCCCATTATTCGTTCACTGACCGAAGGACTTGCCGGCAACCGGTTGACGTCTATTACGGGGATTATGAATGGAACCTCAAATTATATTTTGACCCGGATGACGCTTGAAGGGCGNGATTTTGGCGATATTTTGAAAGAAGCGACACGTGAAGGTTATGCAGAAGCGGATCCTTCCTTGGATATCGAGGGCATTGATGCGGCCCACAAATTGGTCATCATGGTGAATTTAGCCTATGGAACCCCTGTTCCGATGAGTGCGGTGTACACCGAAGGCATATCCAATATTTCCCCGGTGGACATCGCGTTCGCCCGAGAATTGGGCTTTACGATAAAATTGTTGGGTATTGCGAAGTTCAAGGAAGAGGTGATTGAGGCGCGAGTGCATCCCACGCTCGTTCCGACGGAGTCTCCCATTGCGCAGGTCAATGGGGTGTATAATGCGATTCATCTGGTCGGTGACGCGGTGGGAGACATTGTGCTCTATGGGCAAGGGGCTGGTTCCCTTCCCACGGCCAGCGCGGTGGTGGGGGATATCATCGATTTGGCTCGAAATCGAATGTACGGGTCTTTCGCACGGGTTCCGGCGACCTCATTTCAATGGGAATCGCGCAAGGCCCTGCCGATAAAGCCGATGGCTGAAATCGAAAGTAGGTATTATTTACGTTGTATGGTAAAAGACGACCCTGGTGTGCTTTCGACCATTTCAGGAATTCTCGGCAAGTATGGGATAAGTATTTCGTCGGTTCTTCAAAAGGGGAGGAAGCAAGGGCAGCCAGTTCCTTTGGTTATCTTGACTCATCGCTCGAGTGAGCGAGGGGTGCAATCTGCGCTTCACGATATTAATGCTCTTCCCATCATTTCCGAGCCAACCACGTTACTAAGAATGGAAGGCATCGAATAACACGTGTATCGACTTTGGCCGATAAAGGCAGAATGGGAGCTATGATACCCTGGCGTGGAATTATTGAGGAGTACCGTAAGTTTCTTCCTGTGGATGATCGAACGCCCATTGTATCACTGCAGGAAGGGCATACGCCCCTCATCCCAGCAGGACGTTTGGCTAAGACTGTCTGCCCTGGCCGAGAATTGTTTTTGAAGATTGAAGGTGCCAATCCGACTGGCTCGTTTAAGGATCGTGGTATGACCCTGGCGGTTTCCAAGGCCTTGGAAAAAAAAGCCAAAGGATTAATGTGCGCCTCGACCGGTAATACCTCCGCAGCGGCGGCAGCCTATGCTGCCAAGGCCGGCTTGCCTGTCTATGTGGTCGTTCCGGCTGGGAAGATTGCATTGGGCAAGCTGTCTCAGGCTCTTATGCATGGGGCCCGCGTCATTCAAATAGATGGAAACTTTGATCAAGCCCTGACGATTGTCAAAGATCTCTGTGAGGAAACGGCGATAGAATTAGTCAATTCTATTAATCCCTTTCGCCTGGAAGGCCAAAAAACGGCGGCCATGGAAGTGTGCGATCAACTCGGAAGTGCCCCGGCCATTCATGCCTTACCAGTTGGCAATGCCGGAAACATTACGGCCTATTGGCGAGGCTATCGCGAATATCGAGAGGCTGGACAAACGCAGGGCTTGCCTCGCATGTTTGGCTTTCAAGCTGAAGGAGCCGCTCCACTTGTCAGGGGACATGTGGTGGAAGACCCGCAAACGATTGCCTCTGCTATTCGAATTGGAAACCCCGCGAGTTGGACCTTTGCTTTGCAAGCCGTAGCCGAATCAAATGGATGCTTGCATATGGTGTCTGATGAAGAAATTCTACAGGCCTATCAAATGGTGGCTGGAGAAGAAGGGGTGTTTTGTGAACCGGCGTCGGCCGCTTCGATCGCCGGGATTTACAAGATGCATCGTGAGGGGCTCTTGCCACAAGAAGGGCCCATTGTCTGTACCCTGACCGGCCATGGGTTGAAAGATCCTGATACAGCATTATCTGTGTCCTATCGACCGGTCACGGTTCCCGCGACTCGCGAAGCCGTTGCAGCCCAATTAACGGTCTAAGTGTTCTGTGTGGCCATCGCCAATATATTAGACCTCTCCAACTCCATGAATCCTAAACAGTAAGGCAAGGATCGTGAAAAAAACGATCATGGTTCACATCGATGGTATTCCGACTTATCCCTTTGAAGCGTTGGGTGCGCGTACCGTGCTACAGGCGGCCAGGACTCCGCATCTGGATGATCTCACCCGGCATGGGGAATTAGGTCGTCTTGGTCTCCCCACGGACTTGCGTTCCTTTGCGGGGGAACTGGCGCTATTCAGTTTATTAGGCTATGACACGCAGAAATGGTATGCCGGACCAGGGGCATTTGAGGGCGTGAACTTAGAGGTCGTTCTTGATCGACATGATGTGGCGTATCTTTGTGATTTTGTCACGTTACGCGCAGAGGATGGATGGGGAGACGGGAAAAAGCTTGGCTCGGCCTTAGTGATGGACGATATGTCCGGAGGAGGCCTGGAAACAGAAGAAGCCCGTGAACTGATCGACGCGATCAATGAACAATTAGTGTCAGAAAATATCCAGTTTTATTTGGGGGAGTATTCTCGTCATCTGATGGTCTGGGTGGGGGGAAATGCCAAAATTGGTTGTCGGAATCCGCAGGAGGCCATTGGTCAGCCAATCGATAGCTATTTGGCGACGGGAGAAGGGTCTCAAGTTTTGCGCGAATTGATGGAGGCCTCTCGTGTGATTCTTCAGCATCATCCTGTGAATCAAGAACGAGTCAAGGCTGGCTTGAAGCCTGCCAATTGCTTGTGGTTGTGGGGACAGAGCAAGCCAGTGGAATTGTCTCCGCTGCAAGAGCGATGGCCGATACAGGGTGTTGTCGTTTCGCCAAGTGGACCCTATCGAGGGGTGGGAATGGCGAGCGGACTGAAAAGTGTGAAGGTGGAGGACGTGAGCGAGAATGAATCTGGCTGGTTAGGCCGGATGGCGGACTTGGCCGCAAAGATTCTGGAGAAACAGGAGCTGGCGTGTCTCCATATTCCTTTCTCTGCGTTGGCGTTGTCTCAAGGATCGTCGTCCCAAGCCTCGACGTTCGTGGAGTCGCTGCAACAGATTGATGAACATCTCATTGGCCCGTTACGGCAGTTGTGTGCAGGAGCTGGAGGTGCTCGGCTCTTGGTTGTGGCCACGTCTAGTGGCAGCACTTCACAAGAGGGTGCGCATCCTCCTTCGCCGTATGTGCTCTATGAAGGGCAGAAGGCTGAAGAGCAGCCGTCTACGATGGCGTTTACTGAACAGGAAGCCTCTCATCGTCCCCTTCAAAATGCGACCACGTTCTTCGAGCGGTTTTTTGAAAAGAAGTAGCTGGTATGGCGTGTTATGTTCAAAAATTCGGCGGCACGTCGGTTGGGAGCATTGAACGCATTCAACATGTTGCCCAGCTCATTAGCGAAACCGCTCGCGAGGGGCATCAATTAGTGGTTGTCTTATCTGCGATGAGTGGTGAGACCGATCGGCTTACCAAAATGGCCAGAGATTTGACCCCAGATCCTGATAGCCGAGAGCTAGACGTGTTACTTTCCTCAGGAGAGCGCGTGACGGTTGCTTTAATGGCCATGACGTTACAAAGCCTCGGAATCAACGCGCGATCCTTCACCGGGAGGCAAGTTGGTATTGTGACGGATGGGGCCCATACCAAAGCGCGGGTTTCTCGTGTCGATACCAAGCGGGTCCTTGCGGCTTTAGAAGAAGGAGTGGTGCCCATTGTGGCCGGGTTTCAAGGCATTAATGAAGCGTCCGATGTCACAACGCTTGGGCGTGGAGGGTCGGATCTGACGGCGGTGGTCTTGGCCGCGGCATTGAAAGCCGATACCTGTTTTATCTATACCGATGTGGATGGGGTGTATACCGCCGATCCCAATATGGTGCCATCCGCTCGGCGATTAGAAAAAATCTCCTATGAAGAAATGTTAGAACTGGCGAGTTTAGGCGCGAAGGTCTTACAGACGCGCTCCGTGGAGCTTGCCGCGAAATATCAGGTGCCAATTGAGGTGCGGTCCAGTTTTCAGAATGGGCCAGGAACCCGCGTGGTAAAAGAGGATGCAGATATGGAACAAGTCTTAGTGGCAGGAGTGACAGGGGATCGTAATCAGGCCAAAGTCACAGTAGTGGGTGTGCCGGACCAGCCTGGGATTGCCGCAAAAATATTTGTGGCGATTGCGGAAGCTGCGATCAATGTGGATATGATTATTCAAAACGTCAGTCAAGATTCCTTGACGGACATTTCCTTTACTGTGCCGAGGGGAGATCTGAAGGCCGCCATCAGTCTCGTCCGAGAGCTGGCAAAAGAGGTTGGTGCCCGAACGGTTGAAGTCAATGAAGAAATTGCCAAGGTCTCGTTGGTTGGAGTCGGGATGCGCTCTCATTCCGGAGTCGCGGCACGAATGTTTGCGACCCTTTCGCGAGAGGGGATCAATATCATGATGATCAGTACTTCGGAAATAAAGATTTCTTGTGTGATCGAAGAAAAGTATATGGAATTGGCCGTGCGGAGTTTGCATCATGAATTCGGGCTGGAGACAGCCCCCAAGACCAATGCCGATGCGTGAAGGAATAACTAGGAACCTGAACTAGTTGTGCCATGTGCTATGAAAACACCCTCTCCTATGATTGAAATCTACGATACCACTCTGCGAGATGGTTCGCAGGCCGAAGACGTGAGTTTTTCGGTCGAGGATAAGTTGCGGATTGCCATCAAGTTGGATGAATTAGGTGTACATTTCATCGAAGGAGGGTGGCCAGGAGCCAACCCAAAAGATATCGAATTTTTTAGAATCATCAAATCCACGCCTCTTCAACAGGCAAAAATTGTGGCCTTTGGTTCAACGAGAAAGGCCAAAAACTCGGCAAAGGATGACCCTACGCTTGAGGCGCTGCTCTTGGCAGAAACCGATATCGTGACCATTTTCGGGAAAAGCTGGACGCTACATGTCACCGAGGCCTTGGAGACAACGTTAGAGGCTAATTTGGAGTTAATTGAGGATTCCATTGTCTTTCTCCGGTCCAAAGGTCGGCAAGTCTTTTATGATGCTGAACATTTCTTTGATGGCTATAAAACTGATCCCACGTATGCGTTGAAGACCATTGATGCGGCGATAAACGCAGGAGCTGAACGTATCATCTTGTGCGATACCAACGGGGGCACGATGCCTTGGGAGATTCGGGAGATTGTCTCAACCGTTAAGGAGCGCTGCTCCGTGCCGTTGGGCATTCATGCCCATAATGATGCCGAGATGGGGGTGGCGAATTCTTTGGTCGCGGTCCAGGCTGGCGTCATTCAGGTTCAGGGGACGATCAATGGTATTGGCGAGCGGTGTGGAAATGCGAATCTCTGTTCCATCCTGGCCAATCTGGAATTGAAAATGGGTCGAACGACGGTGGGTGAGGGACGGTTAGCCAACCTCAGAACGATTTCACATTATGTGGCGGAAATAGCGAATCTTCTTCCAAACAAACGCCAGCCGTATGTAGGGGATGCCGCGTTTGCCCACAAGGGTGGTGTGCATATTCATGCGGTTCAAAAAAATCCGCTGACCTATGAGCATGTCCAGCCGGATCAAGTCGGGAACCGACGGCGAGTGTTGATTTCTGACAATAGTGGGCGGAGCGCGGTGTTTGGCAAGATAGAAACCTTTGGTGTGGATCTTCCACAGGACAACCCGAAGGTCCAGGAATTATTGGATTCACTCAAAACATTGGAATATGAAGGGTATCAGTTCGAGGGGGCTGAGGGGTCGTTTGAACTGCTGGTGCGCAAAGCCATGGGGACCCATACGCCTTCATTCGAACTGTTGGGATGCCGCATTATTGTGGAGAAACGCAAGACACATGAAGAGCCCATCTCGGAAGCCACGATTATGGTCAAAGTGGGCGATGTGGTGGAGCATACGGCGGCAGTGGGGGATGGACCCGTCAATGCCCTTGATCATGCTTTCCGCAAGGCCCTAGAGAAATTTTACCCCCAATTGCGTGAAGTGAAGCTCCTGGACTATAAAGTTCGTGTCTTAACCGGTCGGCGGGGGACAGGTTCACGGGTGAGGGTCTTGATCGAGTCGGGTGATCAAAAGGAAAAATGGGGGACGGTGGGCGTGTCAGAAAATATTATTGAGGCCAGTTGGCAAGCGCTGGCTGATAGTATTGAATATAAATTGATGCGAGAAAATCTATCGAAGTGATAGCGCCATCACACGTCAGGCGAGGACGCCAACGGCTTTCGAAATTTTGTTTCTTCTTGACAAGACTCGTAAGGGTCGTTACGTTCTGCAATTCAACATCCTCAGGAGATCGGACATCCCGTCCGTTTCCACTCCTTTCAAAATCATTTGTGAGGGGGTACTGATTATGCGAAAGGCGGACATCGCCGAGCTCATTACTGAAACCGCTGTGATTCAAAAAGCGGAAGCCATGGAAATGGTGGAGCAAGTCTTGGATTTGATCAAGGCGATGCTTCAACAGGGAGAAGTTGTTAAAATTGCCGGGTTTGGTAATTTTGTCGTCAGAAACAAGGGAGAACGAAAAGGACGAAATCCGCGAACAGGCGAAGAGATCGCCATTACCCCTCGTCGGGTGGTGACATTCAGGCCAAGCGCGCTTTTTAAACAATATGTGAATTCCTCTGAAGGTCAGGGTGTAGGATGACCATGGTGTGAGCAGGGGCATGGGAGCGGGCACGAAACACGAGGAAAAGACCGGGTATAAGATTGGGGAAGTCGCCTCGTTAACGAAACTTCCCGCTTATGTCCTGCGGTTTTGGGAATCAGAATTCATTTTCCTGAAACCGAAGAAAAGCCAGGGTAAGCATCGTCTGTATACGAAAGCCGATATCGAAACGATTTTTGAAATCAAGCGAATGCTCTACGAGGAAGGGTATACGATTGCAGGGCTGAAGCGATTTTGGTATCGAAAAAAACGCGGCGGCAAAGCCGTCGAGGTTTCTAAGGATCGTGTGGAGAAGGCCAAGTCAGAATTACAGGGGATTTTAAAGCTCTTAGATCGGGAATAGGCTTAACTTGGTAGAGAAATCATCTACTGGAATAAAAGGACATGTGTCGGGGCGTAGCGCAGCCCGGTAGCGCACTCGCTTGGGGTGCGAGAGGTCGGCCGTTCAAATCGGCTCGCCCCGACCAAATTTACCGTAAGAAGTGAAAAGTGCGCAGAGTGAGAAGCCAGAGGCTTCTCACTCATGGTTGTTATTCCTACGTTTGCAAGTCTTCATCTAATTCGTCACCCTCAGGCATCCCATACGCCACATATTTGGCATAGGAGAGATAGATTTGGCTGCTGTCTCTCATCGCTTTTGAGCCTGCCTTCATCCGTTGGAACCTCATGGTGTCTTGTTCATTCTCACTCGTTTGTAACGCACTGACGTGTTGTTCGAGTAAAAGAGAGTAGCGCTGCATGGCCTGCTCAATTTCCTGGTAGGCTTGTAGAATGTCTTCTTGCATTGATTGTCCTCCACGAAAATAATTTCAACCTTACAAAAGCCCATACCCCTGGTCAACTTTCCCTGGAATATGGCAGAGAAATGGCAGATAGGTGTTACGACATGAGTTCATGGAGCGCGAAGCCTCATTATGCGCTGACCATGTTTGACCGGTTTTTCCGGGATTCAGTAGAATGCCTGGGCAGAAGGTGGAACACTGAACCGTGCGTTATTTCCAAAAAGAAAATGCTGCCAGTCTAATCCGTTCGTTCGATGAGCATGCTTCCTCTCCCATGGATTTCCATTGTTATTCCCATCAAAGATGAACGGGAGAATATCCCGTTATTAGTGAGCCAACTTCTCAAATTTTTCGAAGCTCGACCGGAGAGTGAAACGGCTCCATTCGAGCTGGTGCTTGTGGATGATGGGAGCACGGATGGGAGTGAGTCGTTGCTGGACGAAATAGGCCTGCAATCGCCCGTTGTTCGAGTCATTCATTTAGACAGAAATCATGGCCAAACGGCGGCCTTTGATGCCGGGTTTCGACAGGCAAGGGGGGAACTCATCGCCACGATGGATGGGGATTTGCAATATGATCCGAACGATTTTACGAAACTGCTCCCGTTAGCCGGGAAGTTTGATCTCGTGTGTGGCCGACGTGCAGCTCGACACGACAATATGGTTCGACGATGGTCTTCCAAAATTGCCAATCAGGTACGGGATTGGGTGGTCCATGACGGGATAGCCGATACGGGATGTTCATTAAAGATCTTTCGACGAGCCGTGATTGAACGGATGCCTTTATTTAAAAACATGCATCGCTTTTTCCCAGCCTTAGCTCAGATGTATGGATTTACGGTGACAGAAGTGCCAGTCCAACATTTTCCTCGGGCACATGGACTGTCGAAATATGGGGTGGGCAATCGCTTGTTTGTGGGCCTGTATGATCTTTTTGCCGTCCGCTGGATGCAAAAGCGCTGTCTCAATTATCACATGCAGGAATCTACGCGTCCCCAATCTCATAAGTGATCATGGATGTATGGACTTCACTTCATTCTCAAGGGAAGAAATGGTATGGCTCGGGATTGGATTTTTGGGTCAAAGCCTGTTCTTTTCCCGGTGGGTGCTGCAATGGTTTGTTTCTGAGAAAAAAGCGGAAAGCCAAATTCCTGTATCCTTTTGGTATATGAGCTTAGCGGGAAGTGCCATCGTGCTAGCGTATGCCATTCATAAAGTAGACCTGGTTTTTATCGCCGGGCAAAGTGTCGGAACCTTGGTGTATGTTCGAAATCTGGTCTTGATTCATCGCTCAAAAGAACGAGTCAAGAGTGGATAATCCTTCCATTCCATCAGACTTTTCTTCAACGCCTCCTTCTTCTCATCAATCCAGGTTTTCTCACTCCTCACTCTCGCATATCGCCTTGCTGCTGGTGTTGGGTCTCTGGCTATTTGGCTTGGAAGGCGGATGGCTCGGCGGTTTGGAGATGGGTGGCTTAGGGCTGACTGACCGGGATGAAGGCAGCAACGCCGAAGCCGCCAGAGAAATGTTAGAAACCGGAGATTGGATTTCGCCTACCCTCAATTACGAACCACGATATGCAAAACCCGCCTTTGTCTACTGGCTCATCAGCGGCTCCTATTCGCTGTTTGGCATCAACGAATTTGCGGCGCGATTTCCCTCGGCCATCTCAGGCCTCTGTGTCGTGTTGTTGCAGTATGGGTTTGTCTATCGCTGGCTTGGCGCGCCTTTGGCGTGGCTGTCGTCGATTATGCTCCTGCTCAATATGGAATTCTTGGGCATCAATCGCATGGTGCTCACCGACCCCGAGTTAGTCGTCTTTACCACGTTGGCTGGCTATAGTTTTTGGCAAGCGCTACAGGTTTCACCAAAAGCCAGTCGTTGGTGGTTCATCTGCTTTTACCTGGCCATGGGATGTGGAATGCTGGTCAAAGGGCCAGTCGGCATCATTATTCCGCTGGTTGGGGTCATTCCCTATCTTATACTCACTCGACAATGGAAAACATTTTGGCAAAAGGGATTCCCGATCCTAGGCCTCGCCCTTGTCCTTTTGGTCGCCGCGCCTTGGTATGTGGCCATGTTTCAGATTCATGGCGAGGCCTACTGGGCTGCCGCACAAGCGAACACCACAGGTCGGTTCATGAGTTCCATGGAGGGGCATGGCGGGACGATCTTCTTTTATCTGCCCATCTTGCTGCTGGGTTTCTTCCCATGGAGTGCGTTCCTTCCGACCATGCTCTATCAATCATTGAAACGGTGGAAGGCCTATTGGAACGGGCATGGTTTTGCCACGAAAGAGCACAACCTAGAATTTTTCCTCAGCCTATGGGTGGTGGGACTATTGATCTTCTTTACCCTTTCGGCCACGCGCCTGCCCCATTATATTTACCCGCTGTTTCCGGCCTCCGCCATCTTGGTCGCGCTATGGTGGAAACGCTTTCAAGCCCAGCCATCCTTCACGGATTGGCGAATATCTCGACGTCTTCTCCTGGGAATGGGCTATGTGTTGGGGATTGCCATCATTGTCGCCCCGGCCATTTTTCAGCACTTCATGAAGCAAATCACCAAGGAATTTCCGGCTGCCGTGCATGTAGACTTTGGGTGGCTCCCAACCATCATGGGACTGGTCATTGTTTTGGGAACGATGGGTATCCGACAATGCCTGGATGCAGAAACGAAGCGATCATGGGCGGTGGCAATAGCCGGTGGGATGATGGTGGTGTTTGGCTTGTTAGCGGTGAAGGGCGGGCTTCCCGTGTATCAACAGTATTTCATCGAACCGCCTCAGCAATTAGCGACGATTGCCG
>BS_KBA_SWE02_21mDRAFT_10000749_pt1 | contig 12304 bp, 9 predicted proteins | sample BalSeasSWE02_21m_FD_9196 | JGI IMG/M metagenome (IMG submission 9196)
ATCCTGCAGCCACTTGATTGATCCCAGCTTGTAAGAAATCTTCGATTGTTACAGGAGTTCCTATTGGAGAAATTCTTCTGTACACTGAAAAAATAGTTCCCACAGAAACGTTCACGTCAATATTTGAAGACCCGTCAAGTGGATCCATCAAAACCACATATTTGTTATTGTGACAATTATCATTGCCTTCAACCGTTATAAATTCATCATTTTCTTCGGAAGCAATTCCACATACAATCTCCCGATTAATTAGAGTTTGAATAAAAATTTCATTCGCATAAACATCTAATTTTTGTTGGTCTTCCCCTTGTATGTTTTGCTCTCCGGCTGCACCAACAATATCAACAAGTCCTGCCTTATTGACTTTATAATTGACTACTTTGGCGGCCAATCGAATTGAATTAATAATACGGGATAGTTCGCCTGACGAATATTGAAAGGCCGTTTGATTTTCGATAATAAATTCCCCTAGAGTTTTGTTGCGTTCTTCCATTTTAAATAGTTGCAGTTGTTTTGAAGTCACAAATATCGGGTTTTTTGTGAAATTGATTGAAATTGATTGAAATTTATTCCAATCATTTAACAGAATTGTATATTTGTGCTGTAATTTATTAAATTTTGTCTTTTTAACTATTTTTTATATCAAAAACCATGAAAATCAGAAAAGGAAATCCCAAAGATATGAATGCTGTTTTAGGCCTAATTCAGGAATTAGCCGATTTTGAAAAAGAACCAGACGCTGTTATAGTAACTGTTGATGATTTGATTCGTGATGGCTTTGGTGTTACTCCTTTATTTCATGTTTTTGTNGCCGAAGTTGATAACGAGGTTGTGGGTATTGCCTTGTATTATTATCGTTATTCTACTTGGAAAGGCAAAACAATTCACTTAGAAGATTTAGTGGTAAAAGACAAAATGCGTGGAACTGGATTGGGTTATGCCTTATATTCTGAAATTATTAAACAAGCAAAAAAAGATAATGTTAGAAGAATCGATTGGAATGTATTGGACTGGAATACAACTGCTATAGAGTTCTATGAAAAATCAGGTGCAAAAGTGCTAGATGAATGGCGAGTTGCACAAATGGACGAAGCAGGAATCAATTATTTCGTTGAAAATAAATTAAAATAAAAAAATATAAAACAATTGCTTTCAGGTATCAGTCTTTAATCTGAAATCTGAAATCTGAAATCTGAATTTAAAATGAGAGTATTCAAATTTGGTGGTGCATCGGTAAAAGATGCTGAAGGAATTAAAAACGTGTACGACGTTTTACAAAAAGTAGGTTACGAAGATGTATTATTGGTTGTTTCCGCAATGGGAAAAACTACCAATGCACTTGAAGTGGTGATAAAAAATTATTTTGACCAATCAGCAGAATTGCAATCATCTGTTCAAGAGGTCAAAAAATACCACAACCAAATCCTTATGGATTTATTTGAAGACGACAAAAATGAAGTTTTTGCTGCGGTAAATACTCAATTTTCTGATTTAGAATATTTCTTAGCTCATAACAAATCGCCTAATTACAATTTTGTCTATGACCAAATCGTAAGTTATGGTGAATTGATTTCGACTACTATTTTGAGTCATTTTATGAACCATATGAACATCAAAACCCAATGGCTCGACGTGAGAAATTTCATTAAAACCAATTCAAATTATAGAGATGCCGAAGTTGATTGGGATTTAACTCAAAAAAATATCTCGAAAAATGTAAAGCGAAAAATATTGAATGTCACTCAAGGATTCTTAGGTTCTGATGATAATAATTTCACCACAACTTTAGGCCGTGAAGGATCGGATTATACGGCGGCTATTTTTGCTTATTGCTTGAATGCCGAAAGTGTAACCATCTGGAAAGATGTTCCAGGTGTTATGAATGGAGATCCTAGATATTTTGAAAATGCGAGTTTGTTGAATCAAATTTCTTATCGTGAAGCTATCGAATTAGCATTTTATGGCGCCACAGTTATTCATCCAAAAACCTTGCAACCGCTTCAAAAAAAGGAGATTCCATTGTATGTTAAATCCTTCATTAATCCTCTATTACCCGGAACGAGCGTTTCAAAAGGAGCTACATTAGAACCTTTTATGCCTTGTTTTATAGTGAAAAGAAACCAACTATTAATTTCTCTTTCTTCTATTGATTTCTCTTTCATTATGGAAGAGAACATCAGCGAAATTTTTTCATTGTTTCATCAATTCAAATTGAAAGTAAACTTAATTCAGAATTCTGCCATAAGCTTTTCAGTTTGTGTAGAAGATAAGTTTGGAAATTTTCAGGAATTAAATGCATTATTATCTAAGAAGTTTAAAGTAGATTTTACGGAAAATGTTACTTTATACACTATTCGTCATTTCGACGAAAAGGCAGCACACACCGTAGAAGAAAACAAAACAGTCTTGCTAAAACAAGTGAGTACCGAAACAATGCAAATTGTGACAAAAGAGAGCTAGACAAGCACCTTATTGTAAATAATTTTACCGCTAATTCGCAAATTTAAAAATTTGCAAATTAGCGGTTTCTTTTAATGGTTGATTTCAACATCACAATTCACTCCTTACAATTTCCCAATTATAAATACTACTTTTGACAAATTTGAGTTTATGTATTTATGGTGAAAAACATCTTGATTTTACTAACGGCATTCTGTTTTCTTGGGCTTGAAGCCCAAGAGAACAATTCTCTGTATAAAATCAAGAAAATTCAAGCGATAAACGATAGCATACAGCTTGAAAATGAAAGCCTAAATTCGAGTTTTTTTAAATTAGTCGACACCAAGAACAACTCTATTGACAGCACTTTATACAAAATAAACTTCAGAAAAGGGACTTTATTATTAAATGAAAAATTACTTTCAAAAACCGATTCAGTTTATGTTCATTATCTAAAACTTCCAGAGCTTTTAACCAAAGAATACCGCATTTATGATCCTAGCCGCGTTGTGAGTAACGAAGCTTCTACAGGAAGCTTGTATGCTGTTGAAGCAATTCCTCAGAAAAAAATTACTCCGCTTGAAGGATTGAATACTTCTGGAAGTATTACCCGCGGCGTTACGATTGGCAACAATCAAAATACGGTTTTAAACTCGAATCTAGATTTACAAATAACAGGGAAACTTTCAGATAAAGTAAGTTTACGAGCCTCATTACAAGACAATAATATTCCGTTGCAAGATGGCGGTTACTCCCAAAAATTAGATCAATTTGACAATGTTTTTATGGAACTCTACAGCGACAAATGGAATATTCGAGCTGGAGATGTTTTTCTTGAAAATCACAACACCCAATTCCTAAATTTCAACAAAAAGGCGCAAGGACTAACTGCCAATTTTGACTTTGGGACGGAAGAAAATAAAACAAATGTATTCGTTTCGGCTGCTTTGGTAAGAGGACAATATGCCAAAAGTAATTTTATAGGTCAAGAAGGCAATCAAGGCCCTTATAAATTGATTGGGAAAAACGGCGAATTGTACATCTTAGTTATTTCAGGCTCTGAACGAGTTTATGTCAATGGAATTCTGTTAACTCGTGGAGAAAATAATGATTATACCATAGATTATAATGCTGGTGAAATCATATTTACCCCTCTTTACACCATCACTTCTGAAATGAGGATTACTATAGAATACCAATATTCTGAACAAAACTATACCCGATTAGTCACTTATCTTGGCGGAAGTCACGAAAGCAAAAAATGGAGTTTTGGCGGTTATTTGTATTCGGAAAGTGACTTGAAAAACCAACCTCTACAGCAAAGTCTTTCAACAGAACAAGCCCAAATTTTAGCTGATGCTGGGGATGATTTGGATTTAATGGTTGCGCCATCGGCTTATGTAGATTCTTATTCCGACAATAAAGTTTTATATAAAAAAAATTTAGTAAATGGCATTGAAGTATTCGAATATTCAAACAACCCGCTAGAGGTTTTATATAATGTTCGGTTTAGTAATGTTAGCCAAAACAGGGGCAATTATATTTTGAAAAATTCGGCTACCATTGGCAAAATTTACGAATATATTGAACCAATAAATGCCATTCCACAAGGAAATTATGCGCCTGTGATACAATTAGTAGCACCCATTAAAACTCAAGTAGCAACATTCCTTGGTAAATACAATCCGACCGAAAAAACAGTAGTAGATTTTGAATTTGCTTTGAGCAATAACGACAAAAACTTGTTTTCTACAATTGATGATTCCAACAACCAAGGCGTCGCAACAAAAATAAAGGCACGACAACGCCTTATGTCTAAAAAATGGAACGTAGATGCCTTCGCAAATTATCAATTTATTCAAAACGATTTTAATACCGTAGAACGCCTTTATAGTATTGAATTTGGAAGAGATTGGAATTTAGGCACAACTACGTCGGGGAATCAAAGTTATTTGATTTCGGGCTTGCTCATGGCTTTACCTAAAAAAGGAAATTTAGTCTACCAATATGAAAAACTGGACTTATCGGATAGTTTTTCAGGTAATCGTCATATTTTGAATGGGAGTTTTACGCTAAATAATTGGAGCATACAGAGTCAGGGGAGTTTAATGAAAAGTGAAGCTACAGCATCGACTTCGGAATTTTTAAGAAATCAAACTAAGGTAAAATATCATTTCACTAAAAACTGGATTGGAACTGGTATAAAACTGGAAGACAACCAAGAAAAAAACAAAGTTACTCAACAATTTTCATCATTAAGCCAACGCTTTTTTGAATATGGATTTTTTGCAGGTCGTGGCGATAGCACTAAGGTTTTTGTGGAGTTAGGTTATTTTAAAAGAGCCAATGACAGCCTTCAAAATGGACTCATTCAAAGAAAAAATAACTCCCAAACATTTGCATTGCGTTCGAAATTAATTCAAACCAATAAAAGTGATTTGTCGTTATTTGTCAATTATAGGGTTTTGGATTTTGTCGATCCTTCTAAGAAAAACGAACCATCATTAAATTCGAGAATGGTGTACAATGATCGTTTTTTTAAACAATTCATTCAAAGCACCACCGTTTTCGAAACGAATTCGGGTTCTATTCCGCAACAGGAATTTACCTATCTTGAGGTTCCTGCGGGACAAGGTGTCTATACTTGGAATGATTATAACAGCAATGGAATTCAGGAATTGGAGGAATTTGAAGTAGCACCATTTATCGATCAAGCCAAATACATTAGAGTGTATTTGCCCAACCGAATCTATATAAAAACGCATCAAAATAAGTTTTCACAATCAATTGTGATAAATCCAAATCAATGGCAAAATGAGCAAGGATTTAAAAAAATAGCCTCTTATTTCTACAACCAAACCTCTTATTTAATCGACAGAAAAGTCGAAAATAAAGGTGATAATTTCGACTTAAACCCTTTTAATAACTCAACCGAGAATGTATTAGGCTTGAACTCCAGTTTTAGAAATAGTTTGTTTTTCAATCGAGGCAAACAATATCATTCTGTAACCTATTCCTATATCATCAACGAAACCAAAAGTTTGCTTTCTATTGGTTCTCAGGAAGCTAAAAACAGTTCCAATCAAATACAATACAATCATTTATACAAAAAAAGTTGGCTGTTTGGACTGTTTGCAAAAACGATAAACACTTCGATTGCATCAGAAAATTTTCCGGAAAAAAATTATGGTATAAAAGGGTATCAACTGGCTCCAAAAATCAGTTATTTATTTTCTAAAAGCAACAGCTGGGATTTGTTTTATGAGCTACAAAACAAGGAAAATCAAATTGGAAGTTTTGACAGCTTAGTTCAAAACCGTTTTGGCACCTCATTTACCTATGCTGGAAAATCTAATTTTACAATGAATGGGGAAGTTTCTTTTTATCAAAATAAATTTGAGGGCAATGAATTTTCATCCGTTGGTTTCCAAATGCTCGAAGGATTACAAACTGGACAAAACCTTACTTGGCGATTGCTTTTTCAAAAAAACTTAACCAATTTTCTAGACATCAACTTTAATTATCAAGGGCGAAAAAGCGAAATGAGTCAAACCATTCATACAGGAAGTGTACAATTGAGAGCTTATTTTTAATTTTGCCCTGATATCTTAATGGTTTGATAATACTTTATATACACTCGAAAATAACTCGTTATGTACCTTTCGAACCTGAAAATATTTAAACCATCATATGAGCTTTAGCACTACAAATAAAACCATTTTAATTGCTCCTCTCAATTGGGGATTAGGACACGCTACCCGATGTATCCCTATTATTAAAGCATTACAAGAAAACAATTATATTCCCATAATAGCTTCTGATGGAATGGCATTGGAAATATTGCGAAAAGAGTTTCCTTATATTAAATCATTAAAACTGCCTTCGTATCAAATAGAATATGCAAAAAAAGGGGCTGATTTTAAATGGAAATTAGCACAAAATTTTCCAAAACTAATAAAAGCAGTGTGGGACGAAAAAAAATTAGTTGATAACTGGATTGAAAAACATGATATCGATGGCATTATTTCGGACAATCGTCTGGGTGTTTTTAGCAAAAAAGTACCGTGTGTATTCATGACACATCAATTGAATGTTTTGACAGGAAATACTACTTGGTTTACTAGTAAATTGCATCAATATTTCATTAAAAAATTCACTGAATGTTGGGTTCCAGATTTTGAAGGCAATCCTAATTTAACGGGGAGACTTGGACATATTGGAAAATCCAATTTAAGACTTAAATACATTGGCCCATTAAGCCGGATGCAAAAAAAAGAATTTCCTAAAATATATGATTTAATGATTATTCTTTCGGGTCCTGAACCTCAACGAGGGTTATTGGAAGAGAAACTAAAAAAGGAAGTTGTAAATTTCGGCGGTAAGCTAATTTTCATAAAAGGAATTGTTGAAAAAACCCAAAATAAGGAACAAATTGAAAATATAACCTTTTTCAATTTTATGAATACCCGCCAACTCGAACAAACATTCAACGAAAGTGAAATGGTATTATGTCGTTCTGGATACACCTCGATAATGGACTTGGTTACACTAGAGAAAAAAGCATTTTTTATTCCAACTCCAGGACAATATGAGCAAGAATATTTGGCCGAAAAATTAGAAAAAGACGGCTTGGCTCCTTTTGCCAAACAAGATGATTTCATTATAAAAAACATCTTCGAAATCCAAAATTATAAAGGATTAACTGGTTTTAAAAACACAATCAATTGGGAAGATTTATTCGAAGTTTTCGAAAAATAATCCCCACAAAAAAACCCGAATAACGAACTATATTCGGGTTTTTTATAGACTATTGATGAATTTATTCTTCAATAGTATTATTATTAATCTTCATATTTTTCGTGCTTAATAATTTTAGCATTAACAATGAAGTAAACATACTCCACTATATTTGTACAATGCTTTGAGATACGTTCTAGGTGTTTCAAAACTATAACAAGATTTGTGCCTGATGCAACAGTTTTAGAATGCAACTTCATCTCAGTAATAATATCGAGTATAGTTACATCACTTTTATCCTGAATTTTATTATTTATACTAAAAATTTCGTTAATTGTATTTTCATCACGTGTTAAAAAAACCTCGTTAGTTTTAGCCACAACTAATTCCACTTCTTTGGCTAATTCGGCAATTTCAAACTTGGCAATTAAATCGTGTTTGTCCTTAATGCTTTTAGATCTTTTTATAACGCTAATAGCCAAATCACCAATTCTCTCTATTTCATTACTAATTTGCAANGAAGCCATAATGAAACGCAAGTCTGTAGCTACAGGTTGTTGCAAAGCAAATATACCTTGACAGATTTCGTCGATTTTCACATCTAATTTGTCAATTTTAATTTCCGTTTTCTTTACTTCTTTTCCTTCAATAGGTTCTGAAAGTAACGCTTTTACAGATTCACTTACTTGACCTTCGGCCAAATTACCAATTTTCACAATTACTTCTTTGAGTTTTTCTAACTCTATTTCAAAGCGTGATGTCATCTTTTTCTATTTTTAAATTACAAGATTAAACAAAAAGGATTTAATTACCCAAATCTTCCTGTTATATAATCTTCTGTTTGCTTTTTGAAAGGCTTAGTAAATATTGTTTTTGTTTTATCATACTCAATTAACTCTCCCATATAGAAAAAGGCGGTATTATCACTTACACGACCAGCTTGCTGCATATTATGTGTCACAATAACGATAGTATAATTTTCTTTTAGTTCAAAAAGGAGTTCTTCTACTTTTGATGTTGAAATTGGATCCAAAGCCGATGTAGGTTCGTCCATTAATAAAATAGAGGGTTGAATTGCTAATGCTCTTGCAATACATAAACGTTGTTGTTGCCCTCCAGAAAGTTCAAAGGCTGATTTGCTTAATTTATCTTTAACCTCATCCCACAAAGCTACTTGTTTTATAGTATTAATAACTCTTTCTTCAATAGTTTTTTTATCATTAATTCCATTAACCCGTAAGCCATAAGCTACATTTTCGTATATACTTTTAGGAAATGGATTTGGTTTTTGAAAAACCATTCCAACATTTTTACGTAATTCATCAACATTAGTCTCTTTAGCATATATATCATTTCCGTCAATCAATACACTTCCTGTCATTTTAGTATTATCGATAAGATCATTCATTCGATTAAGCAAACGTAAATAGGTTGATTTCCCACAACCCGACGGACCAATTAAAGCCGTAATAGTTTTCTCTTTCATCGATAAAGAAATATCATTTAAGGCTTGGGTTTCGCCATAAAAGAAATTTACGTTTTTTGATATAATTTTCTGCATGTTAGTTCATTTTTACTTTTTTTCCGTAATATTTACGAAGTCTATTCGCTAATAAATTAGAAATTAATACAATAATAATTAAAACAAGGGCTGTCCCATATGCCATAGCTCTAGATGCCTCAATATTAGTTCCACTTGTTGATATAACATATAAATGATACGGCAAGGCCATTGCTTGATCAAAAATAGATGTTGGCAATTTAGGTAAAAAATAAGCCGCAACAGTAAATAAAATTGGTGCCGTTTCACCAGATACCCTTCCGATTGATAAAATTAAACCTGTGATGATATTTGGAAAAGCAATAGGCAACACTACTTTACTAGTTGTCTGCCATTTTGAAGCGCCTAAACCTAAACTTGCATGTCTAAAAGTAGATTCAACTGCTTTTAAAGCCTCCTCAGTTGTTCTAATAACAACTGGCAAAACTAATAACCCTAAAGTTAAACCACCAGCTAAAATAGAATCACCAAAACCTAATTTATTTACAAACAAAGACATTCCAAAAAGACCAAAAACAATAGAAGGGACTCCTGCAAGATTGTTTGTCATTTGTTTAATTATTTTCTTCATCCACCCATCTTTTACATATTCATTCATGTAAATGGCTGCTAAAACGCCAACCGGAAAAGCAAATACCATACTGACGATTACCAAGCAAAGCGTTCCAACAATCGCTGGAAAAATTCCTCCTTCGGTCATTCCGTTTTTAGGCATTTCACTAACAAATTCCCAACTGATTACACCGATTCCCTTAACTACAATAAAAGCCAATATCACAAATAACAAGGCTACTATTGCATAACTAATAAGACTAAAAATACCAAAAGCAATATTTTGGTTTCTTTTCTTTTTATAAGCTAACATTTTTTCTTTGCTCATACTAATGTTTTTTATGAGAGTTTTTATTTGTCACCATTTCTACCAACATATTGATTCCAAATGTGATAATAAACAAGATACAACCCAAAGCGAATAATGCTTCATAATGCAGGCCTCCATTTGGTGCTTCTCCTAATTCTGCAGCAATGGTTGCTGGAATAGTTCGAACAGGTGCTAATAATGTATGAGGTATAACTGCGGCATTTCCAGTTACCATCAATACAGCCATAGTTTCTCCAATGGCACGTCCAATTCCTAAAATGGCTCCAGCTGTAATCCCTGAAGACGAATAAGGTATAACTACTTTATATATGGTTTGCCAATGACTAGCTCCTAATGCCAAACTAGCTTCCTTCATAGCACGTGGAGTATTGCGCATGGCATCTTCAGAAATAGTAATAATTGTTGGCAAAGCCATAATAGCCAATACAATACTACCAGCCAAAGCCGTTTCTCCAACAGGTAAATTGAAAACAGTTTGAATCATAGGTACAATAACTACCAATCCAAAAAAACCATAGACTACAGAAGGAATTCCTGCTAGTAATTCAATTAATGGTTTTAAAATATTTCGAGTTTTCTTTCTCGCAATTTCACTAATATAAATAGCAGCGGCTAAACCAATGGGTAAAGCAATTAGAATTGATCCAAAACTTACCCAAAGAGTACCATATATTAATGGTTTTACCCCCATTTGAGCGATGGGTTGAGCAGTAGGAAACCATTCTTCACCAGATAAAAATTTATACACCGATATTTTATCAATATCGACTTCCTTCCCTTTGAAATCTTGGTCTTTATATTGCTCTGAAAAAAAGGCAATTATACCAGGAGTTTTCGAAATGAGTTCATTTATTTTGGCTGGAAAATATTCAAAATTATCTCCTAATTCGGCATCGGTATAATAATCTGAAATATCCGATGTTCGAAACAAAACAATTGGCAAATCTGCCCCTCCTACTTCTTTCCAATTCTTGATTTTTTTATCAAAAATATCTTTTATTTGGGAAGGAGATAATTTTTTCACTGGGTTATTCGCTGCAACAGTCAGTAAAAAGCCTTCTTCTATTGGTTTTTTACTAAAAACGCCAGCACCTTCTACAAACAAAAAGAAGACAATAAGAATTACTGTAATACTAGTAGCTGCACTACTAAGCATTAAAATAAATTCAATTGCCTTCTCTTTCAACTGTTTTATTGATGTTTTCAAATCGTTGNATTTAATTTGCTGCAAAATTAGGTCAAGCNAATTGCAATTATGTATGCGCAATATTAACCTTATGTTAAGCTAAGGTTAAGTAATTTCGAAAATATTTACTCTTAAATAAAAAAAGAGACAATCATTTAAGATTATCTCTTTTTAAAAATTAATAATTATCCTTTAATTATTTCAAAGTAACATATCCTATGTCTGAAACATTTTTTTGTCCTTCTTCTGATAATGCATAATCAATAACCGATTTCACTTTAGCCTCATTAGCTTTATTGTACATATAAAACAATGGTCTAGCGATAGGATAGGTTTTGTCTTTTGCACTAGCAATAGATGGCGCTATATAACTTTTTCCTTGATCGTAAGAAACGGCTATTTGTTTTACTTCTTTAGTTTCGTATGCCAATCCTACGTAACCTATAGCTCCTTTTGTTTGTCCAACTGCTTGAACAATTGCACCTGTCGCAGGCAAACTCAATACATCGGTAGCATAATTTTTCTTATCCATAACTTCTTCTTTAAAAAACTCATAAGTTCCCGAAGAAGATTCTCTTGAATAAGCTACAATTTTAGCGTCTTCTCCACCTACTTCTTTCCAGTTTTTTATTTCGCCAGTAAATATTTTTTCTAATTGCTCACGGGTTAATTGTGTTATTTTATTTGCTGGATTAATAATAACTGCTAATGCATCATAAGCAATAATTGTTTTTACAATTTCTGTTTTACTTTCGGCAAATTTTAATTTTTCGTCTGTTTTCAAATCTCGAGATGCCATTGCAATATCTGTAGTCCCATCAATCAAAGCAGTTAGACCAACTCCTGTTCCTCCACCTACAACAGTTACACTCACATTGGTGTCTTTTTTCATCAATTCTTCAGCCTCTTTTTGAGCTAATGGCAAAACGGTATCACTTCCTTTAATTGTAACTGAAACTGCAGCTGCTCCGTTTTCAGTTCCACTATCTTCTTTTTTTGCTTTACCACAACTTAATAAAGCCACTAATGGTAAAACCATTAAAAATTTAATTTTATTCATTTTATTTGTTTTGTTTAATTGATTTAATTTTCAACAAAAATATATTACATATATTTCTTTAGTGTTAAGCTAATATTATTCTATTGTTAAATAGAATGTTTTTACAATCCAATTTCTACTTGAAAACGAACTATCCAGGAATTTGTCGTACTTTGTCCGTACTTTGTAATGTTGTCATATGAACATTCTGTTTGTAGCTTCATTTTGTGATTAAAAATATACTTAGAAACCCCTAAGGTAAACTCTTCTACTTTTGGTTTTGTAAGTTGTATTTCTTCTTTGGTGTTTAATACAGAATATCTCGCTATCAATTGATAATTAGATGGAAACACATAACTTAACTGAGTATCTATACCGCTTCCAACTAATACAGCTTGAGTATTTGAACTATTCAAAGGATCTACCGTTATTGGATTATCTGCATCTCTTGACATATAA
>BS_KBA_SWE02_21mDRAFT_10000750_pt1 | contig 12302 bp, 12 predicted proteins | sample BalSeasSWE02_21m_FD_9196 | JGI IMG/M metagenome (IMG submission 9196)
GTGCTTCGGATTTGCTGTTGACTGACTTGTTTGACGATAAACCAGCCCCACACAGTGGCAATGAGTGAAATCACTAACACTAACCAGGCGATTGGAATACGGTGAAAAATATCGTGTAAAGACTTATTGATTAGTTTCATTGAGAGAGACCTTACAGATTAAGTAATAAATTGGTGCGTAACGGTGTCAATAATAACAGGTTTTTGGTGATTTGGGAATAATCGTGGCCACAAGGTTTCTGCATACACCAGCACCAGCAGATTCGCCTTTTACCCACATTGGCGGCGTCCACCTTAGTTTTTCCGGTAGTGATGCAACGTGGGTGGTGTTTTAGAGTCTGACCTTGTGTGCAACACCTATTTTAGTATATGAATTGGAGTAGAGGCTTTAGCCGCAATGCCATTAAGTTAAGCCGGCCAAAGAAACCTTGAAGGTCTAAAACCAGACCTTCAAGGTTAAAACCAGACCGGGGGATTCCTTAACTTAATGGCAGTGCGGCTAAAGCCTCTATTCCACCGGCTAAAGCCTCACTGCCATTAAGTTAAGCCGCGTTGGAGTCCAAACCTTCAGATTTGGACGAGATTGGCTAAGGTAAGACGACGCTACCAAAGCTGAAGCTTTGGACTCCCTGGGTTTAGATTTGACAACTTTCGAAAAGTTGTCAAATCTCCCAACGCCGTAACTTTAGCTTAACTTAATGGCAGTGCGGCTAAAGCCTCTAGTCCATCTGTATGTTAATTTCGTGGGCTTTTTTCCTTAACTTAATGGCATTGAGGCTTTAGCCGGTGGGGTGGCACAAAATTAAACGTCGGGGAACATTCACCGGCTAAAGCCTCTACTCCAAAATTTTTTAAGACTGTTTCAACGTTTTGAAGGACATTAACATGGACACTATGCAACGCTTTTGGCAGTACCTCACCGAATGTCTGCGCTTGTTGTATTGGACTTTTTTTAAGCCGTTTACATTTAATCACTGGTTGCAACAGGAGGTGCATCCGCATCATCAAATTTGATGACAATCCTTTCCAATATTGGCCAGAGTTTGCTAAGAATCCGAAATTGCAACGGTATACGGGGCAAGTGGTGTGGATAAACATCGTCACGCCGGTGATTATTACAGTGGTGGTAGCCATTCTATATGTTTTCTTCAGTGAAAAAATCGGTAGTCCTTGCAATTTAATGGAGGTATGTTAAAATAGCTAAACTAGGCCACAAGACGTGCCTAACGCACCCTACCAAATTGGCAATCCCCTCGCCAACTTTTGAGAAAAGACCCCGCGAGGTTTTAAAAACCTGGCAGGTCTGGTTTCTGAATCAGAATTTGCAGAATTTGAGAATTTTCAGAATGGGGTGGGATTTCATTCGGTTAATTCTAAAATTCTGTAAATTCTGATTCAGACTATTAAGCCAGATTACACCAAGTTATCAAAGGTCAAAGTTTCCTAAACCTTCGAGGTTTAGGAAACTTAGAACCGCCAAGGTTTCCTAAACCTGTGAGGTTTAGAAAACCTAAAACTGGTAAAGTTTAGGAAAATTAGCACCTGGATTTTAATACCCCATTAGTTGGTGTGGACTACCGCAAATCAAAGCCGGTTTCATCAAACAACCATAATTCGATTTGACCTTCTTCGTGTAATGTGCGATACTCCGAAATGAATTGATGGGCCGCTTTAAACTCGTCTTCATCGCGTCGGTCCGTCATGGTGTTTCGGATTCGTTTCCAAGTTAAGCCGGCTGCCTGTAAAATTCGTTTGGGGGTAGATTCGCTGACCAGTTTACCAGTTTGGTCAAGTAGGGCGGCACGAATACTAACCACCGAACGAGGGTGTTCTTTAGCTAACTATAAAACTACTGATTGGTTGGTTTTTTCGTCAAGGGACTGACCAATTTCATGGAAATTTTCATAAAGGACCTCAAACTATCCAATTTAGGTTTAATTAGTGTCATTCTATCACCACCAAATTAGTTTAGCCAACCGATTTTGAGGCACCGTTTTGGTTGGAAAAAACTTTTGGGCCTTAATTTGCCTTCCTGAAAATATCTAAAAATTAGTGCTTCGGTACTTATTCTGGAACCTAAACCTATCCCAGAAATCGTTGTGACATTGGCAAGATTATGGTATCCTGCGGGCTGAACTGAATTTTGGGATAAAGTTCGGTGTTAATTAGCTGGGTAGTCAAATAGGGTGGATGTTGGCTTTTCCTGGTCTCTTCATAAAAATATTTTAAACTGGCTCTTATAATTAATGTACCTCCGGCTCCCCTACTTAGCAAGGAGGCGGGTTGAGTTAACCACTAATAATATTGATTTCAAAATTTCCAGATGTTAAACCTTAAAATTGTAGCTATCTTCTTTATCGTTGGGTGGTTAATAAACTCATATATCGACTTTCCAATCAGTCTAATTATGAACGTGATATTGATTATTACCTATTTATCGCTGTTCATTTACGGCTCATTTTATATTGATTCAAATTTTTATATAAAGACCATCTGTTCAGTAAACCATGAGAACCAAGCCATCGCTATCACCTTTGACGATGGTCCCGTTGCCGAGATAACTCCTTTAGTTTTAGAAATATTACAAGAATTTCAAGCCAAGGCGACCTTTTTTTGCGTAGGTAAAAATATTCTTGGTAATGAAATGCTCTTAAGAAGAATCATCAGTGAAGGACATTTAATTGGTAATCATACCTTCTCACATTCTCCTTGGTTTGGTTTCTGTTCCACGAGAAAACTAATAACGGAGTTAACACGAACTGAAGAACTCATCTTGGCAACCACGGGTCATAAAGTAAATTTTTTTCGCCCTCCTTATGGGATTACCAGTCCTCTCATAAGAACAGCAGTTGATAGTTTAAATTATGTAGTCATTGGTTGGAGTATTAGATCATTAGATACACTTCCAAAGAATGAGCAGAAAATTTTAAATCACATTACTCAACACTTAACTAGCGGTGACATCATTTTGTTTCACGATACTCATCCTAGAATTATCACCATTTTACGGAAATTTCTCCAATATACTTCCGACCACGGTTTTACCGTAGTAAGACTTGATGAATTATTACAAATGAACCATAAATCTGGGTAGTCCCTACCAGCCAATGGAGGTACTAACCGCAGTGGTGTATGACGCTTCGCTTATACACCCTACGCTACTACGCTACTACCGCTACCGCCGGGGTCGCAGATTTCTAAACCTGGTAGGTGCTAAGTTTCTTAAACCTTTGAGGTTTAGGAAACTTGGAACCTTGGTAACTCATTGAATGTTAAGACCTCCATTAGCTTGGAGGGACTACCATAAACCTGAACGCTAAAAATTATGCCATTATCCTCATTTTCTCAGCTCCTCCCCCATCATGGCAGTATGTGCTTGCTAGAAAAAATCGTCGCTTGGGACCGACAACAAATTTTGGGTAGTAGCCAATCACATAGGAACCCGCTCAACCCGTTGCGTAAGAATGATAAACTCTCCGCTATCCATGCTTTGGAATATGGTATGCAAGCCATCGCAATTCATGGCGGTCTGCTCCATCCTGGCCAAACCACGACTCTCAGTTATCTGGCGGCGTTACGTGAGGTTAAACTATACGTTACCCGTCTTGATACCATTGACCCTCCCCTTGAGATTGAGGCACACTGCTTACTAAACCAGGGAGATAATTCAATCTATAGTTTGAAGGTCAGCAGTCTAAATAAAATTATAGTAACCGCTCAAGTAACTATCATCAAACCGCATGAGGATTTATTATGAAACGAGCATTAGTCACCGGTGGAAGTGGAATGATTGGCCGAGCGATTTGTTACCGTTTAGCACGAGAAGGATTTTATGTGATGGTCCATGCTCATCACCATTGGGAAATGGCACAAGCCATCGTTAGTAACATTCAGCAGGCTGGTGGGGCGGCGGAAACCATAAGTTTTGATGTAACTGATACTCAGGCTACTCGTCTGGCTTTGGAAACCTGGTTGCTGGTGGCCCCCATTCAAGTGTTAGTCAATAATGCTGGAATCTATGCCGATGCTCCCTTGGCCGGCATGAATCATACTCAATGGTCTCAAGTGATTGAGGTGAATTTGAATGGTTTTTTCAATGTCACGCAACCATTATTGTTGGCTATGATGAGTACCCGTTGGGGACGCATTGTCAACATCTCCTCCATTGCGGGCTTAGTGGGCCATCGAGGACAAGCCAATTATGCGGCGGCTAAAGCGGGTTTGCATGGTGCCACTAAATCGTTGGCACTAGAACTGGCTTCGCGTGGAATCACTGTTAACGCGGTAGCCCCTGGCATTATTGAAAGTGCGATGACGAAACAAATCTTCACCGAAGAATTGATTAAACAGTTGGTGCCGATGAAACGGGCCGGGACCCCCGAAGAAGTCGCAGCCCTCGTCAGTTTTCTGGTTTCGGAAGAAGCGGGTTACATTTCTGGACAGGTGATTAGTGTTAATGGGGGGATGGTTTAGTTGACCCCAAATCGGTTTAGCTTTCCTAAATGTCACCACTTTAGGAAAGTTCCTCAATCAACTAATCCGTTTTGCTATCTTCACCTGACCTGTCATCTGTGTCCACCACTTCCCCACATAATACCAATGCAACAAATAGCCTTCTTTAAGCAAATGCCACCAGGTGATTTTTCGAAGTTGCCACTGCGATTCTGCCGCACACAATTCGTATGGTATGCCCAATCCATTGGCGATAGCCTGAATCCGTGCTAAATGGTAACGGTTACTAATAAAAACTACAGGCTCTTGCTCTTCAATCATCGTCGTTAATGTCGTTAATAAAGAACGAACTTGTTGCAAATTCTCTAAAGTGTGACGAGAACTGTCGGCTACCTGTATTTGGTCAAGAGCAATACCTTGTTTTACCAAATAATCTCGTCCAGCTTGGGCTTCGGTGACTTCCGCAGTGCTGTTTTTACTACCGCCAACAATCAAAATTAGTCTAGCTATAGAAGAATTGAGACTTAACATAGCGCGGTTTAAACGCTCGGCATATTCTTCGGTCACGCCCGTATTTGACAAACGTTGTCCCAAGACGACTCGATAACCTAAAGATTTGGCTTGAGTTGAAGCGGACTTGGCTACTTGATAGACCCTGCTACATGACCATAACAGAGAAATTCCTCCTGTTGCCACCAGCACTAGATTAGACAACATTAACATGGCCCAACCCTCTCCTCCTATGCAATCCAAACGCCAGCGTTGCCAATACGGTTTGATAAAAACATTAAAGAAATGATACGGACAAAAGCCTTGTGACAATAGTTGCCAGGCCACCATGCGGGTAATTCGCACAATATCCACCACTGCGCGAAAATGACTGGGCCTGGCCGCCTTGGCATACACTGCGGCAATGGGAATAGGAACACTCGTCACACCCAATTTAGCCGCTTGAATTAAGACTTCACTTTCAAACACAAAACTTTTTGATTTATCCAGTTTTAGTTGGAGTTGTTTTAATAGTTCGACAGGGTATAGACGAAATCCCGATTGACTATCCGCAATGGCATACCCAGAGGCCCAAGAAATCCAAAAATTGGCTATGTGATTGGCGTAATAACGCTGACGAGGAAAAGCCGCTGAGTTTGCCAGCCGTGAACCAATAATGATAGATTCTGGGGTAACTTGCCATTGTTCTATAAAACGAGGAATATCTTCGGGTTGATGCTGACCATCAGCATCCAAGGTAATCACGGCGGACATGCCCATGGTTAATGCGGCTTGCATTCCTTTCCATAAACTGATAGCCTTCCCTTGGTTGACTGGGTTATGTAACAGCGTTATGGGCAAATCCAGGAGAGCAGTAGCGGTATTATCCGTAGAGCCATCATTAACGACAATAATTGGTGAATCATAGCGCAAGGTCCTTTGTATTATTTGACGAATAGTAGTTTCTTCGTTATAAGCGGGAATAACGATGGCGAATTTTTTCATAATTAGTGTATTCTAAAAGGATGTTTCAAAATAATGTTCACGATTAATTTTAGAAAAGTTTACTATACCATCCTCGACTCCTCCTTCTTATAGTTCCCACGCTCGGCGTTGGAATGCCGGTTCAGGGCGCTCGGCGTTCGTGCTCACGCCCAATGCCAAGCATCACTGCCATTAAGTTAAGGAATCCCCCGATCGGGTTTTAACCTTGAAGGTCTGGTTTTAGACCTTCAAGGTTTTTTTGGCCGGCTTAACTTAATGGCATTGATGCCGAGCATCTAAGCGACATTTCTACGCCGAGCGTGGGAACGAGAAGAAATGATAAACTAAGTACTGAAGCAGAAATTCGGCGGTATTTTCCCTCACCCCGGCCCCTTTCGCAAAGGGAGAGGGAAGAAATAAAATACGAGAACATTTCTGCTTCAGTACTTATAACTCTTCTATTCGATTTCGGGAATTCGCTTCGCTCATTTCCGAAATAGTATCACCCTGATTTCAGAACTACCATTTGTTAAATGGTAGTCAAATTTGAGGTCACAGAGGAGAGAATAAATTTACCAGAAAATACTCAAATCGTCAAGCTATACATGTAGCTAATTTGACCAACTAAAAAATTGTTAGTTGACTTGATAATTTTGCGCCAATCCATTCCCCTGACTCGCCGCCAACTGAAACCACTTAGTTGCTTCGGTTAAGTCTGGAGCCAAATCGAGAACACCATGAGCATACATCACTCCCAAAATACACTGCGCTACTTCCTCCCCTTGTTGAGCCGCTAATTTAAACCATTTCACTGACTCCTGAAGATTGAGGTTTACCCCCAGACCATTGGCATACATTACCCCTAAATTAAACTGCGCTAACAAATGACCTTGATTAGCCGCCTGCATATAACAATTCATCGCAGTTTGATAATCTTGAGCCATTCCGCGACCACGCGCCGCCAAATTGCCTAATTGAAACAGTGCTCCACCATGCCCTTGTGCGGCGGCTTGATGATACCAGTGTCGAGACGTTGTATATTCTTCCTGCTCCTCCAGTAACTGCCCCAAACGATATTGAGCCTCTACTTGTCCTTGTGGCGCTGCCAACTGATACCAAACTTGCGCAGTTTCAAGCGCCGGCGGAGTTTCCTGCTCATATCGCTCACCTAAACTAAACTGTGCCTCTGCCGACCCTAATTGAGGAGAACCATGCAAAGCCACATACCAACTTTGAATAGCCCAATCCGCCAACATTATTTTAATGCCGGTCGACTCGGCCAACCGTTGAACTAATGCACTGAATAGAAAAAGAGGTGGGCGGGCCGGTAACACGGCTAACAATTCTGCCACTATCCCTAAATTAATCGCACTGATTAAAATTTCACACTGATATTGATAGGACACATGATCGCGTAACAACTTCGCCAACTCGTCAGGATAATCACAAAGTACCGTGCCATATTGTTGAAACAATTTATGCAAAATTTTTCGCGGTCGATACAAAGTATTTAAATTATGTTGCGCTAGGGAATGGCCTCCTTGTGCGGCCAGACGATACCACTGCGCCGCTATTGCAAAATTGGCTTCAATCTCTTCTCCCAAATGATATAACCAACCGAAATAAAATTGTACTTCGGTAGAAAGTTGTCGCGGGTCGGTGACAGTAATTCCAGCTTGATTCAGTATGGTGCAAAGCGTAGGTTGAAGCAGTGTGGATGGAAAATTAACCGCATATAGGGTATTCATAGATAATTTCATAGATAATGGTTGAACAATTAGAGTAGATTTGACAACTGTTAAAAATTGGTCAAATCTGGGGTTAAATCTCTCCTACTTACTCTCTGTGTTTTGGTTGCTGAATCGTGTGCAGAGAGGAGTGTGGATAGGTGCGAGAATCGTCATTACAGTTATATTTTTGTGGATTACGATGAATCTAGCTGGCCAGATGGACCAAATAATTATCGGAATCTAGCAACAGGTGTTTGAACGGTTTTTCAAAGAGATTACTAGAAATAACATTATTGACTACCTCGTTGGTGAGGTCGAGTACAACAGATTGACGAAATGAACGGATTATGTCAGAACGTGTTTTAAACATCAATTGGTTCTTCAAACAGCGAGTTAGAGAAACAGAAACGTTGCCAAAATCGTACCCGTTCCTCCAACGACTGCCACCGATACTACTACGGTGTCTGAATCAGAATTTTCAGAGTTTAAGAATTAACCGAATAAACCCTCCATTCAGAACATTCTGATTCTCCTCACTTCTCCATGAGTCCAAAACCTGTTTTGGACTCCCCCCCCATTCTGAAAATCCTCAAATTCTGACAATCCTACTTTCTTACTCCAGCACTTTCTGCAACACCGCCTTCACCACTTCGGGCTACCAAAACTGTGCCTTCACTGCCGAGGCGGCATAAGACTTTAACGTTCCCCGTTCAAACCGATGCAAATACTCCATTCCCAACTCATCCTCATTAAACCGTCCATGGGTAACAATACCAACCATCCACTCGGCACTCTAAAGCATCGCTTTGAACCCCTGAGCAGTCTGATTCTCCTTCCACGCCATCACTTGATGATGAATGTCTTCAATACTACGATTTCCCCAATACTCCGCAATTTCTTGAATACTATCCCCAGTGCCACGTTCTAACAATATCACAAATTGGGTAGCGCGGTCTAAGCCGAGTTGTTCAGTTAAGATTGACCAACCTTCACGAAGTAAGGTAAGGGCTTCGGGTGGGGTGGTTAACGGCAGCAGATTCATTTTAGTTCTCCTGTATTAAATTGGTTCATAAAGCGTATTGGGTTCATGGCCGAAAAATAGCCAGGATGCCAAGGCTTTATCAAACGACGATAACATTTTGCTTGAGTCAGTTGAGTGATTTTTTGGTCCGCCGAGAGAAAATAACGCGCTTTTCCAAAAATCGCTGAGGCAACGTGTAAAGCATCACGCGCACGAATGTGACAGTGAGTTTCTATGAGTTGTCCCAGAGTTAATAGTTCTGGTGAACTGTCAATATGGTGTGTACCGAAACTCAAGTATTTCTCTAGTTTAGCACGTTTTTCTGGTGTCAGAATATTATAAACTTCAAATAGTAAAATATCAGAAGTTAGAAGTATTAACTGATGATTTTTCACTGCTTGGATAATTTCCAGAAAAGCATTAGCTTCAGCTTGAATTTGTGGTTGCTTCTGGTCGTCAAAGGGACGCGAATATAGATTGGTATCAAGATAAATNAGAATAGGATAAGAGTTATTCAACAAAGAGAGTTCCTCTTAAATAATTGCAGAAAGAAGCACTTGAGTATTAGTATCATTGAATATAATGAGGATAACGGATTAGCCATCAAGAGTCAAGTAATGAAGTTGTCAGAATCAGAATTTTCAGAATTTAAGAATTAACAGAATGAACCCCCATCCCATTCTGAAAATTCTAAAATTCTGATTCTGACAAGATGAAGTTAAACCTGACAGGTCTTCAAGACCTGTCAGGTTTGCCGACCACCTCATTCTGAAAATTCTGATTCAGACCACTACTTCCCCCCCCACCTTCTGCAACACCGCCTTCACCGCTTCGGGTTGCCAAAACTGCGCCTTCACTTCCGAGGCCGCATAAGACTTTAATGTTCCCCGTTCAAACAGACGCAAATACTCCATCCCCAACTCATCCCCATCAAACCGACCATCGGGCAACAACACCAACCGACCGCCATTGTCAAAGGAATGAAAGGAGACCACGAGTTGCCCGCTGGCAACTTCATAAAACGCTAAAGGTCCCTCACTAACCTGTGGCCACCACATACTTGCCTAATTTGTTATGGTTAGTAAAACAGTTATGGAAATATTATGCGTAAGACGAGTTAGAATGTCAAATACCTAGAAATTAGCTAATAATACATATATAATATACACCTTATTCTATTTTCGATGCTTAATGTGAATTATTCATAAAGATTGACTTGAAAAAATTAACTTTGCCCCCATATCCCGCCCCAACGCCACAGTGCGATATACACGCAATTTCAATTTACACACGAATTTTATTCATTTAAAATGATCAACCAAATGATAATATGGCATTACACCACTAGCGATTATCTTGATCCCATCCTAAGCACTGGAGAATTGAAGACGACAAATCTAAGCGTCACTCATGGGGAAAAACCTATATTGTGGTTCTCAAGCAATCAAGAATATGAACGCACTGCATATAGAGCCAATGATAATGGGAAACCATTCACCTTTGAAGAACATATAGAACATTTCGGTGGTTTTGTTCGCTTTGGCATTCTGTATGTTGGAAATGTTGGATTAGAAATTTTTCCATGGGAAAGCGGAAAATTAGCTGATGTGGCATGTATACCTGAAGAAGAAGTAAAAAGACTAGAAGACTCAGCAAAAGCAGAATGGTGTAGGGCAGATCCCAATGAGTGGTATGGCGTTTTAAAAAACGTACCCGTGTCGAGTTGTGCAAGTATTCAAATATTAAATATAAACGAGTTCAAGAAGAGCAAAGGAATAGAGTGGATAGACATTCGTGAAACTATCAAATGCTAACTACTCATCAATACAACCTTATGTAATAAATCAAAATTTAAAGAATTGATTAGGATTAAGTCAGAATCCATTGGATTAATTCCTGTCAATTCTGAAAATTTTGATTCAGACAATTCAGTTCAGATTCAGTTTCCTGAAGGAACTTAGTTTTTAACACTAAACGTTTGAGTAAGCAAAACCGGAGGATATAACTATGTTGCCCATTAATGAAAAAAGAGTTGACGCTGCTGAACAGCAAATTGAAAGTGAAAAAAAGAATGTGGACTATGATACCAGAGAGTTCACGATAGAATTTTTGGTGCAGAAATATCTAAAGGATCAAGATAAGGACGATAACGAACTATATGTTCCAGAATACCAACGAGAATTTGTGTGGGACGAATACAGACAATCCAGGTTAATCGAGTCCATTATCTTGGGGCTACCTATTCCTCTCATTTTTGTTGCTGAAATTCATGAGACTGGCAGACTAGAAATTGTTGATGGCTCCCAGCGTATCAGAACTCTGGCGGCCTTTTTGAACCATGAATTATGTTTAAAGGAGCTAACTACCCTAAAGGAACTCAATGGTTTTTATTTTGATAATCTTAGTGCCTCTCGCCAACGGAAATTCAAAAATCTACCCATACGGATAGTTGTTCTCTCTTCAGAGGCCACCGAAGCCGTGAGAAACGACATGTTTGACCGCCTTAATACCAGTAGCTTGCCTCCATTTCCAATGGAAAAACGCAAAGAAATCTATCGAGGCAAGTTTAACGACTTCGTGTTCAGATGTGCTGGAAATGAGTCATTCAAAGAGCTTTGTCCTATGGGTTCTATTTTTGTAAATAGGCAAGAAGAGGCTGAACTTGTCCTCCGATTTTTTGCCTTTTCAGAAACCTATCCAACTTTTGCTTTGGACAAAGTTGATTTAGAACGGAACGGGGTGGAACGTTTCTTAGATAAATATCTTGATATGAAGAATGAGACCGCCACCGATTCCGAAATAATGAACAGCAAGCTGCAACAATTTGAAAAGATGTTAGCGTTTGTGAAAAGGACTTTTCAGAATGGTTTTGCGAAACGATCAGATTCAACGGGCACCTCAAGACCTTATTTTGAAGCCATCGCGGTTGGTACTCATCTTGCGTTGGAAAAAGAACCCAACTTAAAGGTAACAACCCCCAACTGGATAAACTTTGATTACAAACAGCAAAATGAGTTTTACCGATTACTGTCTGGACGTTATCGTACTCATAAACCTGAACAGCTAAGACAACGAATTGAATTTGTCAGAAACCACCTGTTGCAGGGCAAAACCGTATGAGAGACTTCTTAACAGACTTCCACAGCAAAGTTCAAGAAATTGAGCAATATTTCGAATTTGTGGCTAAAATTGACGAAGTGGAGAGTCACAGGCGAGATACAATATTGTTTCCTGATCAAACTCAATATGTGGTTAACCATGATTTGCAGAAAATTCTGAGGGCCAATTGCTACCTGCTTCTCTATAACCTGATAGAATCTTCTATTCGAAATGGAATTATCGCTATTTATGATGCCATTCATAGAGAAAGGTTAAGTTACACTGAGGTAGGTAGTCGCATTCAAACAATCTGGTTGACCCAGAGGTGTAGGGGTTTAACTGACCCCTCCATCCGTAAAGAAACCATCGTAAAGACAGTTGCAGAAATCTTAGAGGAAGTTAACCAAACAAGTCCGCTATCTTTGGAAAAAAGCCAGTTGCGTATCTCAGGTAACCTGGATTGGGAACTTATTGAGGAATTAATCAAGCAATATGGTTTTTTTGGTTCAATAGCGCAGAACAAGAAGG
>BS_KBA_SWE02_21mDRAFT_10000751_pt1 | contig 12295 bp, 14 predicted proteins | sample BalSeasSWE02_21m_FD_9196 | JGI IMG/M metagenome (IMG submission 9196)
ACCTTAAATTTAATGAAGTATATTCGTAAAAAATACGTTCATCAATTCTTCCATCTTCTTCAAGTGTGTAAAAATCGTAATTTGAACAAACAATAAGCACTTTGTTAATTCTGTTTTGCATTAACTTATTAAATGCAACTTCTTCAAATTCATAGGTTCTTAAATCTGGCAGTAACTTTTTTGTCATTTTTTAGTCTTTATTTTCCCTAAGCAAGATACCATTTTACTAGGCAATTTTTATGTTTTTTCACTAAAACAACTCTTGTTTATAAAAAAAGGGCTACTTAATAGCAACCCTTTCAGTGTAACGAAGAACATTTAAAATTAACTGAATTTTGCACAAAAATTGCATAAACAATTCTTAACAAAAACATAAATTGGATATTTTATATTTCACAATTTATACTGCATTATTTTGTGTTTTAATTAAAAAACAGGTCAAATATAATTTATTTTTAAACTATACTCAACCTTTTTACCATTTATTTCAAAATTATGACATTTTTTCTAAAACGTTTTCGTAAACCGAATTTAAAGACTTTCACAATAGGTTTTAAAAGCCCTTAAATTTTCATAAAAAAGTGCCTGAATGATTAAAAGTCAAATGCAAGCAAACAAAATAAAAATGCGTAAATTTGCGCAGTAATTTTATATAAAAATGTTAGATAAAGTAAAAGAATTGATTGGGGAAGTTTCTGAATTTAATTCAACTTCCAAAGATGATATTGAAACTTTTAGAATTAAGTTTTTAAGCAAAAAAGGGTTGTTAAACGATTTGTTTGATGAATTTAAAAATGTTGCCCCTGCCGAAAGAAAGGAATTTGGACAAGCGTTAAATACCTTAAAAAATTTAGCTCAAGATAAAGTTAACCAGTTAAAAGATGCACTTGAAAATGCCAACGAACAAAAAGGTGGTTACGGAGATTTAACCAGACCTCATGAACCTATTGAATTAGGTTCTCGTCACCCAATTTCATTGGTTAGAAATAAAATTATTGATGTTTTTTCACGCATTGGATTTACAGTTTCTGAAGGTCCAGAAATTGAAGATGACTGGCATAATTTTACCGCATTAAACTTGCCAGAATACCATCCGGCACGTGATATGCAGGATACTTTTTTTATTGAAACAAATCCTGATATTTTATTAAGAACTCACACTTCAAGTGTGCAAGTTCGTTATATGGAAAGTCATAAACCACCAATTAGAACCATTTCTCCGGGTCGTGTTTTTAGAAATGAAGATATTTCAGCGCGTTCACATTGTATTTTTCATCAGGTTGAAGGTTTGTATATTGATACAGATGTTTCTTTTGCCGATTTAAAACAGACTTTGTTGTATTTCACCAAAGAGATGTTTGGGAAATCTAAAATTCGTTTGCGCCCATCTTATTTTCCTTTTACAGAGCCTAGTGCTGAAGTAGATATTTACTGGGGTTTGGAAACTGAAACCGATTATAAAATTACAAAAGGCACAGGCTGGTTAGAAATTATGGGCTGCGGTATGGTAGATCCAAATGTTTTAAAAAATACCAATATTGACCCTGAAGTTTACTCTGGTTATGCTTTTGGAATGGGTATTGAACGCATTGCCATGTTGTTGTATCAAATTCCTGATATTAGAATGTTTTATGAAAACGATGTTCGATTTTTAGAACAATTTAAATCTGTATTGTAATTGACGAGTATAGCGTAGTTAGAATTGAGAATTGAATAGCTGGTAAACGTAATTGAAAACTGAATCGTATTTCAACTTTCTCAATACTAAATTCTTCGTACTAAATACTAATTAACAAAAATGAAAAAAGACATTCAAATTCCTGAAGTGAGTGAAATTTTTATGGCAATTGTAAAAGAGCACAATGAAGAATTTCAATGTGAAGACTGGAACGCTTATATTATTAATAATAAGACTGTTGATATAGAAATGGTGTTGATTGTTTCTAAAGGTTATGATGAGGATAAATTGATTGAAACTTCATTAATGCGTCATAAAATTGAAAAATTACCTGCAAATTCTTTCGCAAAAGTTGAATTACTTTCAAATGAGGTATTAAAATTATCTAACTTTTTTAACGTTACTTTTTTTGAAGGAAATGCCATGTTCGATAAAAAATATTTGTTTGAAAAAGGTTCCATTAAAGAAGGTTCTTTAAGAATGATTCCTTTGTTAAATAAACGTGGTATATTGGCAAAATAATTTTTTACTAAATCATTATGAAATACTGTTTTATTACACTTTTTATGAGTTTTCAATTTTTAACTGCTCAAAATATTCCTATGTATGTTGGTACTTATACAAATGCAGAAAGCAAAGGCATTTACTATTATGATTTTAACATTGAAACGGGTAAATTATCAAATAAAAAATTAGCTGCTGAAATTGAAAACCCTTCATTTTTGGCATTTTCAACAAACAAAAAATTGCTTTATGCAGTAGGTGAAGTGAATAATTTTGACAGCAATAGTAGTGGCTCTGTAAACGCATACGCTGTTGCTGAAAATGGTACGCTTCAATTTATAAATAACGTAAGTAGCAATGGAGCGCATCCATGTCATATTTCAGTAAATAATGAAAACACTAAGGCAGTAATTTCTAATTACTCCGGTGGAAATATTTCTATTCATACTATTGAAAAAAACGGAAATCTAAATGAAGCTTTTCAAGTAATAAACCACAATTTAGACATTGTAAAATCTCATGCACACTCCGCGAAATTTTTAAAAAACAATTTATTTGTAGCTGATTTAGGGCGTGATATTTTAGCGCAATATGCTGAAAAGGACAACCAATATGCCTTAAAAGAAAATTATTCAATGGAAGCTGGTGCTGGCCCTCGTCATTTTGAAATTTCAAAAGACGGCGCATTTATTTATGTGATAAATGAATTTAATTCAACCGTTTCAGTACTTAAAAATAACGGTGAAAGCTATTCAAATATCCAAAATATTGGCACTTTAAATAAAGATTACGAAGGTGAAAATTCGTGTGCCGACATTCATTTATCTATAAATCAAGCCTTTTTATACGGCTCAAATCGTGGTGAAAACACCATAGTAGTTTATAAAAGAAATGTTGAAAACGGAACACTAGAAAAAATACAATCTATTTCAGTTGAAGGAAACTGGCCACGTAATTTTGCCATAGGTCCTAATGGGAAATTTTTACTGGTTGCAAACCAAAGAAGTAATAATATTAGTGTTTTTAAAATAGATCAAAAACTAGGAAAACTTGCTTTTTTATACAACGAAGCATTTGATTCGCCTGTTTGTTTATTGTTTTAAAATAAAATAATAAATATTATCGTTACCGTTATACCTGAATGAAGTTAAGTAACCGCTTTTTTCGGAATCAAATAAAATGCCTAACTCATCAAATTCAGAATTGAATTCGTTTGCTTTTATAGGTATTCCCCACCTTCCTTGTTTTCTTTCAATTTTGTAAATATTAAAAACACCTTCAGCTCTTTTTACTTTATCTAGAACTATTTCGCCATTTTCATTAGTTGTATATGCTACTCCTATTATTTCGCCATTAAAAATATTCGATGAAAAATAAATTGTGTTTTCATTATAAATTGTTGGGTTTATAATATCAAAATTGGGGTGGGAAATGAAAACCAAGCTCTTTTTTTCCCATTCATTTGCATCATTTTTTACAAATTCTAAAATATGAAGTATTTCCTTTTCAGAACTTACTAAAACCATTTGCTTTCCATTGGCAGAAATTGAAGGGTCTGTATAGGAAAAATTTTTGTCGCAAAAATCTAATTTTTCTATTTTTTTAACTTTTAAATCTTCTAGAATTCCTTTATAAATGGTTGAATTAAAATAACCCCTTGTGTCCATTCTTTTTGAAATTCCTGTAAAATAAATTTCATTTTCGTGAACAGTTGCAGCTCCAAATTGAAACTTATTACCTAAAGGTATTTTTATAGAAACTGATTGTAAATCGGAGTAAAATAGATTGTATGAATTGTCTTTATATTTAGAAACAAACATAAGTCCGTTTTTATAAAATGCAGGAAATACGTTGCCTGTTGAAGTGTTTGATAAGTAGGTTTCAAATAGCTGAATGCTGTCGGTTTCTTCTATTAGATACATTTCCTGCGCTGTGGCAGAAAGCATAAAAAACATAAAAAACAATTGCAAACATGTATTTTTCATTTGAAGCAATATTTTGTTTGAACTTCAAATATATAAAACTTTATAATTGATTGTGGTTTAATAAATTAAAGCTTACACAGTTTTTCGCCAAATGCTTCTACCTTTCCCCAATCTGTATATTCAATTTTTGTGTTTTTATCAGTAGGTCCTTTTGTCATCCACATGATAAATTGAATCATAATTCTGTCAAAAGTTTTGTATTTTTTATAGTCTAACATCCCACCAAAAACCTCTACCAAAGTTGGTTTCCAATTTATTGTTTTAAAAAATTTAACAACATAAGGGTTTGTTTCAGGAGTATTTTTTTCGGGCTTTCTGGCAACTAAATTAACTGAGAAAAAAGCTGTTTTTACAGTATCTAATTGCTGCTTGTTGGCATTTATAAAATTGATAATTTTTTCATTATGAACACCATATCTTATACTGGCTCCAATTATCAACGTATCAAAAGTTAAAATATCTTCCTTAAATTCATCTACTGAAAAAAGTTGTACGTCTAAATTATTTTGTAATAGTTGAACTTCAAGTTTTTCACATATTTTCAATGTTTGACCATCAACTGTTGAATAAATTATTGCTGTTTTTTTAGCCATAAGTAGCCTTTTAATTTAGGTATTGCATTACATTTAATACGCTTTCAAATTTATAATAATTCTGTTTCTTATTTTATGACATATGTCAACCAAAAAAGCTGCTGGAATTTTATTTATATAACCAAACGCATAAAAAAAGCACATCTAACAAGATGCGCTTAAATTTAAAAAGTTTTGAAATAATATAATTATATTACTCTTACGTTTACTGCGTTTAAACCTTTTTTACCTTCTTTAAGTTCGAACTCAACTTCGTCACCTTCTCTGATTTCATCAATCAGTCCTGAAATGTGAACAAAGTATTCTGCTTTTGAACCATCTTCTGTTACAAATCCAAAACCTTTAGATTCGTTAAAAAATTTTACTGTACCTTTTTTCATTGTTAAAATAATAAATTAAAGCACAAAGGTAGTATTTTTAACATTTAACTGCATTTATTTTTTAATTTTATTTTTAAACCTTTAAAATCAGTTTTCTAATCCAATAATTCTGTTAACTTTTTAAAAGTACTTTTAGGGTTTTTATTTTGGTATAAAACATCGTAAACAGCATCAATAATAGGTGTTTTAACCTCATGGTTTTCATTTAATAAATAGGCGCTTTTTGCAGCATAATAGCCTTCTGCAACCATACTCATTTCCATCATAGCACTTTTAACAGTGTAACCTTTTCCAATCATATTTCCAAACATACGGTTTCTACTAAAAACCGAATAGCCAGTAACTAATAAATCTCCTAAATAGGCCGAATTATTAATATTTCGCTTCATTTTATGACGTTTTTTTATAAATCGCTTCATTTCTCGAATTGAATTCGACATTAAAACCGACTGGAAATTGTCTCCATATCCCAAACCATGAGCAATACCAGCTGCAATGGCAAAAATATTTTTAAGCATAGCGGCATATTCTGTACCAATAATATCGTCGGAAGTTTTTGTTTTTATATAGTCACTCGATAAATATTTACCTACCAAATCAGCTTTTTCAGTATCCTGACAGGCAATTGTTAAATACGATAAACGTTCCATGGCAACTTCTTCAGCATGACAAGGACCCGTTATTACACCAATATTTTCAATTGGAATATTCAATTTTTCATTAAAATGCTGACCAACAATTAAACCACTTTCAGGAATAATTCCTTTTATGGCTGAAAAAATAATTTTTGAAGTATAATCAACTGTAATTTTTTCTAATTCGCCTTTTAAAAAAGCCGAAGGAATGGCAAAAATTAAAATATCAGCATAGCTTATTAATTCATCAATATTGCTTGATAAATATAATTTTTTTACATCTAACTCGGCCGAACTTAAATAATTTGGATTGTGCTGATTTTCCTTAATATATTCAACGGAAGTTTCATTACGCACATACCATCCAACTTCATTTAAATTTTCGCATAGCATTTTTACAATTGCAGTTGCCCAACTTCCACTTCCAAAAACGGCAATTTTAGGATTTTCAATCATTTTAAAAGTAATTTTAAGTGGTAAAAGTAAAGAAATTGAATCAATTCAGCTCTTAAAATTTAGTTATAATACTTTCAATATTTTTTAAATAAGAGCCTCCAAACAAGTTTAAGTGAATTAATAAAGGATACAAATTGTAATAATCTTTGCGCTCCATAAACCCTTTTTCTAACGGATAAATCTGTTGATAATAGTTATAAAAACCATTAGAAAAACCGCCAAACAATAAACTCATTGCTAAATCAACTTCTCTATGCCCATAATAAACCGCTGGATCAATGAATATCGCTTTTTCATTTGTTGAACAAATAAAATTTCCACTCCATAAATCACCATGCACTGCACAAGGTTCTTCGATTGGGAAAATTTCAGGTAGTTTTTTGTGTAAATTTTCAAATAGAAATACATGCTTTTGTTGAAGTCTTTTTGAATTAAAAGCCAATTTAACTTGTGGTTTTAACCTGTTTTCAATAAAAAAGTCTGAAAAATTGTTAAAAAATGAATTGTTTTGAAACAATTGCCCCATATAATTATGGTGGCCTAAACCAAATTTTTCGCCTTTGTGCTGATGTAAATTTGCCAATTGAAAAGCGAATTTTTCCCAAAAATTACTTATTATATTTCCGCTTTCAATCCACTCTAAAACCAAATAAATTGAATTATTAAAAGCGCCTTCAATAATAATTTTCGGAACTAAAGCTGAATGATTTTCTAAAAATTGCAATCCTAAAACCTCTTCTTTAAATCCATTTTCAAAAACATATAAAGTATTTGTTTTTACAAAAAAAGTATGATATTCACTTATAATTTTATAGGTATTATTTATAGAGCCACCACCTATTTGTTGCCACCTACAATTTAATTTTGTTGAAAATTTTTGGTTTAAACTTGTTTCAATATGTTGATGCAACTCTAAATTCACACATTAAAAATACAACATTCTGTGGAAAAATTTAATCATCAAAAAAACTTTAAACCCTTTGATTATTAATTTATAAGTTAATCGCTTTTAAATGCTATATTTACTTAACTAATTCACTCAAAAACTACTTCTTATGAAAACAACCTTAATGCTTTTAGCAATTTTCATGTCATTTTCAATTGGTTTGCAAGCGCAAAACACATCAAAAAAAATTAAACCTCATAAAGTTTGGATAACGCTAATGGACGGAATAAAAGTAAAAGGCGATTTATATTCGGCTGATGATGTGTCTATTAAAATAGCAGAAAACAATTCATTAGACGTTTCAAATTTAACAGCCATTAGTAATCAGAAAATTGATGTTATTAAAATTAGAAGAAAAGGTAAAATTGGAAAAGGAGCCTGGATTGGAGCTGCTTCTGGCGCTGGATTTGGTATCATATTAGGATTGGCTACGGAAGATGATGGTTGGGAAGGATTGGTTGCAACAGCTGAAGGAATTTTCTTTGGTGCTGTTGGCACTGGTGTTGGTGCCGGGATTGGAGCTATTAAAAAAAGAATACAAATAAATGGTAATATTGATATTTATAAAAGTCGCTTAAGCGAAATTCAATCTTATTCATTAGTACCTAACAACGCCACGAATTAAAAAAGATTTTCTTTAAAAGTCTCTGATATAATAAAACTTCAAAACAAAAAACAACGTAATAAACAATAGTTGGCACGAGTCAAGTTTTTAATGAATACTTTTGTACTTTTATACGGTTAATTTTTTCACATTTGAGCGGACTTAAACGATTTTTAAAAGACACTATTATTTACGGAATTGCAGCCGTTTTACCGCGAGTAATTAATTTTTTACTGGTTCGCATTCACACAGATGCTTTACCCGCTGATGATTATGCTGTAAATAGCGATTTTTATATTTGGACAGCTCTTTTTGCTGTGTTGTTAACTTTTGGAATGGAAACAGCTTTTTTTAGGTTTTACAATACCGAAAATAAAAAAGATGCCTTGGTGTCCACTTCATTTATAAGTATGCTAATTACTGTAATTGGATTTGTTATTGTTATTGCGCTATTCTTCGATTTTTTTCAAACCTTTTTCGATTTTAAAAACAACCCATTACGCCTAAAATTGTTTGTTGGAATTTTAGCTTTAGATACCATTTCTATGATTCCTTTTGCGTATTTGAGAGTGTCTAACAGACCCATTAGATACGCGGGAATTAAGTTGGTAAACGTTGGGGTTATTGTAATAATTAATCTCTTATTTTTAAAGTTTATTCCAGAGTTTTTAGAACAAGGTAAAAATCTGCCAGCCCTAATTAAAGATCACTACCTTGAAGCTGACAAAGTAAATTACATATTTATTGCCAATATTTTTGGAAGTGCAATTTCATTATTCATGCTTATGCCTTATTTAATGAAATTCAAATTTGATTTCGATTTTCATTTATTAAAAAAAATACTGGTTTACAGTTGGCCAATTATGGTTGCTGGTTTGGCTTATGTAATTAATGAAAACTTAGACAAATTTTTAATAAAACGAATGATTGGTGATACTGAAATGGGTATTTACAGCGCCTGTTATAAACTCGCCATTTTTATGAATTTGTACATTATGGCATTTCGTCTTGGTGCTGAGCCTTTCTTTTTTAACAATGCTGATAAAAAAAATGCAAAAGAAACCTATGCGAAAATTATGAACTATTTTGTAATAATTGGAGCATTGGTTTTAATAGGAATCGTAGCATATATAGATATTTTAAAACATTTTATAAATCCAAATTATTGGGGAGCGTTAGTTATTGTCCCTGTGGTGCTTTTAGCTAATTTATTTTTAGGTATTTATTACAATCTGGGTATTTGGTACAAACTAACCGATAAAACAATTTACGGTATGTATTTTTCAATTGTAGGAGCGGTTATTACCATTGTTTTAAATATTTGGTTAATTCCTGTAATTGGTATTATGGCTTCTGCCTACGCGACTTTAATAGCTTATGGAAGTATGGCAATTGTTTCCTATTTGGTTGGAAAAAAATACTATCCTGTGAATTACAATTTAAAAAAGATAATCATTTATTTAAGTGCCTCTGTTGGAATTTGTATCCTTTCATTTAATTATTTTAGAGGTAATTTTTGGATTTCAACTTTGTTTGTTTTAATATTTTCAGGAATTATTTATTGGAATGAAAAAAAGGAATTGGCATTATTTTTAAACGAAAATAAGATGAAAAAGTTGAATGTTTTATATCATTTTCTTATTTGCTTTTTCATTTGCTTTTTCACAAAATGTAGATGATAGAAAATCAACCGCAGCTGAAAACGTATCTATCATTCAAAAAGAATTTTTAATCCCAGAACTCAACAATATTGATCATAAAATTTGGGTGTATTTACCTCCAAATTATAATCAATCTTCAAAAAAATATCCAGTAATTTATATGCACGATGGTCAAAATTTATTTGATGCCAAAACTTCATATATAGGTGAATGGGAAGTTGATGAAACCTTGAATAATTTATTCGATAAAACAAAAAAAGGGTTTATTGTTGTTGGTATTGAAAATGCAGGTGAAGAACGGATAAATGAATATACTCCTTGGAAACACGAAAAATATGGAGGTGGAAAAGGCGAAATCTACATCGATTTTATTGTAAATACTTTAAAACCTTTTATAGACCAAAGTTACAGAACAAAACCACAACAAAAGTATACTGGATTGATGGGGAGTTCTTTAGGTGGGTTGATTTCTTATTACGGCGGATTGAAATACCCTGATATTTTCGGAAAAATTGGTGCTTTGTCTACTTCGTTTTGGTTTTCTTCAGAAGTTGAAAATTTCACCAAAGAAAATGGCAATCTTAAAAAAGTAAAATTGTTTTTATTAGTTGGCGAAAAAGAAGGTGAAGGTATGGTTGAAGACACTCAAAAAATAGAAAATTTATTGTTAGAAAAGGGTTTTAAGGCTAAAAATTTAACTTCAAAGATAAATTCTGAGGGTGAGCACAATGAAGCCTTTTGGAAAAGTGAATTTTTAGAAATTATTGAATGGCTTTACAACATTAAATAGATAAAAATTTAATAAAATGACCATTAACAGTGAACCCATAATTGTTGAAGAAATATTCAATACAAACACTGCAACTCTTTGGAAAGCCATTACAAATGTTGATGAAATGCGACAATGGTTTTTTGAAAATATTGAATCATTCGAAGCTAAAATTGGGTTTAAAACTCAATTCAATGTGCAGTCAACTGAACGAAAATTTTTACATTTATGGACCATCACAGAAGTTGAACCTTTGAAAAAAATTGTTTATAATTGGAAGTATGAAGATTACCCTGGAAACTCTTTTGTTTATTTTGAATTATTTGAGGTAAAAAATGGAACGAAATTAAGGCTCACAACTAAAATTACTGAAGACTTTCCAACTGATATTCCTGAGTTTAAACCTGAAAGTTGCAAACAAGGTTGGGAATATTTTATACAATTAAGATTAAAAGAATTTATTGAACATAATTAGATAATAAAATGCAAATACAAATCATCAACAAATCAAAACACGAATTACCAAGTTACGAAACCATTGCTTCTGCAGGAATGGATTTACGTGCTAATATCAACGAACCAATTACACTTAAACCGCTAGAACGAACCATTGTAAAAACAGGTTTATTTATCGCTTTGCCAGTTGGCACTGAAGCACAAGTGCGTCCACGTAGCGGTCTTGCAGCAAAAAATGGCATTACCGTTTTAAACGCGCCTGGAACTGTAGACGCCGATTATAGAGGTGAAATTGGTGTTATTTTAGTGAACTTATCCAATCAAGATTTTGTGATAAATGATGGTGAACGAATTGCACAATTAGTAATTGCAAAACATGAACGCGCCGATTGGGAAGTGGTTGATGTGCTAAGTGAAACTGAGCGCGGCGCCGGTGGTTTTGGTTCTACTGGAGTTTAAGTTTTAGATTAATTTAATACATACTGCACTATTTTATTAAAGAAAAATTCAAAAAAATACAGTTTATTTTTTCATTTCTAAGAATTTATAAATAGCTGACATATCATCTCTTCCCATTCCGTTTTGGTTAGCGCTGGCGTATATTTCTTTGGTTAGATTTGCCAAAAATAATGGTTGATTGAGTTCATACGCAGTTATTGCAGCTAAATGTAAATCTTTATGCATCCATTCTAACGGAAATTGCACATCATAATTATTACTTTTTATTGCTTGAGCCTTTGATTTTGTAAAAGGAGCCGAAACTATTAAATTAGGAACTGTATCTAAAAGGAAATCTTTAGAAATTCCCATTTTTTCACCCAATAATATAGCTTCTGAAAAAACAAGCATAGATTGAGCGAGCATCATATTTACCAACATTTTAAACGATGCTCCTTTACCAATATCACCAAGGTGTAACACTTTGTTTCCCATCATATTTAAATATGGCTGAATCTCATTTAGTGTGTTTTCTTCTCCACCCACTAGAAAAATTAATTCCGCATTTTCTGCTGGAATTTTTGAGCCTGAAACTGGCGTGTCTAAAAATCTAATATTATATTTTTTTGCTTCTTCAAAAGCGCTGATACTAAATGAGGGATTTACAGTAGTGCAATCTGCCCAAATTGCATTTTTTTTCATTGAATTAAGCGCACCTTCTGCTCCAAAAAAGACTTCTTCAACAACTTGCGGTGTAGATAACATACTAAAAACAATATCAGCATCTTTTACAGCATTTTCAATTGAATCTGCAATGGTTACATTTGAATTTCCAAAAGTTTTAAAATTCTTTGGAGTTCTATTATAAACTGTTAGATTCAATTTGTTTTTTGCTAAATGCGAAGCCATATTGCCTCCCATAATTCCCAATCCAATAAAAGCTATTTTCATTTGTTATGTTTGTATTATTTTAATAAAATATAAGCACTTTTTAAAGTTACTATTTAATTAGTTTTAAGCAAATTTCTGAATTTATTTTTAACTTTTCAAAATGTTCAAAAAAGATGATTTTTCCATTTAAATCAGCTTCAATTAGGTAAAAAGTTCCCTTAAAATAAGAAGTAATTACTTTTGCTTTTAATGCTGAAGCTTCAACAATTTTGATTTGATTTGGATACAGTAAAACTATT
>BS_KBA_SWE02_21mDRAFT_10000752_pt1 | contig 12264 bp, 12 predicted proteins | sample BalSeasSWE02_21m_FD_9196 | JGI IMG/M metagenome (IMG submission 9196)
TGTTTTATAGTGCCAGGGGGTTCGGGTTGGAGTTTGAGATGGGGGAATCACGTGTGTTGGAGTTATGAAAACCTCTGGTGGATAAATTTGAAGCATGGCTGATTGCCAATCCAGGCCGGACGTATTAACAAATTCTCCAAAGCGGGAGCCATTGAAATAACTGCGCCAATTGGAAAGAGAAGGCAGGCGGTTCCATCCAAAATCTCTTGCCAGGAAAGTAAAATCTATCCAATAACCTTCAGGAATATTTGTAAATCTTTGCCCTCCCTGATCATATGCTAATGGAGTACCGCTGAAGCGTGATGTAATATCCCATGGCGCCTGGTGTAATGGTTCTCCCTGAGAACCATCTTGGGCGCGTGTTCTTAGAAATACACGCCAATATGTTTGTTGGCCGATCTCTTCTTTCACAATGGCGATCCATCCAGCCTCAAGGAGAATGGGATTAAGCGAAAATGCGCGACCGGTATATAGCCAATCATTTCCAAGCCCAGGATTGAGGGGAATTGAGATGGGAACAAAAGCATTATCAAGGCTGGCAAGTACATCCCAGCCACTTTCAAAGGCTATTCGCTGGCGGAGTGCGGAAAATGATTCGTCCAATGTATCCAGCATTTGGGCATAGGGTGCCTGTACATCGGGTAAGGTCACAAGGTTGAGACGGCTATCCTGTCCAATCGGTGATTGCGTTGTGATTACGACATATAAAGGTGTAGATGTTAGATTGGTTGCTTCAAGAAAGGATCTGGCTAGCGGGGATGTGAAATTTGTAACACCGAAATCAGCACCTCTCACACTGCCAGGTAATAAAATGGGCTGTAAAGAATAGTTGCCGGAAACATAGTACCCGGCAAGATAATCTTCGTTTGGGGATGCAAAGAAGGAATAAATTTGAGATCCATCCGGGCTCCACTTTGGCCAATCTCCACTTCCCAGCCAAATAGGTTTTTTATCTTGTTGAAGATTTGATATATAAATTCCGGTTAGTGATGAATCTAGAGGAGATGCAGCCCAGGCAAGTGATTTTCCGTCAGGTGACCAGGTAGGATGAGATTCGATTGCGAAGATGTTGTTGCTTACATTAAAAAATCTGGCATCTCCGAATTTATCAAGGTCAGCGATCCATATCTCATCTTCACCACTCTGATTTGATACATAAGCGATCTGTCTACCCAAAGGTGACCATGAAGGGGAGTGTTCAGCTGAAGCTCCATTTGCAAGAATTTGACGTTGCTCTGGATTCTTGACCGATAAAATCTCCAGATCTAGGCTACCCTTTTGATAGGTTTCAAAAACCAGCCATTCTCCATCTGGTGACCAGGATGGCGAAGCTTCATACGCCATTGTATCGGTCAGGCGTGTTGATAATCCAGTTGACAGTTCGAGTAAGTAAAGATCCCAATATCCGTTTCGGCGNGAGGTAAATGCAACTTGAGAACCATCAGGGCTCAGACTGGGAGTTATGTCGTCCCAAGGATCTGATGTCAGCCTNGATAGTAACATCCCCTGATTGGATAATGCAAATAAATGCGCGTAGCCACCATCTGACATAGATATTATGAAGTATTGCTGAGGTCCATCAAGTGGAAATGGTGTGGCTGTAATTACAAAAGGTGTTTGGGTAGCGAATATAGTGGATGTGTTTGATGGTAATGGAGTTATCGTATTAACTTCAACAGAAGGAAGAGCAGATGGTGTGTTATCGCCTGTACAGCCTAAGAGAATAGTTACTATTAAAGGAATTGTTATCCAGGCTAAAAAATTTCGGATTGTTGATTGCGTTGTCATGCTTCAATATTCATGTCAGGGAGATTAAAAGTAATAACATGTTTATCCTGATATTCTATCTCAGGATAAAAAAGTCGGACAGAAAGTTGAAACTCACCCGTTGTCTGTTTTGTATATTTTGTATGCATGGTGAGTTCATGCTTCCAACGTGGCGGTTCGATAATGCTGGCTGACCCGGCGTCATTGCCGTCGGCGTCGATCAGGTTAAACTCAATAAAAGGGGGCTTCTGAAATGGAGTGATTTCCAAATAGATACGAATACGACGACCGTCTTCGTACGGTTTCACATCAATGGATATTATGCGGGTTTCCTCTGGAGGTAATCTCTTCAGATCAGGGTCAATGTTGAAAAAATCCATATGTTAATTATACTTCCAAGTGTATTCAATAATCTCCCAAATAGAGTTTTCTTCAGTCATCAAACAAAATTGTCGATTCAGAGTAATGGCGGATATTTCTGTTTATTATTCGCTCATCAATCCAGTGGTCTAAAAGCTCCTGTTTAGCTGAAGTGGGTAAATTATTTGCCAATTCATCTAATGGATAATTAAGATGTAAGCAGCGTTCGCGAATTAAAAAATGGATGATACTGGATGGTAGACGAAGCCCATTTTCTGCTAGTTCAAGAATGGAAGAAAGATTGAATAAGGGAAAGACGATCAGGGNAGTTAAAGGATCATATACTTCCTGGAAATTGCCAATATCATANATATCAGTTCGATCAAACCGCATTTTTCCTTTGTAGCACGATGTAACCATGTGTATCTGTTCTAATTCGATATAGATATCGCTATCCATTCTAATTGAATAGGAATTACGATTTGCGAATTGTATTTGAATCGATTAAGGTTCGTTCTTTGAGATTTGTTTTCTGTTCCGGGCTAATAGTTCTATTCGATTTTGAGGTGCTTTTTTGATGCAAGAAAATAAGAGATCAACCGGTNGACCCGAAACAAGATGATTCCAGGAGGATAAGCTTATTGCAGAATCTTCGTTGGGGACCAGCGGATCAGGTTCTTCGTGCAAGAAAAGATCTGACAAGGAAATGATTTCTAATGTGGCGAGTTCCTTAGACATGAAATTAAGATTCGCTGTCGTTCAAATTATTTACAAGCTTCAATCGTACAAGGCTTTCCTCAAGATCAGGTGGGTAAGGAGCAGAATAGAAAAGAGTTTCGTGATTCTTTGGATGTGTGAATTCCAAGGAAAAAGCATGGAGAGCCGGACGGGAAATAATTGTTGTAGGTGGTGCGCCGTATAAGGTGTCCGCAAGGATAGGGTGACCAGAAGCCAAAGCATGCGCACGGATCTGATGGGTGCGACCTGTTTCAGGAGACGCTACGACCAAAATATGGCTATCACAAGAAGCCATCACCTGAAAATGGGTAGAGGCTTGTTTGCCTTTTACCCTGTCCACCACAGTTCGGTGTGCATGCCCGGTATTTGATTTTAGAGGTTGATGAGCAGCATATTGTTTCCAGTCAGGTACTCCAACAAGTATGGCATGGTATTTTTTTGTAACTTTGTGATGCTCAAATTGGATATTGATATCTCGATGTGAGGCAGGATTACGTGCCAAAAGAAAAACACCACTTGTGATCTTATCAAGCCTATGCACAACCCATAATCTGCCAAAATCAGGTTCAAGAAGCTTGACCAAACAGGGAGCATCTATTTCCCATCCCTCCGGGATAACTGATAGTCCAGATGGTTTATTAATTATAAGAAGATCGGAATCTTCATAAAGGATCTCAATATCCATGCGGAGGTCCATGCTTTTCTTTAGTAATAAGTGTCATTCCTCTATTTTACCTTATTGAAACCTGAAAGAATTATCTAATAAAAAATAATAGATATGAAATGGAATAAACCCTTGACATTAACGTTACGTCATGGTTTATTATTTGGCTATGGAATACACGGTCAAACAACTCTCCAGGCTGGCTGGTGTTAGTGTGCGCACACTACATTATTATGATGAGATTTCAATTCTTAAACCTTCTATGATAGGTAGTAATGGTTATCGATATTATCGTGATGAAGCCCTGATTTATCTTCAGCAAATCCTGTTTTACAGAGAGCTTGGTCTGAGTCTGGATAATATTCGCCGGATAATGGAAAATCCTGAATTTGATATCAAGTCAGCATTGGATAGCCATAAAAAAGCCTTGCAAGATCGCATTATTCACCTGGAAGGTTTGATCCAAACAGTGGATGACACTTTACTACACTTGAAAGGAAATAAAGAAATGACAAACAAACAATTATTCAGTGCTTTTTCGGACGAAGAGCAGGATAAATATGCTCACGAGGCCGAAAAAATATATGATCCGGAAACTGTTAAAGCATCCAATCGTCTTTGGAATAGTTACTCATCCGAAAAGAAAACTCAAATCTTGGATGAAGGCAACCAGGTTTATAAAGACATGCTGGCCGCCATGCCTTTAGGTGCACAATCTGCTGAAGTCCAGGCTTGTGTTGAACGTTGGCGCAAGCATATGGATTATTTCTGGACACCTTCATTGTTCCAATTGGTCGGGTTGGCTGAGAATTATAATAACCAACCTGGATTTAAGGCGAATTTTGACAAAATAGATCCAAGATTGGCTGCTTTCATGTTGGAAGCAGTAAAAATTTATGTATCAAAAGTAGAAAAATGAGGGTGTTGGCTAAGAGAAAAAAATTATATTTATTCAGATTTATATAAATCGCCACCGATTTAATTCGGCGGCGATTTATTGGTTCGATATATGTTTTAGGTCACGGTTAATCGTGTTAAGGGTATTTTTTCATAAAGCTTGTCTTCAACAGCCTGGCGGGATCTTTCTATTGCATCCCAAACATCACAGAAAGTTGTATAGATAGGAGCCAGACCGAAGCGAATATTATCGGGTTCTCTAAAATCAGGGACAACATTTAGGTCATCAATAAGAATGCGGTTGATTCGGTATCCTTCAGGGTGACGCAAACTGACATGGNTGCCGCGTTGGTCTGGATTGCGGGGTGAACCTAGCTCGAATCCAAGAGGGGATAGTATTCTGTCAGACAATTGTATGAAATATTCACTCATCCGAATGGATTTATCTCGAAGAGGCTGTACGCCGGCCTGTAAATGGGGCTCGAGAGCTGCTTCCAGGCTGAGCATGGACAATATGGCTTGTGAACCGGTAAGGAATTTCTTCATACCAGGAGCAGGAGTGTAGTCGAGATCAAAGGAAAAGGGGGTGTTTTCGCCCCACCAGCCCCAGATTGGAGATTTGGATTCTTTTTGCATTTTATGGTTGGCATACAAAAAGGCAGGGGCTCCTGGACCTCCATTAAGGTATTTATAAGTGCAGCCAAGAGCAAAGTCAACATTGCAATTATCAAGCTCAATGGGTAACGCTCCAGCTGAATGACATAGATCCCATATTACCAACGCACCAACTCGGTGTGCTTTTTCAGTTATGGCTGCCATATCATAAAGGTAGCCACTTTTAAAGGCTACGTGGGATAGCGTCACCAGGGCAGTATCCCGGTCAATTGCAGCGTAAAGAGCATCCAGATCTGGCGTAATTTCACCATCTTTAGATCCGATGCGAATAATTTTATGTTTGTTCCCCAATAAATTTACACACCCCTGCAAAACATAAAGATCTGAAGGAAAATTTAGAGTATCAGAAATAATTTTTGTGCGATCAGGCTGTCGTGCAAGTACAGCTATTGTGAGTTTAAAAAGATTAATGGAAACAGAGTCGCAGACGATCACTTGGCCGGGTCCTGCTCCAATTAGTTTGGCCACTTTTTCGCCAATTCGGGTGGGGGATTCCCACCAACCTTGGTTCCATGAACTGATCAGTTTGCATCCCCACTCTTGGGTAGTCACAGCATTGATCATTTCCGCGGCAGCTTTGGGTAATCGACCCAGTGAATTGCCGTCCATATAGATCATATCAGGGTCGTCAATTACAAATTGCTCTCTATAATCCGCAAGTGGATCCTCTTTATCAAGATGGTTTGCAAAAGCTCTGTCTAATGAAAAAAATTTACTCAATGAATATCTCCAATTTTACGATTTAATCTACTTATTCGAGATTTTACTCATGGCATATTCCGCTAAGGCAGTGATCGTCAGGCTGGGATTTATTCCCGGGTTGGCTGGCATAACCGAGCCGTCCACAACATAAACCCCTGGGTAATTGTGGACCTGGAAATCCAATCCAATCACCCCTTCCTTGTCATTTGCTCCAATGGGAACTCCTCCCATGATATGGGCTGTAGTCGGGAAGTTGAACAAGCTGTCAGTGAAAGCGCTTGCTGGAATGCCGTTCATCTTGTCAGCCAACAGGCGTGTTACTTTGTTCGCAATTGTGATCTTGCTGGCTGTATGAGCTCTTTCATGTTCAGGCTTGATGACTAGTCCCTTTCTGCCAAAAGTGAAGAAACTTCTGCCTAATCGGACGCGTGTCAGATTTTCTTCCGTTTGCATAACAAGCAAAATAGTGGTAAATCGTGCCCACTTGGAGAAGAATTTAGAATATAAGAAATCCCATGGATGGCGGATGATCTCCCACAAAGTGTTTAAGATACGAATTGGAATATTTGCTCCGGCATTTATCATTGGAGCAGTCATGACTCGAATAAAAGAAGAACCATCTGAATAACGCACAGGTTCCACATGGGTCACTTCATCTGCGCTGAAAACCGAGCCGATGGCAATCCCTTTTGAGAGGTCTGTGTCACGATTGCGAGTTGTGACACCCAGTATATTCTCGTTGTTGGTTCGCACCTTGTCGCCTAGTTGATAGGAAACATTAGGGAGCGAGTGGGTTATCTCACGGCATCGAAAAAGTAATTCCAGTGTTCCTAAAGCTCCTGCAGCTATGATCACATTGCGGGCTTTTACATGCTTGTCTGGTTTAATAAGAAATGCAGTCGATGATGAGTAAGTTATATCAAAGCGAGCCATGTCTTCTTCGGAATCTTTTTTGCTATTTTGGGGGGCTATTGGTAAAGGTCGGATATCTTTGACTTTGGCTTCTGATTGAATGATAGCGCCTTTCCTTTCTGCAAAATATAGATAATTTTTGACCAGAGTATTCTTTGCATTGTAGCGGCAACCGACCATGCAACCACCACAATAATTGCACCCGGATCGATCCGGTCCTTCGCCTCCAAAGTAAGGATCTGGAATCGTTTGACCTTCCTGGTTGGGTTTTCCAAAAAAAACGCCAACATCTGTAGCCTGGAAGGAGTCGCCGTGACCAAGATCATTTGCTACCTCCTTCAGTCGATCATCTGAGTAAAACATGCGTGGATTACGTGTAACTCCCAGCATTTTCCGAGCTTGTGCATAATGAGGTTTTAATTCTTTTTTCCAGTCAACCAGGTTATTCCATGCCGGTGCATTAAATGATCTTTCATCCGGTTCCATCAGGACGTTTGCATACATTAAGCTGCCTCCACCCACTCCGCTGCCGTGTAATGCCAGCAGACCATTCATGAATGTCATTTCAAAATCCCCAAAACATCGTAATGCAGGCAACCACAGGTATTTCCAAATATTCCAATTGGATTTTGGGAAATCATGGTCCTCAAATCGTTTGCCGCGCTCAAGAATAAGAACACGATAACCTTTTTCGGTTAAACGCATGGCTGATACAGAACCGCCGAAACCTGAACCAACTATTACATAATCATAGATTTCGTCTTTCATTATTTTCCTTTTTGTGGTCAGCTATTGTGGCGAAGTGGTTGAGACATACTGATGATTTCAACCCGCTCCTCCCACCCCAATTTATTCCAGAAGTTGATTCCACCTTGATTGTCACTCTCAACATATAGATGGCAGCGATGGATGCCGATTTTGATCAATTCAAACATACAGCGTCCCACCAGGGATTTACCGATACCTTGGTTACGATGATCTTTTTTGACCGCCAGGTTGTGAATGTATCCATGACGACCATCATGACCACATAAAGCAGCTCCAACTACTGTTCCCTGGTCGAGGGCCACAAAGCTCAGTCCCGGATTTCGTTCGAGGAAGTGAATAACGCATTCTCGAGAATCATCCGCATTCAAGACCAACCCTTCACTTTCCTTCCATAACGAAAAAACCATATTGTAATCAGATGCTTCCAAGTTTCTTAGCTCAATAGTCATGCCAGGCTCCTTTCAATCATAAAGACCATATCTTAAGGTTCAGATTAGTTGAAAACTAGTAGCCATGTGAATATCAGTATTGATAAAAACCGCGACCGGATTTTCGACCGAGATAGCCTGCAGCAACCATCTTCCGAAGTAGATAAGCCGGACGGTACTTATCATCGCCAAGATCGCGCTGCAAAACATCCATAACGGATAGAACCACATCCAACCCGATCAAATCGCATAAAGTCAGCGGACCCATTGGGTGATTCATACCCAATTTCATAACATTGTCTATGGCTTCGGGTGTGCCAATTCCTTCTTGAAGTGCAAATATGGCTTCGTTGATCATTGGGCATAAGATCCGATTTGAAATAAATCCAGGTGCGTCATTTGCCTCAACAGGTACTTTACCCATCAATTTACAAACTTCCATGATCTCGGTGGTGGTTTGGTCGGATGTACCTAGTCCCCTGATGATTTCTACCAGCTTCATCAATGGAACAGGATTCATAAAATGCATTCCTATCACTCTGTCTGGTCGATTGGTAATGCCTGCAATTTTGGTTATGCTTATGGAAGATGTATTGCTTGCCAGTATTACCCCGGGTCGGGCTTTTTCGTCCATATCTCGAAATATTTTTAATTTAAGATCTGGATTTTCAGTGGCAGCCTCAATTACAAGATCGGAGGAAGAAATTGAATCCATATTACCTACATAATTAATTTTTAGGGCAGCATCACGTTGAGATTCAGATATTACACCTTTGGAAAGTAATTTCTCAACAGATTTACCGATATTTGTTTTGGCTAGTTCAAGAGCAGACGGGATGACATCCATGCAGGTGACATCAAAGCCAGAAACAGCGGCTGTTTGAGAGATACCATTGCCCATTGTTCCTGCCCCAATAACAAATATATGTTTGATGGTCATTTTAGCCTCCATGTGATTTATTAATTAATTTGTTCAATATTATCTGAATGCGAAATTGGATCTTTCGTGAAATTATTTTTCGCTCTCATTATTTTCAGTAGTAATGGGAAGTTGAACGGAGTTTTTTGTGAGTTTTTCATCACGTTCTCGTATTGCTCCCAATAATCGCGCTTGTTCAGCGTGTAATTCGCGATTCTCTTGCTCTGCCTGAGCTAATCTGATAGCTCCAGTCCGCCCCAGGGCTCGCCCACCGGTCAAATCCACTAGGAGTGCGATCAGATATCCTATAAAGCCAAGTAAAACCACCCAGGGTTGATTGATGATAATGGCTGTAACTATGCTCATAGCGAGCACCACCCAGGCATAAAGGTCTAGCAAGTACCAGAATGGGCGGGATTTTTGCATGAATAACGATCTCCTTGAAATAATTAATATCTATAATTTATTGTTCAGCAGATATGGCGTTATAAATACTTTCGATGCTGGCTGGATCGCCTGTGAAGGTCTTTCCATTGGTGCGGTTGGCAATTCGCAACATTAAGTCGGCATCTGCGTCATCGCCATAAGCGATTGTAAAGACCTTCACGCCTTCAACACTCTCACCGCTCGGGAGGCAGTTGAACATCTGGTTTTCTGTCCTATTGCTGGCAGTATCAACTCCATCGGAGAGAAGTACAATTCCGTACAAGCGATTATCAGAATTGTCTTTGTCTTCGGTTTGCAATGTATTGATCATACTTACTGCCTGGCACACAGCGTCAAACATGGGGGTATTGCCATCTGCAAAAACTCCACTCAATTTTTGAGAGACTGATTCAGCCACGTCGCCGGCCCGGCCCCCTCCCAGATCATAAACCAGATTCTCGCCTCCAAATCCTAATACATAGATCTGGTCATTGATATCCAATCTCTTGACAAAGTTTACCGAACTGGCAATCGCATTACGGATCTTTTCACCTTCCATACTACTTGATGTATCCAGGAGAAGAATAATGGTTGCCTTCTTCTTTGTTTGATGAAAAACATCTTTAACCGCTGCAGCTACATCTGCTGAAGGACTTGACAGTGCCGGCACCACCGATCTCATAATACGCGGGTCTGTGCCATTTTCTAGGGCGATAGGAATATGTAATGGGATGTTCTCGTCTACAGGGCGAAGATAGTATTGAATAGCCATCTCCTGTTGTTTTTTTTCAAGGAGATAATCTTTAAATATAGCTGCACCCTGTTTTTGTTCATTTGATACCCAATCTGCATTCAATATGCAATACGGTTGCTCGCTCCAGTAGGTACCTTTGGATGGAAAAATAAATACAAGTGGATAAGGGAGCGTTGCAGCATATTCTGCATTTGCTTTTAAAACTTCTGCTTCGCTGCTGGTGATGGCGTGTAGGTAACCGGGTCCACGTTGGGCAAGTATTTGCATTAGTGGTCGATTCTGGATCCCATAATGGTAGGTATTTTGTTCGAGGTCATGGAATGCTTGACCAACTCCATCCGAGTAAACCTCACTGGCTGTCAGACCGCTTGTTTTGTTTTCAGTAGAGTATGCCAAAGCTGTGAGCATAAGCAAGCCAGTATTTGAATAATCAGGATGGGTGTGACCAAATTTAAATTGGCCCCATTCTTGGTGTCCCAGGCTCTCCCAACCCAAAGGGTTTGATGACAGCGTCACCAATTTGTCCCAGCTGATGGGTTTATCCGGCCATCCAAGGGCTTCTGCCATTGGGCGCCACATAGCAAACCCTATTGGAGCTAATACTGTTGCAGAACAGACATCTGGGATTAATAGGTTGCCCGTGCGATCGCGCCATGTTTGGTTAGCTCCATCTATCCAGCTTTGGTCTCCAGGGCTCCAAACGGTAGGTTGACTTCTGCCTTCAAGGATCGCAGATTGAGACCCACCTGAAGTTACATGTGTAACCTGAACAAATAAGACATTGCCACTTGAAAGTTTGTGCTCCTCTTGATTGAACTGTTTGACAACCGCATTCATCCAATCTTCTTTCGTATTGGATGATGAGATATCAATAATTACAGCGCCGCTTGGAGCGGCAGAAGTTGCTGGAATATTTCCGTTATTGGCGGTGTCGGTGTTCGATCCCGAAATAAAGCGGGGAATGATGACGGCTGCAGCGATGATGCATCCAAAAATAACTACTGCAGCTACCACAACCAGGGCTCCCCAGGGAACTTTTGATTTGTCAGAGTACATAATTGCCTCCAGATTTCTTTATCTGTTTTCTACCACTACTCTAAATCCAAGAAACGAAAAGAAATAACCAGGTGGGAAGGCTCGACGATACGACGTTCGTGCTCCATAAGCAGTATCATTAAAAGAACCTCCGCGTGAAACATAAAGTTTCCCTGATGGAAAGGTTTCATCCGGCAATGGAATGTATTCACTGGATGTCCATTCTTGAACATTCCCGGCCATGTCGTGAACATCAAAAGGGCTTGCGTCCGTATCTATACTGGCAGATTCAACCGTGTCAAAGCGTTCACTTTCATGCGTATTTGTCTGGGTCGAGTCAAACTCTTCCCCCCACGGGAATGGTCGTCCGTCTGTACCGCGAGCGGCATATTCCCATTCTTTTTCATCCGGCATACGGATAACTTTCTTTTTGTAAAAAGATAGCCAATTGCAGTACGCCTCCCCTTCGAAATATGTTATTCCAACCACTGGATGTGAAATGCGCCGTTTTTGAATGTTCCATGCATCCGGATTTAAGCGATTCTCTCGTCCCCATCCATCTGATTGGTTATTTAACCAATCCCAACCTGGTTTGCTCCACCAACGTTCTTGCTGGTAGGCTTTAGATTCTATAAATGTTCCATATTGCCCAACTGTTACAGGCATATTAGCAATATCAAATTCGCTTACAAATACTTGCCTGGATGGGCGTTCCCGCACATGAAAACGACTGCCCATAGTAAAAAATCCGCCAGGTATGCGCTGAGTTAATCCAATGGATGCTTTAGATGAATAATCAATAGTTGTCATGACCGAGAACTTTACCTCTTATCATTCAACTTCAATTGCCATGGCGACGGCTTCTGAACCACCAAGGCAGAGAGCCGCGAGACCGCGCTTGAGTTTACGATCTTTTAGCGCATATATCAATGTTGTCAGAATGCGGGCACCACTTGCACCGATTGGATGGCCTAATGCAATTGCTCCACCGTTCACGTTAACCTTTTCCCAATCCCATCCTTGGTCTGCCAATGCATATCCATTCGCAAGTACTTGGGCTGCGAANGCTTCATTAAGTTCGATCAGATCGACATCCTGAAGTGTCCATCCAATTTTTTGTAAAAGAATGGGAATAGCTTTTGCTGGTGCCGCGAACAGGTATTTGGGTTCCATAGCTGCTTGGGTATAACCGATGATTTTTGCCAGGGGTTTTACTCCA
>BS_KBA_SWE02_21mDRAFT_10000753_pt1 | contig 12256 bp, 10 predicted proteins | sample BalSeasSWE02_21m_FD_9196 | JGI IMG/M metagenome (IMG submission 9196)
AATGATACGCCACGATTCCCACAGTGGTGGAGAGGTTCAGACTGCGGACTTTTCCCCATATGGGGATGGCGTAACAGGGATATCTTTCACTTATGGTTGAAGGCAATCCCATGGTTTCCCTGCCGAAAAGGAGATAATCGCCATGCCTCACTTCGGCGCTTGTGTAGAGCGCTGTCGCATGTCTGCTGAAACAGAAGAGGCGATTGTTACAGACTGTATCTTTAAGGAATGTTTCAAAATTCACGTGGTGGCATATGTCCACCTCCTGCCAGTAATCCAGTCCCGCCCTCTTGAGGTGTTTGTCATCCACACTGAAGCCCAGCGGATGGATGAGGTGCAGTCTGATTTCCGCGGCGCCGCAGAGCCTGGCGATATTTCCCGTATTTGCGGGGATCTCAGGCTGAAAGAGGACCACGTTCAGGTCGGGATCTTTCAAGATGCGATGACTGTGTTTGGTCACGTCCCCTGTCATCGGAGAAACTGCATCCTGACTGCGCCTCCATCCGCGTAGTCGATCACCTTCAGATGGCGGGCGTAATCGGCAAGGACTTCGTGGGCGATATGCTTGGTTTTTTCCCAGGATACGGAACCAGGCGCCAAATGAAGATACCTTTCCATATTTTCCGGACGAGCGCAATAGGAATTATGGGCAAGGGTGTAGATCCGGCCTGGGGAAACCGCTTTTCCTCCCACTTCCGCTGCGATGATGCGGCTGCCTTTCGGTCGGTTCAGATCGGCTTTACAGGTTACTCCGGATGTCTGATTGACGAATTCCACCGCGTTAAATTCCAGGATTTGAAGCAACTGGGCGCCGGTGACCTTGCCGATAACCACATGGTCGCCGAACGGCATCAGATTTTTGAAATCTCCCTCGCGCAGTTCCATGGGTTCATTGTTGTACAAACGAAAATCTACCCTCAAAGAGCCCCCGTTGGTCATGGCTACGTCTGCCCCGGTCGCCCACCGGAAGGCATCTGTGGCAAAATCCCCCAGGTTGCTCTCCCGGTTTCTGAGACAAACCCCTGTCAGGGAGCGCTTCAATATGGCTACTTTGTCTTTCTTCCTTGCGTCTGTTGCCTCCTTCACCTTCATTGTCGCATGGTCCAGAGGTGAGGGATTGAGCTGTCCGATCCTGTTGTGGGACGATACGACGGCGCCTTTCTCGATGAGGAGATCCACTTTCCCGTAGTACTCATTCATGGCGCCGGCCTGAAAAACAGGCAATCCGTTTGCCTGAAGGGCTTTTTCGAGGATATAGTGATCATGACCGGAAAGGATGATGTCGATCCCCAGGTCTGAAGGGATCTGTTCTGTGAGCCTTTCTATGTTGCCTAAGTAATCGTGAATCATTAAAACCGTCAGGTCCAATGGGCCCATTTCGGGGACAAATCTCTTGATTGCAGCCGGCATGGGGATGATTTGGAGAGATTTTTTTTCAACCACGTCCTGGACATGCCGGTTCCCGGTCAGAAGGAGGCCTAAAAAGCCTATACGGAGCCCTCCAGAGGTTTTGATCACCCTGTAAGGGAGGTAATAAGGCTTGCCGTCTGCGGTCAGAACATTCGCGCACAGGAGACCCCCATGAAAGGCGTTTGGATCCGGGACGTCGTAATCAAATTCATGATTTCCTGCGGAAATGACTATCCTGTCTCCGTATCCCTGGATTTCAAGCTGTTCCCGGAAACGATTCCACATGGCCAGTTCACCGGATCCTTTCATGTACTCCGGCAGATCGGGCCCCTTGAAAAGGTCCCCGGATACGGCATAAAAGGAATTGGGCTCGTTCCTGAAAAGATTGGCAAGCATGTCTGCGGTATCGCTGATGCCCGCCCTGTTGGACGCCGGGAAAAGCCAACCGTGGAGGTCGTTCTGGTAGACGATGGACACCTTGTCGGCGGCCCAGGAGTCCGGGGAGAATAAAAGGAAAAGCAGGAGGAAAAAGCTCAGCGCCCTTTTCATAAAGTGTTCCTTTCCAGGTTTAGGGTGTCTTGTAATAAATTTGCGCTTCTAAATCCGCACCATCGGGCCCGGTCTGTCCTGCCTGCCGATAAGAATGCGGACGTTTCTAAGGCCGCAATTTTCAAGGGCATCGGAAGCGCTTTGGACGGCCTTATCGGGATGATTGTTGGTTTCGCTCAGATGGGCTAACACCACGACCTGCAGGTCTTCATGGGAAACGGCCTTCAGGAGATCGGCCGCCTGCTGGTTGGAGAGGTGGCCGTCGCGGCTTTTTATCCTTCGTTTCAGGTCGAGGGGATAGGGCCCATGGTCGAGCATGTGCGGGTCGTAATTAAATTCCACGATCAGCGCCTGGCATCGGCCTAACCTGTCTTCCGCCAGGCTGGTGCTTTTGCCCATATCCGTCACAATCCCTAATCTGGTCCCGTTTGTGGAAAGAATCGCCCCGATTGGATCGACGGCGTCGTGGCACTTGGTAAATGTTTCCAGCACAAGGTCATTGATTTCCAGCATGCCGCCGGTTTCGATGAAGACGGGCCTGGCAATATTTTTAAGGATCTTGCTCCCACGATTGAAAGTTGCGGGATTGATGTAAAGCGGAAGGTCATAGCGCCTGCACAACGGTCCGGCGCCTTTGATGTGATCCCCATGTTCATGGGTAATAATCAGGGCATCAAGCGTCTCGGCCTTTACACCGATCAGCCCTAATCTTCGCTCAATTTCGCGACAACTGAGCCCTGCATCTATCAGGATGTTCGCGTGGTCCGTTTCCACATAGCAGCAATTTCCGCTGCTTCCCGAAGCGAGCACGGAAAATCGTATGGTTCCGTTCTGATTGTTTATGGGACTGCCCCTTTTCTGAGTATGAACCTACCTGATTCCGCTATGCCCGAATCCTCCTTCGCCCCGCTCGGTTCCATCCAGTTCATCCACTTCACAGATCTCGGCATGGCATACCCTGGCAATCACCATCTGGGCGATTCTGTCTCCTCTTTGGATGACAAAAGGATTTTTTCCCCAGTTGATCAGGATGATGCCGATCTCTCCCCTGTAGTCCGCATCAATGGTGCCGGGAGAATTCACCATCCCCACGCCGTGTTTCAGCGCGATCCCGCTGCGCGGCCTGATCTGGGCTTCGTACCCGGGTGGAATGGATATGGCCAGACCGGTAGGAATCAGTTTTATCTCGCCTGGATTCAGGGTGACGGGCGTATCCACGGAGGCTCTCAGATCACATCCGGAGGAACCTTTGGAGGCATAGGAAGGCAGCGGAAAAACCTGGTGGGAATCCAGACGTTTTACCTTGATCTTGAGATTCTCCACCATCGGCTCCTTGGCTTTTCAACCCATGTTCAGACATTCCCGAACCAGGTTCTCATCTTCCAGCGGACCAAGAGAGGCAAAAGTCAGGTCCTGGTTCCGGAATACCCCGCCGGCAATTTCCACAACATCATCGAGAACAACTTTTTCCAGGCTGTCCACCAGTTCTTCATAACTGACTTCTCTGCCGAAAATCGATTCGTTTTTAGCGAGGCGCATCATTCGAGTATCGGCGCTTTCAGAGGACAGGTATATCCCTCCGATAAGATGTTCCCTGGCAGCTGCAAGGTCGTTCTGAGTGAAATCCCCGCCGCACATCTTCCTGATTTCCTGCTGAACCGTTTCAAGCAGGAGCTTAATGTTCTTCATTTCCGTCGCCGCATAAACCCCCAAAAGACCGGTATCCGCATAGGAGGAAAGAAAGGAATAGATGGAATAGGCCAACCCTCTGTTTTCCCTTACTTCCTGGAAAAGGCGGGAACTCATGTTCCCCCCCAGAATGGTATTGAAAATGGCGCAGGCAAACCTCCCGTGGTCTATCTGGGAAGGGGCTTCGCCTCCCAGGCAGATATGCACCTGCTCCAGTTCCTTGAAATGGAGAGAGACGCCCCCTTTGGGTGCAGGAACGGATCTTTCGGGATTCGGGCTGCCCCCTTTTAATGCAGAATCAAAAACGGGACCGAAGTGGGAGACCATGGTTTCGTGATCCACTTTCCCGGCTGCCACCACCATGATGCGCTCAGGAATGTAATAGTTCCGGATATAGTTTGAAATGGTTTTCTGGTTAATGGTCGATACCGTTTCCCCTGTCCCTAAGATCGATCGGCCCATGGGATGATCAAACCAGAAACGGCTGTTGAAAAGCTCGTTCAGATTATCGTCGGGCGAATCTTCCATCATATTGATCTCCTGAAAAATCACCTCCCTTTCTCGTTCCATGTTGATGGGATCAAAGAGGGGATTCAGGAAGATATCGGACAGGACTTCCGCCAGTATGGGAAAATGCTTTCCCAGAACTCTGCCGTAAAAACAGGTGTTTTCTTTTCCTGTGAAGGCGTTTGAAAGGCCTCCGATGGCATCAAGATCTCTGGCGATATCCAGAGAGGACCGCGTCGGCGTTCCCTTGAAGCTCATATGTTCTATGAAATGGGAAACCCCGTTTTCCTGGCCCGTTTCGTCTCTGGAACCGGTATTGACCCAGATTCCAAGGGAGACTGACTTCAGATGTTCAATCTCCTCGGTGATGATCCTGACGCCATTGTTTAAGATGGTTTTATTATAGGTCATTTACCCTCTGTGTCTCTGCGTCTTTGCGCGAAACCTTTTTGTTACAGGTCATCCGGATTTTCGTTTAGAGCGGCCTTGCGCGAGAGACGAATGCGGCCGTCTTTGCCCACTTCCAGCACCTTGACAAGGACTTCATCCCCTTCGTTCAAGACATCCGTGACCTTATTGACTCTCTCGTCCGCTAACTGCGAAATGTGGACCAGGCCGTCCGTCCCGGGATAGATTTCTACAAAAGCGCCGAAATCCATGATTTTGACGACTTTGCCTTTATAAAGTTTGCCGACTTCTGCTTCCTGAACAATCTCCCGAACCATCCGTTCGGCGGCATCGGCGCACTCTTTGTCCGGAGAAGAAATGGTCACGACCCCATCATCATCCACATCGATTCTTGCACCCGATGTGTTGCTGATCTCTCGAATGGTTTTTCCTCCGGGGCCGATGAGGACCCTGACCTTTTCCGTACTGATCTTGACGGACGTAATGATGGGTGCAAATTCGGAAACATTCTCTCTCGGTTGTATGATGGCCTTCTGCATCTGATCCAGAATATGAAGCCTGCCATTCCTGGCCTGGTCAAGGGCCTGCTGCATGATTTCCTTGGTGAGACGGTCAATTTTGATGTCCATCTGAAGGGCCGTAATCCCGTCGCGTGTTCCGGTAACCTTGAAATCCATATCGCCGAAATGGTCTTCGTCGCCGATAATATCGGTAAGGACAACGACCTTTTCTCCGTCCGAAACCAGTCCCATGGCCACTCCGGCTACGGCTTCCTTGAGGGGGACGCCGGCGTCCATGAGGGAGAGACAGCCTCCGCAAACGCTGGCCATGGAAGAGGAACCATTGGATTCAAGGATTTCCGATACCACACGGATAGAATACTTGAACGTGTCGCTGTCCGGCAACACCGGAATGAGCGCCCTTCTGGCTAATGCCCCGTGACCGATCTCCCTTCGCCCCGGGCCTCCCAGTCTTTTTGCTTCTCCGACACTGTAAGGGGGAAAATTATAGTGGAGCATAAAGGAACGGAAGCTGTCGCCGTAAATGGACTCGATTCGCTGTTCATCCCTTTCGGTTCCCAGGGTGGTCAGGACCATTGCCTGTGTTTCTCCCCTTGTGAAAAGGGCGGATCCGTGAATGCGGGGCAGCATCCCCACAACACACTCTATGGGGCGCACTTCGTCAAAGGCGCGGCCATCAATTCGCTTCCCTTCATCCAGGATCATCGTTCGAATAATGGTTTTCTCAATGCCGTGCAGAAATTCACTGATTTCCGATTTCCGTCCCTCATATTGCTCAGAAAGGGCGCTCTGGACCGAAATTTTGACGTCTTTGACCTTCTTCTGCCTTTCCAGTTTATCGGCGGTTGAAATCACCGCTTTCAGCATGGGGGTGGCTATTTCTTCCACCTTTGCCTTCAGGCTTTCATCTTCCGTATCGGGTTCCACGATTCTTTTGGGTTTGCCGGCCTGCGCCTTCAGTTCATCCTGCATGTCAAGAAGCGGTTGAATCGCTTCGTGTCCATAAAATATGGCCTCAATCATATCAGATTCTGAAACAAAGAGTGAACCTCCCTCCACCATCACCACCCCATCACGGTTGCTTGCAACAATGATGTTCATGTCGCTTTCCGCCTGCTCGCTGAGCGTGGGATTGGTAATGAACTTCCCGTCAATCCTTCCCACCCTGACTCCGGCGATGGGGCCTGAAAAGGGGATATCCGAGACTTCAAGGGCCGCGGAGGCGCCAAGGATGGCCAGCACGTCAGACTGATTTTCTTTGTCGCTTGAAAGCACGGTGGCGATTACCTGGGTCTCAAAATGATAGTTGTCGGGAAACAGGGGCCTTAAAGGCCTGTCTATTAAACGGGCCGTAAGGGTCTCTCTTTCACTGGGTCTACCCATGTCCCTTCGAAAAAAGTTTCCCGGTATTTTACCCCCTGCATAGGACATTTCCAGATATTCCACCGTCAACGGCAGAAAATCGATTCCGGTCCTGATTTCATCTGTGGACACGGCTGTCACCAGCACAACGGTCTGCCCGCAGGTCACGACTACGGATCCGCTTGCCTGCTTGGCAATTCTACCCGTTTCTATGTAAAGGGGCTTCCCATTTATTTCAGTAGATACATTTTTTACCATTGTTCTGTTCTCCCTTTTGCTGAAACTTCTTTAAAGCCAGTCGGAATTTTTTCTAAAATTCCTTTCGATTGAAACCCGTTCCAAAAGCAGACGGCATCACCTGTGGTTGAATCCCGCTGTTTTGTTTATGTTATTCCAGCTTTTTGAATTCCTTTCGGAAAAAGTTTTTCCCGCACGGATTTCCAGGCGGGAGGTTTATTTCGTGCCTGAATCACGCCAAGGCGTTATTCAGGCACGACTTTGGATCTTCGTCCCGCTCTGCAGGCTTGGATTTCGGATTAAACATGTCCAGGTAGAAAACTCGGTTTTCCAAATGGCGCCCAGTCCCGAAGAGCTGTCCTTCCTATTTTCGAATACCTAATTCTTTGATCAATACACGATATTTTTCCGCATCCTTCTTCTTCAGATAATTGAGGAGCCTTCTCCTCTGTCCGACGAGCTTCAGGAGGCCTCTTCGTGAATGATGATCTTTCTTATGGGTCTGGAAATGTTCCGTAAGATATTTGATACGCGTTGTGAGCAAGGCAATTTGCACTTCCGATGAACCGGTATCTTTTTCGTGTATTTTAAACTGATCGATGATTTCCTTTTTTGCTACCGCTGTCATAACCACTTTTCATTCCTCCTCAGTAGGTTTGAGTAATGGGATTACGCATATTTAAAAACCCGCCTGTTGATGAGAGATTCGAGATTCGCGGCGAGTACACATCCTCTTTTCCCGGGGGTTTTATGAAAAAACCCGTTCTATCCCTATGTCGCCATTCTTGTTTCCCCCTCTTTGATGTATTCTCAAAACAGCAACAAGGTTGCCATCACTCACGAGCTTCAATAACCCGTTATGGCAGTCCCCGTCTGTGGATGAAAGATCAAGTTCATCCCATTTCGGACAATAACCGTTTCTTACTTTCTCTTCTAAAAACCCGGGTATCTCTGTTTCCTGAATTTCAGGGATTGCCTCTCTCAAAGAGATCGTATGAGCCGTAAGGAGCGGTCTGATCTCCTTTCCTGTTATTTCGCAGGAAGGAAAGGCGTTCTGCACCAAGAAAGACCCGATGCCGATTCTCCTAAGAATTTTCAAGTGGGCGCCCGGTCCCAGCTCTCTTCCCAGATCCGCAGCAATACTCCTGATATAGGTCCCACTGGAACATTTTATCCGTAAAGTGATCAGGGGAAGGTCTACGGATACAATCTCCAGGGAATGCACCGTAACAGGCCTTTCTTTCAGCACTATATCCTGGCCTTTCCGTGCCAGCTTATAAGACCTTATTCCTTTGTGCTTTACAGCGGAAAAGGCAGGTGGCGTCTGCCGGATGTCTCCCTCGAAACGGCTTGCTTTTTCACGGATGGTCTGATCGCTCAGATGGGAAACGGTGCTCTTTCGAACAATGTTGCCCGTTGGATCAAGGGTGTCCGTTTCGATGCCCAATTCCAGGGTTGCAATATAGGATTTTTGTCCCGCCATCACATACCTGGATAATTTTGTTCCCTGCCCCAAAAGAATAATAAGCAACCCGGTGGCAAAAGGATCCAGTGTGCCGGCATGCCCTATCTTCAGGGATTTCCCCTCGCCGAAAGCATGTTTAATTTTCCTGATGACATCACTGGAACTCTCGTTTTCACACTTGTCTGTCAAAATGATGCCATCATGCAGTGTCTTCATGGGCGGCAATCTTCAAATACGGGCTTGGTTCTAACGTGGTCCATTAGATTTATTTTCTTACTCATAATCATAATCTTAATCATAATCGGGCAGCTCTAAAATAGGCTGTAAAAGAGTAAGATTATGATTACGATTAAGATTATGACCTTCCGAACGTCCTCTCGACTAATTGGATCAAGTGGGCGAAATTAGAACCAAGCCTTCAAATACCACAGATACACATGGCGACTTCGTCCAGAAAAGTTTTTTTCAATAGCTCAATGGGGCCGTTTCCATTAAATCCTGCGGCCCTGTTGTGTCCTCCCCCCCCGAATCGGGATGCAAGTTTGGCCACATCAACCCTGTCGTTCGACCGAAGACTGAACTTATAATGGTCTCCTTCTTGTTCACGAATCAATACGGAAAGTTCAATGCCGGAAGCAAATCTCGGGTAATCCACAAACCTTTCGCTGTCGGCTTCTTCAGCTCCTGATTTTTCAAGCATTTCCCGGGTAACCATCATGATGGCGACAGACCCGTCATGGAAAATTTCCAGTGTGGCAAGGACAAGTTGCAGAAGTCGCAATCGGTTCAATCCGTAGCCGTCCAGGACCTTTCGAGAAATTTCCCAGGGAATGGCGCCGTATTCCACCAGTTCTGCTGCTGCCCGAAAAGTCTCCGAATCTGTATTGCTGTATTTAAAGGATCCTGTATCCGTCAGGATAGCAGCAAAAAGATTCTCGGCAATATCTTCATCCATTGGCAGCCCTGCGGCTTTAATCAATTCAAAAACCATTACTCCTGTTGAAGATCTGTCGGGGGATACCAGATTCACATCTCCAAAGTAATCATTGGTTCCATGGTGGTCTATGTTTATAAGGAGACCACTGTTTTTGAAGTCTTCATAGAGATCGCCCAGACGCTTCCTTTCCGCACAATCAAGAGCTATGGCAGCATCGAACCGACCCTGAATGCGGGTCTTGTCCTGGATTACGCCCGATCCGCTGAGCATCCTCAGAGAGCCGGTGATCGGTTTCTGTGAAACGAGAGTGACATCTTTTCCCGCATGGGAAAGACTTCTGCCCAGCGCTAACATGGAACCGATGCCGTCTGCATCCGGGTCCTCATGGGTTGCAAGCAGGAATCGTTCGTTTTCAAGGAGCAAGGAAACAATTTGCGTGAAAGATTTCAGGTCTTTTGCGTCAGCGCTTGTCAAACTTTGTCAGTCTCCCTCAACCTTTCAAAGAGTTTTTCCATGTGGCTTCCATCTGCAAGGGAGGTGTCATGGGCAAATTCCAAGTGGGGAACATAGCGCAGTTGCATGCTCCTTCCGATTTCCCTTTTGATAAATTTGCCGGCGCTTTCAAGACCTGATCCGGCCCGTTTTATCTCATCCGGGCCTCCCATGGCGCTGAAATAGATTTTGGCGGACTTCAGGTCGTCCGTGAGATTGATCCCTGTCAGGGTAACCCCCTTGACTCTCGGGTCCTTTACTTTTTCCAGAAGAAGAAAAGCAATCTCCTTGAGAATCAGATCTCCTACCCGTACCGCCCTTTTCCCTGGCAACATATTAGATCTACCTGATAATTATAGGATTTACGTATGAAAAATATCTACCTTGACATCCACAACCTGTGCAAGCTGGATAAACTCAATAAAATCCATAATGTGATTCAGAGAGGAATCCACATGCCTCGTATCGTTTCCAACCGTGCAGATTCCCAGTTCAATTTTCTGCCACTTGTCGTTAGCGCCTGTTTCGGCAACGGAGACATTGAATTTTGCCCTCAGCCTGTCAACAATACTCCGGACAACTTTTCGTTTGCCTTTGAGAGAACGGTTGTCATGCAGCATAAAGACGATCTTTAACGTTCCTACCACCATATTCTTATAATTCGGCTGCTACTTCATCCACTTCATATACTTCGAAAATATCTCCGGGTTTCACGTCGTTAAAATTCTCCAGACCGATACCGCATTCATACCCGGACATGACCTCTTTCGCGTCCTCTTTAAAACGACGCAAAGAAGCTATTTTGCCGTCAAAAACGACCACATCGTCTCGAAGAAGCCTGATTTTGGCTTTTCTGTCAATCTTGCCATCCGTTACCTGGCACCCGGCAATGGCGCCCACCTTGGGGACCTTGAAGATCTCCTTGATATTTGCATGCCCGACTACTCTTTCCTGCAGAAGCGGTTCCAAAAGCCCTACCATGGCAAGCCTGATGTCATTGATGGCATTATAAATGACATCGTAATAGCGGATATCCACCTTTTCTTTTTCAGCCAATGCGGCAACTCTTGGATTTGCCCTGACGTTGAATCCTATAATAATAGCTCCTGAAGCCGCCGCTAACATGACATCCGATTCGGCAATAGCGCCTGTTGCAGAGTGGATGACATGGAGTTTGACGGCATCGGTACTTTGTTTGGTGAGCGATTCGGAGAGTGCTTCCGCGGAACCCTGCACGTCGGCTTTCAAAACAATGTTGAGTTCTTTCACTCCTCCTTCTCGTATCCTTTCAAAAAGATCATCCAGGCTCACGAGCCCTTTCTTTCCGGAATCCGGTGTCTTGCTTTTCTCCTTCCGGTGTTCCATGATCTGTTTGGCGGTTTTTTCATCTTTCACCACAATGAAATTATCTCCAGCCATAGGGACCCCTGATATTCCATAAAGAGCTACCGGGACAGATGGTGTGGCTTCCAGAACCCTTTTTCCCCGATGATCAAGCATGGCCCGCACTCTGCCGAAAAATTCTCCGCAGACAAAATGGTCTCCTTTGTGCAAGGTTCCTGCCTTGATAAGGACTGTGGCTACAGGGCCTTTGCTTTTGTCTAATTCCGCTTCAATGACGGTCCCGCTTGCCTCTTTATTCGGGTTGCCCCGCAATTCCAGCATTTCCGCCTGAAGGGATATCAACCCCAGGAGCCCCTCTACGCCTTCTCCTGTTTTGGCCGAGATATGTCCATAAAGCGTCTCTCCTCCCCACTCTTCAGGAGAAAGGTTCAGCTCTGCAAGTTCCCTCTTTACTTTCTCCGGATCGGCATCAGGCTTGTCCATTTTGTTTACCGCCACAACAATCGGTATTCCTGCAGCCTTTGCGTGGTTTATTGCTTCTTTGGTCTGGGGCATAACGCCATCATCCGCCGCAACGACCAGAACAATAAGGTCGGTGATTTTAGCCCCTCTTGCCCTCATGGCCGTGAAAGCCGCATGCCCCGGAGTATCCAGAAAAACAATATCTCCTCTGTCCATTGTGACGTAATAAGCTCCGATATGCTGCGTTATTCCGCCTGATTCCCCTCCTATGATATTGGAATTCCGAATGAAATCCAGGAGGGAAGTTTTTCCGTGATCGACGTGGCCCATAATGGTAACAACCGGGGGTCTGGGCAGCAGGTCCTCGGCGCGATCTTCCGTGCCGGTGAAGTAATCCCCCTCTTTAAAAGTATCCAGTTCCAGCTCAAACCCCAGCACATCGGCAACCACCGAAGCCGTGTCAAAGTCTATGGCCTGGGTAATATTCACCATGGTGCCAAGGGCTATCAGCCTTTTTATCAAGTCGGGCGCCTTTACGCCCATAGCCTTTGCCAGTTCCATGATTGTAACGAATTCCTGCACTCTTATTTTTCGCTTCAAGGCCTTGGGCGTTGTTATTTCAGTCTGTTTCAGTTTTCTTACGACCTCTCCGCCTTTTTTGCCTCCTTTGGCCTTTCCCTTGGTCTTTTTCGATCGTCCTCCATAAAGGTCCGATCGTTCATAGACTTCCTTTTTGCGACGTTTGAATCCATCGTCGGACGGGCTGTCATCGATTACCGTTTTCTTCTTTCCTTTTTTCTTGGCGGAAGGTTTTTCCTGTCTCGTCTTCGAGGTTTTTTCATCGTCCAAGGCCCCTGTAATCTTAGTGGATGG
>BS_KBA_SWE02_21mDRAFT_10000754_pt1 | contig 12247 bp, 9 predicted proteins | sample BalSeasSWE02_21m_FD_9196 | JGI IMG/M metagenome (IMG submission 9196)
CACTGGATAAAAGCGACGTTCTTGACCTCTTTGCCATCGGATGGACGGACTATTTTTCCTCCGGTGGGTCCGAGGGGAGAAGCAAGCCGCTCCATCATGACGTTCGTGATGACATTTTTATATTCGCCGAACCCATAGTAATCGATCTTGGCTGCATCATAGGGAGTCCAGCCGGCGGCCCATACAATGGCGCCCACTTTCAGATCAAAGGAAGATTCTTTCATTTCCAGATCGATGGCGCCATATTCACAGGCCTCCAGGCATTTTTTGCCTTCTTCGGTTCCCACAATGGCGGGATCCAGCACATATCTCATGGGAAACGCGAACTCGTGAGGGAGATAAGCCCCTTTAATCTTGTCCAGGCCGTAGTTAAACGGATTGTCCACTTCCGTCTCGCAGACCTCAGCGCATTTCCCGCAGCAGGTGCATTTTTCATTCACGTATCTTGGAGACAGTTTTATGGTTACATCATAGTCTCCTTCCTTTCCGGAGATACCCGCAACCTCTGCCATGGTGAAAAACCGGACTTTCGGGTTCTGTCTCATTCTCCTGAAATTAATTTCAAGACCGCAGTTTGGCGGACAAAGCTTCGGGAAATACTGATAAAGCTGCGTAACCCTTCCTCCCAAATAGGGGCTCTTTTCCACCAGCACCACTTCGTAACCGGCTTCAGCCGCTTCCAGGGCGGCAGTAATTCCGCTCATGCCTCCGCCAACCACTAATATACTCTGGTTTGTCGTTTGTACCTCTGCCATTGTATCCTCCAGGGTTGAAAGTTTTCTTGAATTCTATGGGAAACGTACCATGTATAACGGCAAATCCTCAAAAGGCCGGGGGTGAAGTGAGGTTACGGCAATTTCTCCCGGACTCTCCAAGAACCTCCCTTCATTAATATAAAAAGCGTATTTCTTCAATAACCATTTTTCCAAAAATCCCGTGGACCAAAAAAATGTTCATTGAGCAAATACGCTCTGAAAATGCAGAATGCCGGGTTGCCCGGACATCCCGCCAGATTAATAAAATGCTCCAGGAACCAAGAAAGGCGCCTGGAGCATATTCAGTTAACGTTGAAAATTATGCGCCGGGAAGGGTCCAGACATCTTTCTTGGACATTTCCCACTTGCCGGTTGCAGCATCACGCCTGCAGTTGGCGAAGCAGTGCCAGTTTTTATCGTCCATTTTGGGCGTATCAGACCTGAAGTAATATCCCGGCCACCTGGTCTCATCACGGAACAGCATGGTTCGTACATGGGCTTCAGCCTGCGCCATGCGGTGCATATTCTCCCAGCATCTTTCCAGGGAGTAGATATCCTCGGCAGCCAGTTTCTCGGCATCTTCCTGCAGATAGACGAACAGCTCCATGGCTCTCTCAAGATTCGGCTTGCTGGTCTTGAAGCCTGCGGTCACACCGCCTGCGTATTCATCCATGATCTTCTGCATACGATCCATGAAGGAGCGCCACAGGATGTAGTTGGGGTTTACGGAAGGTTCAGTGGTGAAATTGCAGAATTCCTGGTAGCGATCCAAAGGAGCCAGGATCTTTGCTTTCAGGTCCGCAACCACGGCCGCATCCACTTTGGGTGCAACACCCTTTTCCACGATGTACTTGATGGCGGCCTTACCGGTAAACCGGCCTTCCGCGTGGGAACCGGAGGAGAACTTATGGCTGGAGGCGCCGGAGGCGTCACCGGCCGCAAACAGACCGTCCACCGTCGTCATGTTGGCATAACCCCATTTGTAGGGGGTGTCCAGATCTTCGGGACCGCTCACCCATGCGCCGGAAGCACCGGAATGGGAACCGATGAAGTACGGCTCACATGCGGCGATTTCGGAATGCTTCTCTTCGGGTTTTACATTCAGAGCTGCCCACAGATGCGCCTGGGAAATGGTCATATCCAGGAAATCTTCCCATGCTTCGGACTCCAGTTCCTTCATTTTCTTTTTGTAGCCCTTTGGGTCTTCCTTGTAAGCGTCAGCGATCTTGTTGATGGCCTCAGCGGTCTCCATATATAGGGGACCTAAGCCCTGATCCACGTCCAGCATGCCGAGGTAGTTCCTGAGGTTGGCCGGAATCGGTTTGACAAGACCATAAGGCGCCCAGTTATTGAGCTCTTCTTTTCTTACCGACATGTACTCGCCGCCCACAGCGCTGATTGCCCTTGATTTAAACAGGAGGAACCATGCGCCGACCGGGCCGTACGCATCCTTAAACCGTACAGGAATAAAACGCACTTCCTGGCAGGTCATCTCTGCGCCGGCCTTGATGGTAAAGTATGCACTGGAACCGGTGTTAAACGGCGGATACCAGGAACGCCCAAAGCCCTCACCAACGGATCGGGGACGGAACACGTGCACGGCGCCGCCCATGGTGGCCACGGTCGCTTTTGCCTTGAATACGTAGAATTTTTCTTCCCGGGTGCTGAAACCCACTGCGCCTACGCATTTGTTTCCATCCAGAAGAGGTTCAACGATGAAAATCCTCTCAAAAATTTCGCCGCCTGCTTCAGCAATGGCATTCTTTGCTGCTTCAGCAACGATGATCTTGTAGGATTCACCATTGATCATGAGCTGCCAACGACCTTCGTGCACATACTTGCCGTTTTCATCGAGCCAGATCTTGAGGCCCCATTTTTCAAAGAGATGCACGGAAGAATCCACGTGACGAGCGATGTTATAGACCAGGTCTTCCCTGGAAATACCCATCAAATCATTACGCACGTAACGAACGTAGTCTTCGAGGGTGTTGTCGCCGTCTTTCACGCCCACATACTGGTTGATGGCTGAAAGGCCCATGGCTACGGCGCCGCTTCTATCAAGAGCCGCCTTGTCCACCACAGTAACCTTCAATCCATTCTTTTTGGCCCAATAAGCTGCCTCAACGGCAACTCCACACGCTGAAAATCCCCCGCCAAGAATAAGGAGGTCAGTGCTGACTTCTACTGTTTCAAAATTTGCCATATCTTAATTCCTCCTTTCTTATAATGTGGGAACTGCATCAAGACCGAGGGATGCAGGTTCGGTTGCAAGGGCCTGGCTGTTCAGATCATCGTGCGTGGCAAACCCACCCAACGGATCCGCCGTACCCTCTTCGATTGTCCTGATGGGGAACTTGAATCGCTTAAGACTTCCATCACGGAATTTGACGGTCCACATAATATCCTGGGAACCGCGGAGCGGAGTACAGCTTGCACCCAGGGGAATAAAATCCGCATAACCACGGACGTCCATGGCCTGCTGCGGACAGATCTTCACACAGCACTGGCATTCCCAGCACATGGAAGGATCACGGTTAAAGGCTTTCATTTTTTCTTTATCAAGCACCATCAGGTCATTCGGGCAAATATACATACAAGCGGTCTTGTCCTGCCCTTTGCAACCATCGCATTTTTCTGCAATTACAAAACTTGGCATTATTATACCTCCTACGAGATTAACGATTTATCAAACGCGTACAATTCCAGTAAACACATGAAAATTGTTCCCGACACACCTCCTTTCTCTGTGATAAAACTCAGGGTTACAATCAAAAGCAAAAAAAAAGCCAACTGCTCCATGGAAGGAAAAGTGGCTCTTTTTTATGCCTGTTCATTCGGCAGACAACGCTGCTTACAAATAAAAAATGCAGCCTTGTCATCGGGCGCCGGGTAATCATCACAAAGAATTTCAGCGGCCTTAAACACAACCCTTGCGGATCCGCCGGTCAACGAAAATCCATTCTTTTCTTTACCATGAAGCGCCATCATATTTGACATTTATCTTCCCAGTTCTTCAACAGAATTCTTGAAAAGCTGAACCTTATGTTCACTCTCGCTGCAGCGAGAAAGTGGAACAAGTTATTTTGTGCATTTTGTAACAAGCACATTTATATCTAAATTATTGGCGGTGTCAAGAAAAAATGAACAATTAATTTCCTGGACCTTTCAAAAAAAAATTCAGGGATGCCGACCTGAAGATTCACCCTTCAAATCATCGACTTTGGCTGGCCCGTGGATTCAAGGACACTGTTCCACAGTCTTCCATTGGGATCAATATGCTTCCTTTCTGAAACGGACAGGGGGATGGGAACATGGGTATATTGGCCATTCCAGTACCCCACCACCATATTCGTGCGACCCGAGATCCCCGCGTGCACGGCATTGTGCCCTAAAAGGAGACAAAACACGGAATCATGGGAACTTGCTGGCCTGCTTCTGATGATGTAGCTGGGATTAATATATTTGAGGCTGATTTTCAGATCACTGTTCTTGAAATATTCCGGTATTCGCTCCCTCAGGAACACTCCGATATCGCTGAAACGCACATTGCCGGATTCGTCCCGCTCGTTGGTCTCTTCAAGAAGATCCTGACCCGCCCCCTCGGCGACAACGATCACAGCGTGGCTTCTTTGAACCAGCCTTTCTTTGAGGGCCGTGAGAAAGGCCTCCATGGTGAATTTCACTTCCGGGACAAGACAGAAATTGACTTCACTGTTTGCAAGGGTTGCATTGGCGGCTATGAAACCGGAATGTCTTCCCATCAATTTGACCAGACCAATTCCATTTCTCGCCCCTTCCGCCTCCACATGGGCTGAATAGAGGGCGCTTCTTGTCTCGGCAACCGCCGTCTCAAAACCAAAGGATCTCTCCACATAAGAAATATCATTGTCAATGGTTTTGGGAATCCCCACCACGCTGATTTTGAGATTCCGTTTTCCTATCTCCTCGCAAATGGCCTGCGCCCCCCGTAGCGTACCGTCGCCGCCGATAGTAAAAAGGATACCCACATTCATCCTCTCCAGGGTGTCCACCATTTCCGGCACATCCTGCGGCCCGCGGGAAGCACCTAAAATCGTACCCCCTTTCTGGTGGATATCATTGACGATGGTTGGCGTCAATTCCAGAGGGGCATGCCTGTGTCTTGGAGAAAGACCTTCAAATCCGTACCTGAAACCAAACACCATTTCAACGTCGTAATGATAAAAAAGGCTCAACACGATGGCGCGGATCACATCGTTGAGCCCCGGACAGATTCCCCCGCATGTGACGATTCCGCACTTGAGTTTTGAGGGGTCGAAATAGATATTCCTGCGGGGGCCGGCCATCTCAAAACTCGGGAGAGTCTTTTTCTGACTATAATAGGCGCTTGCCTCCCGCACGGTGGAATGAAAAAGAACCCGTTCCTGATCATCCACAAACTCGGTCAATCCCATGGGCGAAGATATTTTGCATGTCCCCAGCCTGCTTATCTCAAGGTCTAAATTCTCTTCTTTCATGATAGTGATCTCACTGAATGGTTGCGGGTTACAAGTCAATGTCATTAATTTAACAGCAATACGCGAATAACGAACATTCGATTGACGAACATTCGAACAAAACAGCAAAAAAAACAGGCTAGCATTTCCTTGCCTTCAGAGAACCTTTGGTTCGATTGTTCAATTGTTCGATTGTTCGTCACTCGATTGTTATCTTTTAAGATGTTTTTAAGTTAATGACATTAGGTTACGGGTTACAGGTTGGAAAGTCTACCACCTTATAAGCGCACTGCCCCAGGTTAAGCCCCCTCCGAAAACCGGAAGGCAGACAAGATGCCCCTCCCGGACGGCCCCGGTTCTGATGGCTTCATCAAGGGCAATGGCACAGGACGCTGATGAGATGTTGCCATATTTATTCAGGGTTACATAGAATCTTTCCATGGGGACTCCCATGATTTTAGCCATGGCCTGAAACATGCGGAGGTTCGCCTGGTGAGGGATAAACCAGTCGATCTCCTCTATGGCCACACCATTGCTTTGAGCCGCTTCCTCAATAGAGTCCACAAAATGTCTTACGGCCACCCTGAAACTGGCGTTGGCGCCAATCAACTGCAGGGAATGAAGCCCTTTGTCTACGCTCTCATGGGAGATGGGAGTTGTCTTGGAACCGCCCCCGGGCATGAGAAGGTCCTGGCCGTTTGATCCGTCCGTGTGGATATGGGTGGATAGAATTTCATGGCCCCCTTTCCCCAGGGACAACACTGCGGCGCCGGCGCCATCACCCCACAGGATACAGGAACTTCGATCTTTCCAATTCAGCGTTCGCGTCATGATTTCCGATGCCACAACAAGAACGCATTTTGCGGCGCCCGTTTTCAAATACTGCTCCGCAACGTTGAGCGCAAAGATATACCCTGAACAGGCCGCGGTCACATCGAACGTTACAGCCTGGGGCGCATTCAACTTCGCTTGAAGCCAGTTGGCGGCTGACGGGCAGCATGTGTCGGGCGTTATGGTCCCGAACAGGATGAGATCCACATCTTTGGCCGTGATGCCGGCCGCCTCAAAGGCAGACAGAGAGGCTTCATAAGCGAGATCTGAACTGGTTACGTCCGGTTCTGCAATCCTCCGCTCACTGACACCCGTTCTCTGTACGATCCATTCGTCCGTGGTTTCAAGCCCCATGGCCTGCAGGTCCGCATTGGACAACACCCTGGGCGGGACATAGGAACCTGTCCCCAATATCTCGATTCCTGCCATGGCGTTATGTCTTCTCCACCTTGATACCCAGCTCCTTTTCCTTTTTTGCCACGGCCAGGCGCGTTTTGATTACCGTATCGGGAATCAGGCTCATGGAATCGATACCACACTCCACAAGGAATTCCGCAAAATCAGGAAAATCGCTGGGGGCCTGCCCGCAGATCCCTATCTTTTTTCCTTTTGCTTTCGCCACATCGATAACCTGTTTGATCAGGCGTTTTACCGCATCGTTTCTCTCATCGTAGAGATGTGCCACCAGGGAGGAATCCCTGTCCAGGCCAAGAGTAAGCTGGGTCAGGTCATTGGATCCGATAGAAAAACCGTCAAAAATATCGGCAAATTGATCGGCACAGATCACGTTGCTGGGAATTTCACACATGACATAGACCTCAAGGCCGTCTTCTCCCTGCACCAGGCCAAGTTTTTTCATCAATTCGATCACCCGTTTTCCTTCCGCGGGCGTCCTGCAGAAAGGCACCATCACCTTGATGTTTGTCAGTCCCACTTCACTGCGGGCCTTGCGAAGGGCTAAGCACTCCAGTTCAAAAGCCGGCATGAATTTCTCGTCGTAGTATCGGGAAGCCCCTCTCCATCCAATCATCGGGTTGCTCTCCACCGGTTCGTACAGATATCCTCCAAGGAGGTTTTCATATTCATTGGTCTTGAAATCCGACAGTCTGACAATCACATCATTAGGATAGAAACCGGCAGCGATACGGCTGACTCCTTCGGAAAGTTTGTCAATGAAAAATTTTCTTTTATCCTCATACACAGAGGTGATCTGATCTATCTTATAAACAACCCCTGCAATCCTCTGATCGTTGAGCGCCTTTTTCTTGAGTTCTTCATAATTGAGCAGGGCCAGGGGGTGTATGCCTATATGCGCGTTAATAATAAACTCCTGCCTCGCCAGACCGACCCCGTCATTGGGAATCCTGCCCTCAGCAAAGGCTTTTTCAGGCATGCCCACATTCATCATGATCTTGGTGCGTGTTTGAGGGATATCCTCCAGGTTGACCGTCTCCACGCTGTATTTCACCAGCCCGTCGTAGACATACCCGGTTTCGCCCTGGCAGCATGAAATAGTGATGTTCTGTCCCGTTTTGATCAGTTCGTCGCCGTTCCCCGTCCCGATCACACAGGGGATCCCCAGTTCCCTTGAGATGATCGCCGCATGACACGTCCGGCCTCCTTTGTTGGTAACGATGGCGGACGCGATTTTCATGACAGGTTCCCAATCCGGATCAGTCATGCTCGTTACAAGAACGTCCCCTTTCTTGAATTTCTCCATTTCCGTGGTGGACTGGATAATATTGGCCACACCCTGGCCCACCTTGGTTCCCACGGCCGTGCCGCTGACCAGGACATTTCCCTTCCCGAGGAGATGGTAATTCTCGTAGGTGGTGGCACTTTTCTGACCGTGAATCGTCTCGGGTCGCGCCTGAACAATGAACAGTTTCCCCGTACCCGCATTTACGCCATCGCCGTCCTTGGCCCATTCGATATCCATCGGCTTGAAATGACCGGCTTCTTGACTGTAATGGTCTTCAATAATGCATGCCCACTCCGCCAGTTTCAGGATTTCATCTTCTTCCAGCACATAACGGTGCCTTTCCGCCAAGGTGGTGGAAACATTTCGGACCGTGGCATCATCCTCCATGGAATAGACCATCTTGATATCCCGATCGCCCACCTTGCGGCTGATGATGGCCCGTTTCCCCATCTTGAGCGTCGGTTTAAACACATAAAATTCGTCGGGATTGACGGCGCCCTGCACGACGTTTTCCCCAAGCCCGTAAGCCCCGGAAATGAAAACCACATCCTTATACCCGGTCTCCGTATCGATGGAAAACATTACGCCTGAATAGGCGGAATCGCTCCGGACCATTTTTTGAACGGCAATGGAAAGGGAAACCTCAAACTGACTGAAACCCTTATCGTGCCGGTAGGAAATCGCACGGTTCGTAAAGAGGCTCGCAAAACATTTTCTGCAGGAATCCAGTACGCTTCTTCTCCCCCGGATATTCAGGTAGGTATCCTGCTGTCCTGCAAAAGAGGCATCCGGCAGGTCTTCCGCCGTGGCGGAAGACCGGATGGCTACATCCAGATTATCAAACCCGGCCTGATCAAATTCCTCGGCAAGCTTGTCATAAGCGCCAAAAACAGCCTGCATCAGGTCTGGAGGAATTTCCGCATGCAGAATAATATCCCGGGCCTGTCGCCCTTTTCTCATGAGGTTATCCAGCTTGCTTGTATCCAGGTCCTTGAGAACTTTCTTGATTTCATCTTCTATCCCGGCATATTTCAGAAAATAACGGTACGCATAGGCAGTGATGGCAAAGCCGTTGGGAACCCTTATTCCTTTTCCGTGGAGTTTCTGGTACATTTCTCCAAGAGAAGCGTTTTTACCCCCCACCAGAGGAACATCTCCTATGCCGATCTCATTGAACCAGAGGATGAATTTTTTATGATTGTTCGCGGCCATTTAACGCCTCCTTACTTACTGAACGGTTTGCATTTGTTCAAGGGATGCGGCAACCTGGTCAAAAAACCCGGGCCAGATGAAGAAAAACGGCTTTTCATGGCTGATTTTAAGAGAAATTCTGCCTTTTGTGACTATTATCACTTATTTTATTTGATTGTCAATTCACAAAATTTATTCTAAAAATGGACAGGATTTCAACAGGAAAAATAGGAACCATTTCATGACCGGAAAAACTTACCAAAAAGCCATTTACCTGGACCACAATGCAACCACACCGATCCATCCGGGTGCACTCAACGAAATGCTGCCCTATCTTGAAAACCATTTCGGCAATCCATCCTCCAACTATCCCCTCGGTGAAAGGGCAAAGCGTGGGGTTGAAAAAGCCCGGAAGGAAGTTGCGAACCTTCTGGGATGTAAAGAGGAAAACATCCTCTTCACATCCGGAGGAACAGATAGAAGAGGCCTCGGAACAAATCATCAACCAGGTTGAGAGGATGCGAAATGGAAAAAGGCATTGAGACAGATTTGCTCAAGAACCTTCGCGTCTTTGCGCCTTTGCGTGAGACCTTTTTTGCTCCGGAATATCCGGGTCAGGTTTTTCTTTGATATCCATGGAAACTTCGGACTCGCCCTGCGTAAGGGTAGCCATACATGTCCCGGTAAAAGGAACGTTCACCTACGGGGTTCCTCCGGAACTCGCATCCCTCGCCCTGATAGGCAGCAGGGTGTTGGCGCCTTTTCACCATCGCATGGTCATCGGCTACATCCTGGAACAAGTCCCCAGGCCCGCGGACAGGGATTTGAAAGAGATTTCGGACGTTCTGGATATCACGCCGGTTTTCACCGCAGGGATGGTTCCACTTTTTGAATGGATGGCCGATTATTACCTGAATCCGATCGGGCTGATCATAAAATCAGCCATCCCGGGCGATCATTTCAAAACAGCGCGTCTCCTGAAAAAGGGCGAAGCGGTTCTGAAAGGATCCCTTTTTCAGACCAGGGAGACGGAAATCCTTGAGTGGATCAACAAGAATCCCGGTCGGAAAATCCCGTGGCCTCTCAAGACGATCTACCCGCTTAAAGAAAAAGGGTTGTTCATCATAGAAGACCGAATCATCCCGACCGGTGTCGCCAATCCCTACCTGCTAAAGTTTGTAATGCCGGAAAAAGATCCGGATCTGGAAACAGCCCTTGCCTCCACCGAATCTGATGGTGCTCCAAAAAATGAAATAGAATTTCTGGAGATGATTTACCATGACGGGGCGGTCCTTTTGAAGGATCTACGGAAGACGTTTTCCAATGGGTCCTATCTTGTTGATAAATGGGTAAAAAAAGGAGTTCTCAAAACCCTTGTGCTGCCCATATCGAGGAATCCCGCCGGAATCAACATCCATCCCCCTTCCCATCCCCATCAACTCAACGAGCAGCAGCAACGTACGTTTCGAAGCATCATAAATCACCTCGATAAAAATACCTTTTCTTCCTTTCTCCTCTACGGCGTCACCGGCAGTGGGAAAACCGAAGTCTATTTTCGCGCCGTCGAACATGCCGTCAATTCCGGGAGGCAGGCTATCATCATGGCGCCTGAGATATCCCTTGCCGTATATCTTGAGGGGTTTTTCCGGGCAAACCTTGGAGACAGGGTTGCCGTGTACCACAGCAGTTTGAGTAAAAAAGAAAGGGTCTATCTATGGCAGCAGATGGCGAAAGGAAGGTTTGACGTGGTTATTGGCGCGCGTTCAGCTCTTTTTGTCCCTTTCTCCAGACTGGGTCTGATCATCGTGGATGAGGAGCACGATCCCGCCTATGTTCAGGATGGAGGCCAGGGCGCCACCCATTACCAGGCCAGGGACACGGCTGTCATGAGGGCCAGAATGGAGGGCGCGGTGGTTGTCTTAGGATCGGGGACTCCTTCCGTCCAGTCCTTTCATAACACGACCACAGGAAGATATCGCCTCCTTTCCATGCCGGAGAGGGTTGAAAAGCGTTCCCTTCCAGACATGGAACTGGTTGACATGAAAAAGCTGAAAGAAGAATCCGGCAGGGAGGAGATTATCAGTTCCAGACTCAGGGCTGCCCTTCAGGAAAACCTTTCGGCAGGAAATCAGGCCATCCTGTTTCTCAATCGCAGAGGCTTTAACAGGATACATATATGCCGCGGCTGTGGGAAATCGATCACTTGCCCAAACTGCGATGTGACCCTCACATATCATCTCAAAGAGGACAGACTGGCCTGTCATTATTGCGGATTTCACTGTAAACCAACCTCCAGATGTCCTTCCTGTGGCGGAACCTCCCTGAGGGCTTACGGGTTCGGGACTGAAAAACTGGAAAACGAAATTAAAACCCTCTTCCCCAAGGCTAAAACAGCAAGGATCGACGGGGATATCGCCCGAAAAAAGGGGGAAGTCAGTAAAGTCCTGAGGGCCTTTGGCAGGCAGGAAACCGACATTCTTGTGGGGACCCAGATGATCACAAAAGGATTCGATTTTCCCCATGTTACCCTGGTCGGCATTATTTCCGCTGATCTCTCGCTGGGGTTTCCCGATTTCAGGGCCGGAGAGAGGACGTTTCACCTTATATCACAGGTCGCCGGTCGCGCCGGCAGGGGAAAGCTGAAAGGAAAAGTCATCATTCAGACACACAACCCGGACCACTACGTCATTCAAGCAGCTCTCGAACACAATTTCCACGCATTTTATGAAAGCGAAAAGGCATTACGAAAACAGTTGCGGTATCCACCATTTTCTCACCTTGCCTGCCTGAGGCTGAAAGGAAACAACAGAGAAAAAACGGAAGAAGCGGTGCACAGGCTGCGACTGAACACGGACGCCGTTCTGAAAAAGTGGTCTCAAAGGGGAAAAGAAATTCGTGTTATGGGGCCGGTTGAGTCTCCTATTGCAAAGATTAAAGGGAAATACAGGTGGCAATTCCTCTTCAAATGCGGGAGCAGCAGACTTCTAAGGCTCCTTTTAATGGAAGTGGAACGACTCTGTGCAAACGATTTCAGATCCAGCGGCGTAAGTTTCCGGATAGATGTAGACCCCTATCATATGTTGTAGGATTGCGGATTGCAGGCTTGGTTCTAACGCGGTCCATTAGATTTATTTTCTTACTCATAATCTTAATCGTAATCATAATCGGGCAGATCTAAAATAGGCTGTAAAAGAGCAAGATTATGATTACGATTAAGATTATGACCTTCCGAATGTACTCTCGACTAATTGGATCAAGTGGGCGAAATTAGAACCAAGCCCCAGAATACGGAT
>BS_KBA_SWE02_21mDRAFT_10000755_pt1 | contig 12244 bp, 10 predicted proteins | sample BalSeasSWE02_21m_FD_9196 | JGI IMG/M metagenome (IMG submission 9196)
CGAATTCCTACTGTCGCATCGGTTCGCCACATTTTGGCCGAAAACCGTTTAGTCACACGCGCACCCAACCGCGACTCACGCCACGACCCACCACGAATTACTTTAAAGACCTCATCGGTTTTAGGACCAGGGGGATCTCGATACGGCGCCTGCTGGTAATAATCCGCAGTATAATCGTCCATCACCCATTCAGCGACATTCCCTGTGGCATCATACAGCCCAAAGGGGCTTCGCCCTACTTCAAAGGATCCCACCGGCGCCAGGTATTGAAACCCATCCTCTGCCCCATCCACATTGGCAAATTGCTGGTCGAATTTCTTTCCCCAGGGATAGCGCCGATTGGCTTCACCACGAGCGGCCTTTTCCCATTCGGCCTCCGTCGGCAGCCGCTTACCCGCCCATCGGCAATATCCAAAAGCATCGTTCCAGGTCACACCCACCACAGGATAATCAGGACTGAGCAGCTTTTCAATTTTATCTTCAAACACCGGAACCTTCGGCGCTTCTCGTTTGGCCATCTTCACATATCGGTCATAATCCCCTTGGGTGACTTCTTTTAAATCCATATAAAACGCTTGAAGATAGACGGGGTGAGCCGGCCCCTCATCCGGATCACCATCCCCAATCCCCATGGTAAACGGCCCTTCAGGGATTTCCACCATTTCACGATTATCATCCCCCGTGAGGGTCTTATACATGGAAAAATCTTGCGTGGTCGTAGGCATGAGCTGTAATGCGCGCGCCTTGACGGGCCGACTTGCCATTAACGCTTCCACCTCACGTTTATTCTTAGAGGTCTCATACACAAACAGCACCATCATTCCAATGAACGAGGCAAAGACAAAAATAATCGACCCAATGAGGACGGCACGATTCTCCATCGACCTACCTTATCCCTTTACTCAATTCCAACATGGCCCGTAAGACATAATAAGATGCCTTCATGATTGAGGATTACTTGGTTCATCCACAGGCGGAGTCGGTAACGATTGGCTCCGCTGTTGGAAGAGATCTAACAACATCGAAATCCAGACGCCCAAAAATCCACCCATGGCCGCGCCTGAAGAAGCACCAACGGTTATCGTCTCAACGCCACCCAAACGCCAAGCAAGTAATCCTCCGAAAATCGTCCCGACAAAGATACTCAAAAAGAATCTCCGCCCGCCGAAAAACCCCACACCACCACCTAACAACGCACCCACCACCAGCGCTGCGGGGAGAAACCCCACCCCCATCGACAGACCAATGAGCACCCCAACCACCCCTAGAACCAGGGCCCCTAATACCACATCAAATATTTTTGACCCGGGCATCTGATTTGTAAATCGTGCCAATATCACCCCTCACCCTATTCAGCTTCAACTCGAAGCGACCCAAAATCAACCTCAACTCCTGAGCCGCCTAACAAGGAGATTCCCCAAGCCTGTGCAGCAGGCTCATGATTGTGTATCTTCAAGAAATCTTCATAGACATTCACACGTTCTTCTACCCATTCACCAAGAGGCGCACCCCCACTTCTGACCACAATTTCCGTAGAGCTAAACATCCCGCCTTCTTTAATCGAGCCCACCGGCAGAGTGGCGCTCCACACATATTTGGTATTCACCGGAATAAACATCATATCCGTGTCTAACGAGGGATAAATTGCCGCAATAAATTCTTCTCCCTCCGGAACCGCCTGAAGCCGCCAACGCCAAACCAGCACAGGATGCTGCCTGGGATCCCATGTCATCTGTTTTGTATAGACCCGTTGACTGGCATTCTTAGCTTTGAGAAATGCAATACCGTCTTCCTCATGAATCATATAGGTTTCATGCGCAGTCACCGTACTCCGTTGCGCTCCCCATCCTTGAGGAAACCCTCTTTCATCCGGACTGCGGAAATCTTCGATGAGGATGGAATCACGTGAAGATTGTTGGCTTTCAGATTCTTCCGCCCATACCAGAGCATTTCCATTCAGGCCCATCCCCAACACCAAGCACCCTAGCAAGAAGCACATCGGACGAAACCATAATCTCATATGACTATTGAATTGTGTATTGAGAGCGACGATCATGCTGATTCCTCTTGTGAAAGGACTTGAACCACAGGTGCAGATCGAACTGACTGAGCCGTTCGTTGCTCACCCACTCGATGATCCCACCGGCTGAGCCAAAAGACAAAAAAGACTGCTGACCAAAACGTGATCATGTTGATTGTCACCATCTTTGCTGCAAAGCCGAGCGAAGGGGTGAAAGCCCATGGAGACTGATCTTGCATCAATTCATTAATATGCCATTCCAACCGACCCGCCGATCGAATATATCCCATCAGCCCCATCACCCATGAAAAGGCGGCCGCAACAATAAGTAACGCAACCATACCACGTGGGGTAATGTGCCCCCATTGAACAGGGCCAATGACTTTCGAGCCACGAAGCAACAGGCGATTAAGGAGAAGCCCACCAAGCACCACCGTCGCAGTCGTCACCCCTTGAGGAGAAGACAGGCCGACTCGCACATTCGCTGGAATATAGAAACCATAAATGGCCAACCACACAATATTCCCAATCCCCAAGACAAACAACAGTCCAAGAAGAATATTTCCCCATGAGGCCCAAGGCACCGTCACAATTCTATTGGCCCGGCGATAAAGAATAAAACTCAGAGCCGTCAGGCAAATCATGACATTAATCGCCCCGTTTTTTGCTGACATCACTCCGAATTGCCCAATGACCGGATGCTGCGCGGCACCCATCGCCTTCATCTCACTCGCACTCGTGGCTAACGTATGCGGCGTAAACCACACGAGAAAACATGCCATAAGCCCAAAGATGATCGCTTTAAAGTAAGGATGGAAGCGGTCACCGGACTGTAGGCGGGCTAAGGATTGCCAAATATAATAATTAATCCCTAAAAATAAGACCCCGACGGTGATGGCCTGAAGGACAAACAACCACGACAACATCCCCCCCATCATCGTCACACCCATATGCTGCCGGAATTCAAAGACCGCCCGCATCAACCAATATCCAGCAAACGGCATAGGCAGTAGCGCACAGACCATCACAATCAGAAACACATACCCAACCCAGTCATAATATGCGCGATCTTCAGAGGTCTTGGACATAAAAAATCGATAGGCGGCATAAGCAACGACCACCGCTCCGCCCGACATAATATCTGCCAAAAATCGATGCGCATTAAGGGGGTTCCATAATGGCGAATGCAGCAGATGCCAGATATTTCCCAAAAAATGCCCTTCAGCATCGACCCCTGATGGGGCCATCATAAATGAAGCCCAGGCATTGGCAGACAACAAGAGGATGACACCAGTCGCATTGACCAACATGCCAAGAGACATATGCAGCCACTTGGCGGCAGGGGTCCTCAACCTCTCCCAGGTGTAATAATAGAGCGCCAGCAAGAAGGCCTCTCCGACAAACACCGACGCATACACCGGCATGAGCGATTTAAAGGTGGCCCCCATATAACTCATGAACCCCGGATAGAGGGTGATAAACAAACCCAACATCACCGAACCCAGTACGGCCGTAATGGAAAGAGACAGCAAGGCCACCCGTAAAATGTCATGGGCTAACCCATCGAACTGTTGCCGTGCCATGCCCTGCTTCCGAGTGACCCCCAAAAACTCCAGAAGGAGGCTAAATAACGGGAGGGCTAAGACAAAACCCCCAAAATACGTATGCTGTTGCGTCACAAACCAGACCACTAAACGATTATTCACAAAGGGAATCGTGGAGTAACTCCTCGGACTTTCTGCCGCAGCCGGGCCCTCAATGGTCCCAGGTACCTGGTAAAAGATATCCTGTTCTTCTTGCGTAACGACATGAGGATCAGGCTCTACAGCCCAAGAAAGCCCAGCCGAAAGGAGAAGAAGAATCAACAGACTGAATAATGATTTGGGTATCAACATGAATTAATTGACCACATCGCCATGTCGAACAGTCATATCAGCCATAGCAGGGACCGATTCAGGGGTCTTGGATTGCTGAAGCATCCCCATCACAAAGGGACAGCGTTGAATGTTTTCTGGAATAGTGACCAACCGTTCTTCATAGGATTTTCGCCAGCCCAGATAGACGGAATAGACCGTCATCAATAATCCCGTACTCGCAGCCATTGTGACAAAGCCAAGCTGCGAAATCTGCTCAATACGCAAGACATAGGATACCAGCCCGATCAGAACGAGAAAATAGGTGAGCGCAAACGTCAAACTTGGCCACAGCCAAAACCACAAACATGACAACCAGGTATGAGGTTTCCGCCGCCCCTCTCCCTGTTCGAATAAGGCCTCGCCAGCAAAAAATGCTAGCAAACTGATCGAGGCCACGGCCACAGGAACCAATGCCGATTGCAGAATAGGCTGCCAAGGGCCAAGACCCAAGCCAAAGAGCATTGATGAGCTGAGGATACCTCCAACAATCGCCAGCCCTCCCCATTTCATCACCACAGGCAACTGTTGTGGAATCCATGCTCGCAACGCCTCTCCATTCGGAAAGGTTGGCACAACCGTTCCTTCATGAGCCAGGCGCTGCACCAGCCCAATCTCAAACGCATCTCGAGTGACCGAGGTACAGGGGATAATAATCGCCATCATGGCAGGACCTTCAGGGTGCAGGAGAAAATCATAGCCCACAAACACTTGTAGAATGGCTAAGACTAAGAGCGAGAGCTGCATGCCATAGGCCACGCCTATCCAACCCACAAGCCAGACCCACCGTTGAATGCCATCCTGCCGAAAAGACTCTTGAAGCGAAAGTCCACGCCCCTGTCGGTATGCCCAGATGGCGGCAAGTGCTGACAGGCATCCACTGAACCCTAATAACACCAACGGTTCAGAGAGAGGCAAGACATCTTTGAGTAAACGATAAATCCCAAACGCCACGAGCCCAGGAGCCAACATCACCAACCGCTTGCGCTTGCGCACGGGGAGATCTGTCACGAGGAGGTTTAACTGTGGGAGAACACGTAAAGAGAGTCGGTGTAACATTGTCGTTTGGTGTGTTGTTCAGATTGGCATGCCATGGAATGTCCTTGGCATTGATGGCTTATGAACGTCCACTCGCCATCCCAAAATACCGCGTTTTCACTTCTTCCATGAGGTTTACCGTCACTTCCGGCATGCCACGATCAAGGGCCGTACGCTCCAATTCGGTCTTCGCCATAGCGCGAATACCAGTTGGCACATTGGCCAACCGACGTTCAGCATCAGCACTCCATTCCACCATTCCCTTGTTTCTGGCCGTCACCATGCGAGCATAGGTCACAATCTGATACTGTTGATCCTGCGCGAAAGTCTCGACCTCATCACGCACCAAATGGCCCAGGTATGGGGGCAACCGTGAAAGATGATAGCTCGCCTCATCGGTCCACATGATTGTCGGAACGAGAGGGTCAAGTTCCTTGAGTTGGCCTTCCGCGCCGACAGCCCATCCACAGACCTCACAATGAAATTGCGCCAAGACCTCATCAGACTCCAGCTCTTCAATTTCCTTCACACGAAAAGGCTGTTGACATCTACATTGCACAGAAAGATCACCCGATTTTGCCAGGATAGAGAATATACAGCATCGTATACGTCACCGTTCCCGTCAGAAATAAGACGCAATAAATCATCATCGTAAACTTGCCCAATACCCGATGACGACGCGCCCCATTCGGCCATATTCGTTGAATGGCGATTTCAATCCCAAACACCATCGCAATAATAAGGGCCAACCCGACATAGACACTTAGCTTTCCAAGAGAAAACCCCGACGTCATCACGCGCGAGAGAAAGAACACCACCACCAACGCGGTGATACCGCCTAAGATCGTCATAATCCGACGGCCGGACGTCTGCAAGAGCGCATCTTTCAAGACACGCCGTCCTTCTAAGAACGCTTGAGACCGAAATCCCAAAACCATCATATAAATGGCCATAACTAACCCAATCACGACCAAGAGAATATGGACAGTTAAAAGAGGGATGAAGACATTATCATAGAGAGCCTGCGATCCCCCGAACCCTTCTTTCCCCTCAAACGCTAAGACTCCGAGATTCCGAAAAAGATAATAGCTCATAAAAAATGCCAGCATCGCCACCATACCGCCAAACATCAGCCAGTGATGATGATCTGCCTTATGCTTTTTCGCCTGAACCCATCCCACAATAAACAATGTGGTAAACACGGTGGCCATCAGCTGACTGACATCGGCTCCCATCGTCGCATGAGTCCCAAAAAAACCGGGCTCCCGAAGCCATTCTGCTAGTTCATACATAATCCGTGTGCATATCCCTTCGTTATTTCGTGCCTTGAATCATGGCGCAAGGCTCTAATTCTTCAATAGCGCTAAATCCTGCTTGTTCCATCCACTGATGCGATTCCTCAATCGTAAAACAGTCCCCTTTTTCGGTATTCACCAAAATATGGACGGCAAACGTTGTGGTCCATGCCGGGCTCGTTCGAGAGGGGTCCAAAAACCGATCTTTAATAATTAATCGTCCCCCTTCATTCAAACAGCCATAGACTTTCGCGACTAACGCGGCATTCGTCTTCCCATCTTGGTAATGCAGAATATCGGACATGAGCGCGACATCATAGGAGCCCTGGAACGCATCTTCATGGAAATTCCCAGCTTGAAACTGAATCCGATCACTGAGCCCCGCATCTTCCACGCATTGCTTGGCCACCGTTAATGTTTGCGGAAGATCAAACACCGTAGCCGTCAGACCTGGATATTCTCGACAAAAGGCCATCGCATTGGTCCCCGCTCCCCCTCCGATGTCCAACATCTGTTTGGCTCCCTGGAGTTGTAGCCGCTGAGCTAGAGCCGGTCCACTTCCACGCCCGATCCGATCCAAGACGGTGAGGACTTTGGCCCCTAATTCGGGATTGGTTTCAAACACATGCTGGCTCACGGGAGATTGGCCCGTTCGCACCGCTTGTTCCAACTGTCCCCAATTATTCCACTCCGCATCATGCAACAGTAATAAGTGGCCAACATACTCAGAACTGGATTGCACCAAATATCGGTCCGCCACTGATGTGTTGTGAAAATGCTTATCGTCTTTCCTTAACACACGCATCGCCACGAGGGCATTCATGACCAGGTCCAACACCCGAGCATTCAAGGCTAACACCTCGGCCACCTGATTGACCGTCAGCGACTCCCCCTTGAGAGGAGTAAAGATATCAAGCTTAACCGCAGTGAGGAGAATTTTGGTTTCCCAGTAGTAGCCTATCTGGAAAATATCGGCGAGGGACAGCTCACGTGGCACATGGGGCCTCAAACTCAATAGCGTGCATAATCGTTTGCATTCGTGGTCGATCTTAACGAGGGCAATTGTTCAAAGGCAAGGAACACCGTCCAAGGTTCGCCTAAAAAACGAGGGCAACTAGCAAGTCGCTAGTTGCCCTCGAATACTGCGCGCTCTTTAAGAGATACCGACCTTATTTGATCTCGAAATTGGCTTCGGCTGTTCCGCCGTCTTTCACGTCCACTTCCACCACGATGGCTTCTTTCCCACGTGCATCCTTGGCTACGCTAGGATGAAACACCGCAACCGTATGCTTCCCGGCAGGGACATCTTTAATTTCAAATGTCCCATCGGCCCCGGACGTTCCATAAAAAGGATTGGTGACGGGCAAATACCAGCCTTGCATGAATTCATGTTGGTCACATTGCAACCGCAAGACAGAACCCTTTGAGTACATTTTCACTTTGACCTTCTTTTCCAACGAAGAACCCTTTTTGGCCAGTCCAATGTTGAATTCCGTGCTGGACTTGGCACCTAATTGATCAAAGCTATGGGGATTGTGCAACACACCTTCAGCAGATTTTGGATCAGCCGGATCGGAATCGTTATTTTCCACATAAAAATTCCCGTTACTCACGACCACCCCGGTAAACGGGAGGAATTCGCAAAGTTCAGCCATGACTTTTTGGGCAGGCTTATCGGAAAACCCCTTCATCCAAGCCTTGTCCTCAATATCCATCACTGCCACCACAGCATTTTTCAATCCTTTGCTGCCATCCACTTCCACTTCTTTGAGCAACCGGGTATCGCCATCCTTATCTTTACTTGGATTCTTTTTGCAGAACTCCGTATTGGGGAATTTGGCAAATGAAAATTCTTTGGGAGGCGGAACTGTACCGGAAAAGGTGACTTTTCCTTTAATCGTTCCACCCGCCTGGGCAACGAGCGGGGCAGCAAGTAACAAGCTACCCAACAACAAAGACAAAGTTAGAGACTGACGTTTCACCATGATGCTTCCTCCTAAGTTAAGAAAATGCGTTCAGTTGACAAGGGAAAATGAACAAATAAGATTTGGGTAACATTAGGTTGCCTCCTTTATCCCGGCCAGATCCTCGAAGACAACCTGGATATGATCGAATAAAAGCAACCACTTCCGTATATATCAGGAATAAAAAAAACGTGTCAAGAAAATACGCTCCTCTTGGGCCATTTGGACCATGCCCTAGGTCTTTTAGTTCGTATAACTGTGAGTTGTTAAAAAAAGTGATTCAACTGATCTGGAACAAGGAACAAACGCTATCTAAGACTTGACAGCTCACGTGAAAGAGCCGGCTTTCTCAGTATGGTCAATAATTCTGTCAACCGCTCTTCCATCTCTTCTGCCTGATAGACCGGAGCCAAACATATCTGATTAGTACAGATAAATGCTGTAGGCGTTTCATAATCAGGAAATGTAATCTCTCCCCATTTCATGGACCCTTGTTGTGGTTGAAACCCCCGTATCATCTTTCGAGGACAATAGAGTCGTCGCGCTTCTTCCCACAGAGCCTTGGTCCTGGCGTCATCCGGCATGCCCACCACCGCAATATGCACTGGTGGACGAAACCATTCATCAACAGCCAAGCCTATTAAGGCAATAGGAAGTGGTTGCGGCGTGAACACCACAGACTGCAACGTTCGCTCAGCAACAGATCGGTACTCATCATGGTTCGTAAGATGAAAAAGATCCAGATACAACCGGGCAGCCTGAATATTCTCTCGTGCCGGCTTGGTGGGAACGTTTAACAGCCCCAAGTTGTCGGACGAAGGTGGGAGATCAAAGAACCCTCCTGCTTTCAGATCGTGCAACAACTCTTGACTGGTCTGAGCCAGAGCTTGGGCCTCCTCTAAAAACTGCTGGTCCCCCGTCGTACGAAACGCCTCCACCAACCCACGACCCAATCGAACGTGATCAGCTAACATTCCCTGGAGCATCACCGACCCATCGATCGCGCTATGCCCTACACCATGTTTCTTATCAAACCGTTCACGAACAAGCCACTTAAGATTCTTGAGCGCATGCTCTTGCAACTCTGCCATTTCAAACACCTGAGAGGCGTGAAGGTAGGCCCATGCCATGACGGCATTGCTGCCTGTATAGCCTGTCCGGTCTACTCGAGGAATTCCTCTGGCTTTGCGATTCACCGCACCCCAAGAGAAATATTCAGCTCCCGAGATGAGCGTCGTTCCGTCCTGGTCCCGTACATCAGCATCCTGGCTTTCAAAGAACTGGCCCGTCTGATGATCGGTTAAAAATGCATCCACATACTCAATAATGCGTATGGCAATATACTTGTATTCTGAATTGCCCGTCAGTTGGAACGCCTGAACATAATTGTGAAGATTCTGGGCTTGCACCGTGAGCATTTTCTCAAAATGAGGTTGACTCCAATCGGCTTGTTCCGCATAACGGTAAAACCCACCCCAGACAGGATCAAGCAAAGCCACTTGATTATCTAATGTGGTCAGACCCATGTTGATCAATTCCACATCATGTTCAAAGAACCCATAAGTCAGAGCCATCTGAATAGCCTCAGGCTCAAAAAATTTCGGATGATCTCGAAAACCTCCATTCACCGAATCAAACTGTTGCTTCATCATTTCCACGCTTTGGCCGGCCATAGAGCGACGAAGCACCCCATCTGGGTCTTGCCTGGCTTGAACGTTTTGCTTCACTTGGTCCCACAACTTGGCGGCCTGTTGGCGTAAATGATCTTTCTCCGATTCATACATTTCCTTTGCTTCCTGAAGAAGCTCAAGCATGACCTCCGGCTCCAGGGAATTGGCTTGCAAGAGAATCTCTCCAGTTGGCAACAAAAGACTCGTCGTTGGCCATCCACCGGTTCGATAGCGCGCTTCGAGGTCCGGGCGTTGATCGGTGTCGACACGAACAGCAATAAAGTTGGCCTGAAGCAATGCACGAACCCGTGGGTCGGCATAGGTTGTTTGGTCCATCACATGGCAGGCATGACACCACACAGCCGTGAGGTCAAGAAGGATCAGCTTGTCTTCCGTTTGCGCCCGATTGAAGGCCTCTGGTCCCCATAAATGCCATTGAAGCTCAGATTGAGGATCCAATTCAGGCTGATGCGAGAACGCGGCTTGTTCTCCGTTGCCGAAAAGAAAAAGCATTAAACAGAAAATAATGGAAATTTTCGTCACTATCTGGATAACCCGCAAAGGAAATAAAGGGAGTTCAACAGGAAATAATCCGTGAGGGGTCATCAGAAGTGAGGCGTAAGGAGTGAAATAAAAAAATGAAAACCCTCCGCATATTCTTCTCACCTTTCTTGCTTTTTACCACCCACTTCTCACTGTTCAGAGAACCCGACTGTCAGTCTTTTCCCCAACATTCCCATCAGGTGCCGACCTTGGCATCAAGAAGTCGAACAATGGAACTAGCTGCGGTTACACGCACAGCAGCATCGCTATCACGAAGTGTCCGCTTCAACACTGCCAATAAGGCCCGTTCTTGAATTCGCCCTAACGAGCGCGTGGCAACAATCCTTGGGCCAGGCAAGGCATCATTCAGAATCATCGTCAATGTCCCGGTGACATTCGGGCCTTTTCCATTTCCCAAGGCTTTTGCCGCACCCGATCGAATAGCCGGATTGGAATCCTGCAGAAGCTGATGTACGGCACCTTCAACGACTGAAAAAGGCGCGCCAACGCGCAACAACGACGCCACCGTTGCCGCCTTCACACCGGGATTCGTATCACCCAAGGCTCTCTTCAGCGGCGCCAACACTTCGTGGGGCGCAAAGTATCCTAAGCTTAAGGCCGCAACACTACGCACAGCCGGAATTCGATCAAACAACGCGGCCTTGAGCGTCGGGAGAGTTTCAGGAAAGGCCAATTTCCCCAATGACACCAGAGCCGCCGCACGAATTGAAGGCTGAGTATCTGTCGCAGTTTTCTCCAAAATTGGGATCGCACGCTTGTCCCCTAATTCACCAAATGCACGAATGGCTGCGCCTCGTTCATACCCTTCTTTACTCTGAGCCCCCTGTTCGATTCGTGTCCAGTATTTCTTCTGACCCAACTCATACAACGCCCGAGCGGCCGCAATTTGTACCAACGCTTGCTCATCCTGTAACGATTTCTCTACTAAGGAAATCAAGCCAGCCTCGCCGGTTCTCCCCAAACCAATCAATACTGCGGCTCGAACCAGTCCTGCCCCATCCTCTAGGGCATTCCGAAATCGCTTGGATTGCTGCCCGACCTTCCGCTTTGCGAGCGCTTCGGCCACCAATGCACGGAGCATCCCCGTTCCGTCGGTCAGCCCATCTTCTAAATATGGGACCACGTCATCCGAATCAATTTCTTTGAGCGCCGTATAGGCCGCTCCACGAATTTGTTCACGCATATCCGTCCGTCTGGGTAAGATGCTGGCAATGGCCATTTGTCGTAACAACCCCTCATCTTCCCGCTTCGTGGCCTTGACCATGCCCTCATACGCATCCAATGCCTCCACGATTTCCCCTAAGCGAGCCAAAGCCAAGAGATGCAAGCGAGTCGCCTGTAATGGCACCGGAGCCTTCTTCAGGACAGGCTTGAGCATATCGACGACTTCTTGAAATTTTGCCTCTTCATACGCCTCCTGCGCTTGTGCCACCACTGAGTCGGTTGTGTCATCGGCCCAGCCTATCCCCGCCGAAAGGCCCCATAGGCAAAAGAAACTGATCAACAGCCATCTATTTTTTTTTGTCATCACTTTCAATATTCTCCACTCCATCACTTATCCTCTGGGGATGAACGCTTCTTGAGCTTCAATCATCCTGTACCCCAACGGAGGATTAAAATAATATTCGGGTTGCGGCGAGAGAACCACATGACCATATTCCACAAACCAATCCCGATCCTGACTTAAGAGTTTCAACAGAACGTTTCGATCAGGATCAACCCATTCGAAAAATCGTTCAGTCTGGCCGAGTCGATCCTGCACCACTAATTCATAGAGCAC
>BS_KBA_SWE02_21mDRAFT_10000756_pt1 | contig 12232 bp, 13 predicted proteins | sample BalSeasSWE02_21m_FD_9196 | JGI IMG/M metagenome (IMG submission 9196)
AGCTGATTCGACCGACGTTCTTACCAACCAATCGGGAGTCGATCCCAGTCACACCCGGAAACAAATTGGTTGGTGAGGGTGCGCATGGTGCGCGCTTCTTCGGTTTCTTGGATGATCGGGGCATGATAATGCGGCTGCCATCCGCAATTGAGGCATCGGACGATCGTTTGCCTCGTGGTTTCTCCCGCTTCAATAAACACAAATCCTTGACATTTTGGGCATTCCGAAAGGGAGCCATCAAGAAAGGCCGTGGGTACGGGTTTAAGCGAGTCGAGATGGATGCGCGTATGACGCGGTTTATATTTTCGACCCGGTGTCGCGAGTTGATTGAGTGTGGGGTTAGTGAGGCGAGGTCGTTGCGTTTTCATAGCCATGGAACTCCTGGTTAACAAACAATACAAAAGGTGTCTGTTCGAGGGCTCTGGACATCAACCACAATTTCTCTTATTCCTCTTGGGTAGCTTGGGCCTTCTGAGAAACAATTTGGGTGTAATGGTAATGAGACTTACAGCAAGACTAATGCCGTTCGGCTTAGTTGAAGGAAGCCTTAAAAAATTGCAGGATTTTCAGGTTTTTACGGATGGCCCTTCATATGGCCATAGGGAAGAGATGAGGAGAAGAGGTATGAAAAGGTTATCTAAACAGATACAACTTGTTATCTATTTAGATACAAAATTGGGATAGGTGTTTGAAAGTTGGTTTCGAATAGAGCTCAAGGGTCTTCTTCCCTTGCGGGTGAGGTTATCCCGTGTTTCATTCATGGAATGGATAGGGTTTGAAGAAGGATTAATTATTTGGCACAGGACACGCGAAAAAGTTGGCGATCCTCAAGTCGCATGGTGACCAATTCCCGGCCCCACACGCAGCCGCCATCCAATGCCACAAGATGTTTTTCTTGGACGATGCCTAATGCGGACCAATGGCCGAAAATAATCGTCTCATATTGCGTGGCGCGGTTGGGAATACGGAACCATGGGAAATAGCCCAGTGGAGCCCCTGTTGGTGGCCCCTTAAATGAAAACTCTGGAACCCCTTCCTTGGTGCACACGCGTAGGCGAGTCAAGACGTTCGTGGTTAAACCCAAGCGTTCCTTGGTACTCAGATTGGCAGAAGGTACTACGGCTTTTTGAAAATAGATGGCTGGCAACACCTCTTGAAAGTGGTCGCTTTGCAAGGCTTCCTCGACTTCTCGTGCCAATGCGGTGGCCTGGTCCATTGACCATGAGGGCAACAGGCCGGCATGAATCATCACACAGCCATTTTCAGTATGAAGCAATGGGCGAAATCGTAACCAGTGGAGCAATTCGTCGGCGTCGGGTGCGGATAAGATGGGTTGCAAGGTGTCCTTCCGACCTGGCCGGGTAATCTGGCTCCACAATGCGAGAAGATGAATATCGTGATTCCCCAAAACTGTGACGGCAGAGGTACCCAGTTGTTTCACGAAACGCAGCACATCCAACGAATGTGGGCCACGATTGACCAAATCTCCGACGAACCAAAGCCGGTCTTGAACTTGATCAAATTTGATGTGATCCAGCAACCGGCGCAATGCGCCCATGCATCCTTGAATATCTCCAATGGCGTAAGTGGCCATGTTTGTCTCTCCCGCCTATGCTAAAACGCAAAGGGTAAATTGTACATGAAGTTCCATGCAGCTCAAAATTTCACCCGTATGGATTAAGCCATCGCTCTTGATATCATAGGCGCATGCTCGAAGACTTGTTTGTATTTCAACCGTCGGCCTGGGATGATCGAAACTGGGCACAACTGAGTGGTCTGCCGTTAGAAGAGGTGTGGCTTCCCGTTGATGAGGTGGTCACGGTCTTTGGGTGGTTTGTGAATGCCGGACCGACCAACCCTGTGCTTCTTTGGTGTCATGGTAATGCGGGCAACGTGAGTCACCGCTTAGAAAATATCCGGCAACTGTATCAACGCGGGATATCCGTCATGATCTTTGACTACCGTGGGTACGGGCGAAGCACGGGAGTGCCATCCGAAGCCGGGCTTTACCAGGACGCCCTGACCAGTTACGACTATCTGATTCATCAACGACGGATTGCCCCTGAGCGCCTGATCATCTTCGGGCGGTCGCTAGGTTCAGTCGTGGCCGGAGAAGTGGCCGTGAAGCGCCCTGTAGCCGGATTGATTATAGAAGGGTCTTTCCCGTCTATTCAGGCCATGTCCGACCAACATTATTGGGGATTACCTGCGCGATGGCTCATGGATGTGGAATTCAACCTCGCGGAAAAAATTCATGCGCTGCACGTTCCCTTGCTGGTGATCCATGGAGAACAGGATTCGATTGTGCCGATGGCATTGGGGAGGCANGTCTTTGATGCTGCGCATGAGCCGAAACGATGGTATGTCGTTTCAGGAGCCGAGCATAATGACGTGCCGTATGTNGGTGGGGAGCCGTATTTTCGAGAGATCGACACGTTTATTCAACGAGTCCTCTCAAAACAATAGTAGATTTTCCAAATCCCTGTTGGTTCTTGCTTGACCCACTGTTCCAGAGCTGGCTACGATTCCCAGGTCGTCCTTTTGCCTCCTATAGTCTCCATGGATTCATTCCCCTATCTCTATCAAATTAATGCTTCACAGGGTGGACTTCCGAAGTTGCCGTTGGCCGAAGCCTGGGTTTCGGTTAATGGCCTACGCAGTGATGGGCATCGCAATAAGGTCTTGCACGGTGGACCTGATCGTGCCATTTGTGTCTTTTCATTTGAGGTGATTGAAGCCCTACGGCAAGAGGGACATACGATTTTCCCAGGAGCCTCCGGTGAGAATTTCACTCTGGCCGGCTTAGATTGGGTGCATATTCAGCCGGGGGATTCAATGAAGATCGGAGAAGAGGTTCGCATTGAATTCACCAGCTTCTGTGAGCCCTGTCGACGTAATGCGCAGTGGTTTCAGCAAGGAGAATATTCCCGCATTGCTCAGGAGCAGCATCCAGGGTGGAGTCGACTGTATGCCCGAGTGCTATCAGAGGGGCAGGTGCGACAAGGTGACCGCGTCTGGGTGGAAAATCTGTCTAAGAGGACATTGCCATGATGAAACGTGTGCTTGAACCGGAAGTGATGGATGATCCAGAGCAAGTGCTGGCCTATGCCGGAGCCGACTTTGCACAAGAGAATCAAGGGTTCGTCGATCAGTTTTTTAATCTGTACGATGATCTGGAGAATCCGCATATCGTAGATGTAGGTTGCGGCCCGGGAGATATTCCCATTCGGGTGGCCCGCCGTCATCCTACGTGCCGGGTTACGGGTATTGACGCCTCTCAGCCGATGATCGCCTATGCGGAACAAGCCGTACAAAAGGCCGGATTCCATGATCGTGTTCGGTTTCTCTGTCAACGCTTTCAAGACGTGAACTTGTCTTCTCCAGCCGATGCGATCATCTCCAATAGTTTGGTCCACCATGTTCCGAACCCTTTGCGATTTTGGTATAGCCTCAAAGCCTTGCTGAAGCCTGGTGCCCCCGTCTTGGTGATGGATTTGCTCCGTCCGGAAAGCCCCGAAGCCGCACAGGCCATTGTGGATGAACAGGCCGCTGGGGAACCGGAACAATTGCGGCAGGATTTCTTTCATTCCTTGTTGGCGGCGTTTACCGAAGATGAAGTGGCGGCACATTTAGCCGAACTGAATTTGAGCCGTTTGATGGTCGATGTTCCCGATGATCGCCATTGGATTGTTTACGGGCGCGTATATTAGTTAGCGATGATCTTGACGGCTTGTGGGTCTGCGTTTTACAGTGCAATCCTCGGTTGGGGGATCGTCTAGGGGCAAGACATTAGATTTTGATTCTAAGAACCCAGGTTCGATTCCTGGTCCCCCAGCCAATTCCTCCTTATCGTCTACTTTTTGAACCTCTCTTTCCTTTTTAAATTCTAAGATTAGTTTGAATAAAGCTCACGAGCTAGCTGCAAAGCAGCTAGTCCGTTGGTGAGCTATTCGAAGGTTGTTGCGGCTATCTTCTGGTATGGGCCAGATGGCCTATTTGGCCAAGCGGAATAGATTTTCGTTCTTGAGTTCAATAGGTGTTTGTGGCAGGCTGATCACGTTTTTCTCTAGAGAAAACTCTGTTGATGGATCCAGAGGTCTCTTTGAGCTCTATGTGGGAGGTTAAAACAATTGTCGAGCAATAGTAATATGTCGAATTCATCTCTATCGTTAGACGATCGCCTCATCGTGGCTCTTGATGTTCCCTCCCTCCAAGAAGCCAGGAAATATCTTGATGATTTGGAGGGGGTTGTCCGGTTTTATAAAATTGGGTTGGAATTGTTTTTAGCCGTGAATCGGGAATTCCTTGAGGAAGTCCGCGCACGGCAATGCCGGATTTTTTTGGATCTGAAGATGAACGATATTGATGAAACCGTTCGTCGAGCCGTCCATTTAGCTGCTGATTTGGGGGTCGATTTTTTAACGATTTTAGGCAATCATGCCACCGCCAAGGCTGCGGTTTTGGGGCGAGGTGAACGTTCGCTGAAAATTTTGACCGTTCCGTTACTCTCAAGCTGGGGCGAGAAGGACCTTCAAGAGCTGGGATTATTGAAGTGTGATAAAGAGGATGGTGCCCGATTTGCCACGCTTGATGATTATGTGTTGTGGCGTGCCGAGATGGCGATGGCTCAGGGCTGTGATGGGCTTATTGCCTCGGGAAAATATGTCAAAATGTTCAGGGATCGGTTCGGCAAAGAGGCGATTATTGTTTCGCCAGGCGTGCGGCCAGCCGGCCACGATACCCATGAGCATCAGCGGTCGTTGACGCCATTCGATGCGATTCAAGCGGGGGCGGATTATCTTGTCGTTGGTCGACCGATTCGAGATGCTAACAACCGAAGAGAGGCGGCTCAACAGATTCAAGAGGACATTGCATTGGCATTGAAGCCGAGCGTTGGCAATGTATAGCCACGAGAGATAGCCACTATTCCTATTCGGAGGGACAGAGAATGACACAGACGACGTGGTCCCGCATTCTTATTGTGAATGATCACCCAGGCCAGTTGGAATCTCTGTCTACGGTATTGAGTGAGGAGGGCCATGATGTGGTGGGATGTCTCACGATGGCTGAAGCGGTGAGCATGGCCCAGGGCCATTCTTTTGCCGTGGCGCTGATTGATGTGCAGTCCCCGAATAAGACGGGCGTGGATTTGGTGGACTATTTAACGCGCATGAATGCTCAGGTCCAAGTCGTGATGAATGTCGGGTTTCAGGCCTTACATGCAGGAAAAGAAGCCATGCATGGCGATACCCTCACCTATTTTGAAAAGGCTGAATCTTCTTCAACGTTACTGACTCATGTTCGTCGAGCGTATCATGCCTCTGTCACGCATTATGTGGGAGACCTCCAACACATCCTGGCTACGCGTACAGCCGAGCGTGAAGAACATCAGGCCCGATTCCAGCAATTAGTCGAACATATTCAGGAAGTCTTTTGGATTGCGTTACCCGATCACTCCCAGATCCTCTATATGAGTCCCCGTTATGAAGCTGTGTGGGGAAGAACTTGTACCGGTCTCTTGGATCATGCGCATCATCTTTGGGATGCCGTACATCCTCAAGATCAGGAATGTGTGTTGACGCGCGTGGCAGAGGGCGAATCCACTGGATTTCAAGCAGAATTTCGGATTGTCAGGCCAGATCATGCTGTGCGATGGATTCGCGTGCGAACGTTTCCCNTGCGGAATTCATTCGGCGAGGTGGATCGCATGGCAGGGGTGGCAGAAGATATCACNGANCATAAGCGAGCAGAGGAAACGCCGGTCAACACAGAACGCCAATTCCGTCAGTCAAGTCGCATGGAAGCGATTGGAACGCTGGCCGGGGGTATCGCGCATGACTTTAATAATATTTTAACGGCCATTCTTGGCTATACCGAGCTGGCGTTGGCATCGGTTCCGAAAGACAGTCGGACGCAACGCAATCTTCAAGAAGTGTTAACGGCTGGACATCGTGCCAAGCATTTAGTCTTGCAAATTTTGGCGTTTAGTCGACAGTCTGGTCAGGGGAAGAAGCCCACATCTATGCATAGGGCCATTGTGGAAGCTCTTGATCTGTTTCGTGCCACCATTCCTTCCACGATTGAAATCCGTCATTCTCTTATGACCGAGGCCTTGGTGTTGGCCGACCCCACCCAACTTCATCAGGTCGTGATCAACTTATGTACCAATGCGGAATATGCCATGCGGGAAACAGGGGGCATCTTGGAGATTTCGTTGGAAGATTTTGAGGTGACGGAAGAGAACCTTCGATCCGTGTCGGGATTACAGCTTGGGCCCCATGTTCGATTCACGATACAAGATACTGGAACCGGGATGTCTCCTGAGGTACTTGAGCGGATGTTCGATCCCTTCTTTACGACCAAGCCGATTGGTGAAGGGTCGGGACTGGGGTTGGCCGTGGTACATGGCATTGTCACGAATCACGGAGGGGCGTTGATGGTCGATAGTCTGATAGGCGAAGGTACCAAAATCGAGGTCTATCTTCCCACGATTCCCTCACCGGCAAGGGGAGGGGCGGGAGATCAAGGTCCTATCCCTCATGGGAAGGAAACCATTTTATTCGTGGATGATGAAGAAACGATTGTCCAGCTTGGGAAAGAATTGCTGTCACAATTGGGATATACGGTCGAAGTGCACACGAATTCACAGGAGGCGTTGGATGCCTTCCGACATGCTCCTCAACGATTTGATTTAGTCATTACGGATCAAGTGATGCCTGGGCTGACGGGTGAAGTCTTATCGCGAGAACTCTTGCGCATTCGTCCCGAACTTCCCATTGTTCTTTGTACGGGATTTAGTCATATTATGACCGCAGAAAAAGCCAAAGCGTTGGGGATTCAAGCCTACCTGATGAAGCCCTTGGCGATTCGGGACTTAGCTCCTATTGTCCGACATGTTCTTGATAAAACGCTCTCCCCGATGGCCTAATCTTTCGTTGTGCGTGATGACTATATCGCGCATGAATTCCATGGGGAAGGAAGACCAAGTCATGTATAATAAAAGGAACGAAAAAGCGATCTAAGCGATTTACGCCTTTTTCTTCGATTGGAACGTTGTCGGTTCCACGAAAAATCATGGGGATGTCAAAGTTGCTCGCCCATCTTGTCCAGAGGTCTTGATTGTTTTTGAGGAAGAGACTGGACGGGTTGGGGAGAAGGAGGAGGCCACACGATGGCGACCATTTTGGTTGTTGATGATGATCCGCAAGTTTGCAGCTTATTACAACAGGTTTTTGAAAACGAAGGGCATGCGGTACATAGTGCCTTGAATGGGGTGGAAGGCATCAGTCTCTACCGCCGTCATCGGCCGGAATTAGTTCTTTTGGATATTTTGATGCCAGAAAAAGAAGGGTTGGAAACCATTCGCGATCTTCGGAAAGAGTTTCCCAACGTCATGATTATCGCCATGTCCGCTGCCAGTGACGCAGCAAAGATTAATCTCTTAGAACTGGCTCAACGATTAGGGGCTCAATACCGGTTGAACAAACCCTTTCAATTAAAGGACGTCATTGATTTAGTCAACACCGCCCTTGGCAAGAATGGAGCAACGGACATCGGGTGAAGACCGGAATGCTACGCCTGTGCTGGACGACATCAGACCCTTTAGGTGAAGGGCGAGATTCAACATTCTTTCCGTGCGTGGGACGATCAAGGTAACGATATGGAAAAGCCGGCAGACATCCATTTCCCAATTCATGATCTGTTAAGCCGACGCTGGAGTCCTCGCGCCTTTGCGACGAGACCTGTGGAAGCGGAGAAAATTCAGCGGTTACTGGAAGCGGCTCGTTGGGCACCATCCTGTTTCAACGAACAACCGTGGGTCTTTATCATGGCTACGACCAATCAACCGACCGATCATGCCAAACTGCTCAGTTGCCTGGTTGAGGGAAATCAAATTTGGGCTAAACGGGCTCCCCTCTTAATGATCACGATCGCCAAACAAAATTTTGATCACAATGGCCAACCCAACCGGCATGCTTTTCACGACGTCGGATTGGCCGTGGGCAATCTGGTTGCCCAGGCGACGGCCATGGACCTTGTCGTTCATCAAATGGGAGGGATTCTTTTAGAAACTATCCGCGATAGTTATTCCTTGCCATCCGGGTATGAGCCGGTCACGGGCCTGGCCATTGGTTACCCAGGAGATCTGAATACCCTTCCCGAGGAGATTCGTGAACGGGAACAAGCTCCACGGTCAAGAAAGTCAGTACAGGAGTTTGTGTTCTCTGAAACCTGGGGACGAAACCCAGAGTTTCTTTAAGATTTAAGCCAATCGATACACAGGAACGTGAGATGGAAGTATCGATGGCCTGGTTGCCTCCGAAGTAGAGCGTGCCTCCGACACAATTTCTCTCCCCCATCTCCAAATTTAAGTAAGACTCTCTTTTCTCATCCATAAAAATGAAGGCTATATTCGCATTGATGACCATATGAGGCCCTTGCTTTCTTGGTGGCATGTTTCCTCTTAAACTGCTTTCATTGTGACCTGAAGCAGAATTGGAGTCGAAAGATTTCCCGAAACTCTCATTACAGCCCATTCGAGGATAAACTATGGCGCATCAACAAAAAGTGGTGGGAATGATATTTTGGAGTTTCCGGACTCTGGTCATGCTTGGGTTTCTGGGTTTAGTTTGGGGCAACCCCGCGCTCGCTACGGATGGCGCACAAGAAGTAACAACTCCCGAGAGCCCGCAAATTTTATGGAAGGTGCAATCTTCACAGAATACCATTTATCTGGCGGGTTCGATCCATGTTTTACAGCAACATGACTATCCCCTGCATCAGGTATTTGATGATGCCTTCAATGCATCCTCCAGGGTCATGTTTGAGGTGGATTTGGATGGCCTCTCGTCTCCACTTACACAAATGAACATGCTCAGAAAAGGGCTGTATCTTCATGGAGAGAGCTTGCCGACGGTGTTGTCGCCAGAAAGTTACGCAAAGGCGAAAGCGCATTTGACTGAGTTTGGTCTAAATATCGAAGATTTTCATCGAATGAAGCCATGGATGACGGCCACGGCGGTCATGGGGTTGGAGCTTCAAAAGTTAGGATTTGAAAGCGCCTATGGCGTGGACCGTCACTTTTTTGAGAAAGCCAAATCGGCGGGGAAAGACATTCAAGGATTAGAGACGGTGGAGTTTCAGTTTAATCTCTTTGACATGTTACCTCTATCAACGCAAGAGNAATTTCTCTTGCAAACGTTAGAGGATCTGAAAAGTCTCGAGACACAAGTCAGCGAAATGGTCAATGCCTGGAAGCATGGGAATATTCAAGTGTTGGAAACGTTACTGGTCGGCATGCGTGAATATCCTCAGCTGTATCAGGCACTTGTCGTCAATCGAAACAATGATTGGCTGCCGTACATTGAGCAAGCGCTCCAGGAGAAGGATCCCGTCTTTATTGTGGTAGGAGCGCTGCATCTCCTGGGGAAGGAAGGGCTTGTCGCAGCTCTGAAGGAAAAGGGGTATCTTGTTCAGCAATTATAGTCTGTTGGCAAGAGATGAAAAAAACCTTCTTTCTGGGAGGATCCTAGGAAAGAGAGTGGGACGAAAAGGCAGGGGAGTGGTACACTTGCTCAGAAGAGATGAAGGAGATATCAATAGTCACAAGGGAGAAGCCAGCAAATGATTACCGCTATAGGTGATGTGTTACGACGATGTTATGAGCGTGGATGGATTACCAGTCGTGATGGCAATTGTAGCCTCCGGCGAGCGAGAAGTGTCTATCTCTCTATCACCCCATCCGGCTGGCGAAAAACGATTGTCCATCCAGAGCATATGATAAAAATTAAGTTCGTGGATGGGAAGATGCAGGTGCCGGCCGGAACCAATCCTTCCGGCGAGTTACATATGCATTATCTATTAACCAGAGGCATGCATCGCACTCGGGCCGTCGTGCATGTGCATCCCACCCATGTGGTTGCCGCCATTTATCGAGGATTCGATCTCCAAAAAATCTGCCAGGATTTTCCAGAAATCTACCGTTATACGCGTATCGGCCCCACCGTCCCTGCCCTTCCTGCCGTGAGTTCAGAACTAGGTGAGGCGACCGCCCATGCCTTAGGGGTCACGGAGAAAAATCCGGCGGGTGATTTTGATATCGTCGGCCAGGCGAATCACGGTGTGTGTTCCATGGCACGAGACCCCTGGTCGGCCTACGAACACATTGAACGGTTGAATCACATTTGCGAAATTGTCCTAGCCAGCGGCGTCTCACCACAAAAATGAGTGACGTTTTCTCTCCTCCTTTTTTGAGTTGCCCTCTATGCATTTTGTTTTCCAGTTCTCCGGTAGTCTTTCTTGCCCCCTCGGGAAGAAATGACTATCATTTCCTTTGAATTTTTAACCCACCCCATTTGCATGACTTCCAAATATTTTGAGTATGTAGAAAGGATTTTGCATGGCCCAGAAGAAATCTGTACGCAAAACGCCAACCAAGGCACCCCTCAAGACTAAAGCCGTTTCAAAGAAAAAAGCGGTCGAAAAAAAAGGTAAGGTCGCATCGGCATCTAATCCATCGACGACCAAAAATAAGGGCAAAGTGGCTTTGAGTTCAAAGGCCATTGGAACAACAAAAAAGCCTAAAAAGGCGACCAAGACTTCTGTGAAGAAAAAAACTCCGGCTCCAGCTGCTCCAGCGAAGAAAAAGGTTGTAGCCAAAAAAACCGTGTTCCAAAAAACAAAGACGGCGCCAAAAAAAATATTGGTGAAGGCTATTTCTAAGCCGAAGACTGAGAAGCCCGCTACTCGAAAGCCTGTGGCCCAAAAAAATAAAACATTGGCTCAACCTTCTTCAGGCAATAAAAAGGTTGGAGCCAAAAAGGCAGCGTTCAAGAAAACGAAGGCCGCCACAAAAAAGACCGTGGTGCAATCTGCGCCCAAACTCGAACCTCAAAATTCCACTACTCCAAAACCGGCAGTTCCAAAAAAGGCAGCGTCGGTCGCGAAGACAAAAGCGAAACCTAGCCAAACCAAGAAGCCAGCACTGAAAAGCGTTACGGCACCAGTTTCAGCCCCTCAACATGTTCCCAAATCTCAAGAACATCTGCTTTCTCCAAATGAACGCTACAATATTGGGGGGCTCTTTGCGTGTGCGATTGAACGTACGAGTGATCCTGACTTTTCACGCCTTCGGGCGGTGCTTCGGTATTTAGACCTTTCTTCGCAAGAAAAGGACAATCTTATTCGCCTGTCAGAAGGATTCATGATTCCGAAATTATTTGCGGAGAGCGTACCTGAGCAGAAAGTTGGGTTGGCACTGACGGATTTAGTGAAATTTGCGATGAGGGAAGGAAGCTACGAGAAACACTGGCGTGAAGAAATTCAGCAAATTGGTCTATGGCTGGGAATTTTCCCTGCACAAGTGCAAGAAATCGAACAACGAATAAAACGCTAACTTCGATATATCCTTATTTTGATTGTGCCCTTTCGGCGTGGCCGAGAAGCGGAGCGGAATCCAGAAGTTGAGGCGGGCATTGTTTGAGCGAAGCGAGTTTGCGCGCCGCTGGATTCGGCGAGCATCGAAGGGCATCCCTCTGACCACGCCGAGGGCTAAATGGTTTTGGGTCCTTTTGCCGAAACAAAAGGAGCTCGGCCGCCGGGACGAACCCCGGCAATTACCATTTAAGGTTAGATACACGAAAAACTATTCCTGTAGAGAAAGTCCTTTAGCCTCCTCATACGTTTTCACCCTCACCCTCAAGGGCGAGGGAGTTATGAAATAACTTAGTTGAAAATGGACTTGTTTAGAGGAAAGAGGCTGGCTGGGCTACCCAAGATCTCGGCGGCCTTCGATGGATTTGAGGAGGGTAACTTCGTCGGCATATTCAATATCCATCCCGACGGGAATGCCATAAGCAATGCGCGACACTTTCACTCCAAGTGGTTTGAGGCGTTTGGTGAGATAAATAGCTGTGGCTTCTCCTTCAATGGTCGGATTCGTCGCCACGATCACTTCCTTAATCCCGCCTTGCTGAACCCGATTTTCCAAATCATGTGTCCGTAGGTCGGCCGGGCCCACGCCGTCTAAGGGTGAGAGCGCACCGTACAGGACATGATATAAGCCTCGAAAGGCTCGGCTTAGTTCAATCGCATGGAGCGTGCTGGGTTCTTCCACCACTAAAATAATGGTGGTATCTCGCTTGGGGTCAAGGCACACATCGCAAAGTGAGCCTTCGGCGATATTCCGGCATTGCGTACAGAATGTAATTTTTTCTTTTACTTCTCGTATGGC
>BS_KBA_SWE02_21mDRAFT_10000757_pt1 | contig 12227 bp, 11 predicted proteins | sample BalSeasSWE02_21m_FD_9196 | JGI IMG/M metagenome (IMG submission 9196)
CCTGTATCAATTGATAGGTAAACTCTGTAAACGACATACCTACACTTCCTTCTTCACCTGATAATCGATTTTTCACTGAATCTTTCGCCATCATATAATTGACCGTAATACGTTTACCAACGTCACGGGCAAAATCGATAAATGTGAAATCTTTCATCCAATCGTAATTATTCACCAGAATTGGAGCATTGGATGCTTTTGAATTAAAGTCCAAAAAACGGGAAAACACGCTTTTAATACCTTTTACATTATGCGCCAAAGTTGCTTCGTCCAATAAATTGCGTTCGTCACTTTTACCTGAAGGATCACCAATCATTCCTGTTGCTCCTCCAACCAATGCTATAGGTTTGTGTCCAAAATTCTGAAAATGCACCAATAAAATAATTTGCACAAGACTGCCAATATGAAGTGAATCTGAAGTTGGGTCAAAGCCAATGTAGGCTGTAGTCATTTCCTTATTCAATTGCTCTTCAGTTCCGGGCATGATATCATGCAACATTCCCCTCCATCGTAATTCTTCAACAAACGCGTTAGCCATAATTTTTAATATTGATATAATTTTTGGCAAAGATAAAAATCAATGCATAATTACTATTCAATTATGAATAATTCTTTATTTTAGTTACATGATACTAGTTACAGGAGGAACAGGTTTAGTAGGTTCACACTTACTGTATAATCTAATCAAAGATGGCAAAGATGTAAAAGCCATTTACAGAAGACAGCATAAGTTGGAATCTGTTAAAAAAGTCTTTTCATATTATAGCGAAAATTTTGAAGCCTTGTTTGATAAAATCGAGTGGATTGAGGCCAACATTAATGACATTCCAACTATGGAAATTGCATTTAAAGGCGTAACCCATGTGTATCATTGCGCCGCTTTCGTGTCTTTTGAACCTGATAAATACCACTTACTTCGCAGAATAAATATTCAAGGCACAGCCAACATTGTTAATTTATGTGTCTCAAACAACATTAAAAAATTATGTTATGTAAGCTCCATTGCAGCTATTGGCAATAGTGACAATTCTGAAACTATTATCAATGAAGAAAACCATTGGAATCCTGAAGAAGATGTTAGCGTTTACGCCATTACCAAGTATGGTGCAGAGATTGAAGTTTGGCGCGGTTCGCAAGAAGGTCTGGAAGTTGTTATTGCAAATCCGGGCATTATATTGGGCCCAGGATTTTGGAGATCGGGTGGAAGTGGAAGTTTATTTCGCCAAATTCATAAAGGCATGCCATATTATACAAACGGAATTTCGGCTTATGTTGATATTTGGGATGTAGTCAATGCCTTAACACAACTTATGAATAGCGACATAAAAAATGAACGCTTTATTTTGGTTTCAGAAAATTTATCATTTAATGATTTTCAAAAAAGTGTTGCTAAAGTACTAAACGTTGAACCTGCAAAAAAAGAGGCAACTAAATTAATATTGGAAATAGGTTGGAGATTAGATTGGTTAAACCACAAATTAAGAGGAAAACGAAGACGGTTTTCTAAGCAAATGGCTAAAACAGTAAGATCGAATCGCTTTTATGATAATTCTAAGATTAGACAAGCGCTTAATTTTGAATTTGCCCAAATAGATGAATCCATTAAAAAAGTAAGCGGTTATTTTTTAAAAGATTTAGATTGATTTACTATTACTGTAAATTTACCCTTGGTTTTAGTTCGCCAATTTTTAACAAAGAATCTTTTTCTTTTGAACGTATGGCTCTTATGGAGTCTGCTTTTTTCTTTTTTTCAGCCTCTTCAATTTTGTCCAAAGCTTCATATTCTTTTTTCTTTAAATCAATCTTTTCCTTGATCCTATTTAAAATGGATTCATAGGTTTTGGTATTGTAAACGTAATAATTATTGCTTTCTGCAAATTGTGTACTATCGATACTGTATTTTTCAAAGACATATTTTTCAGGCATGACACCATTCACCTCTAAGATTATTTTGTTGACTCCTTTTGCAGAATTCAACAAAAACACATCATACATAATATCGGCCATTTTCTCTTCTGGAATTACATTTTCAGGCTTTTTAGGTTTTTCAACCCCAGAATTACACGAAAAAAATAAGCAGATCACTATATAAAATAACTTTTTCATCTATCAAAAGTTAATCGTTTTGCGGCTTTAACATCTATAATTTTAAAATTATTATAAACTAAGGTGCCGTTAACAAAGGTATGTGTAATTCTAGACCTAAATGTATTGCCATCAAATGGTGACCAACCGCATTTATATAATAAATTGTCTTTGTTGACCGACCATGGATTATTTGGATTAACAATTACTATATCGGCATAATAACCTTTTTTTATAAATCCTCTTTTTTCAATTTGAAACAAAATAGCAGGGTTATGGCACATCTTTTCGACTATTTTTTCTACCGATATTTTTTCCTTGTGATAAGCCTCAAACATTGCCACAAGTGCATGTTGAACCATGGGTCCGCCAGATGGCGCTTTTGTATATACGTTTTTCTTCTCCTCAAGTGTATGAGGTGCATGATCGGTAGCAATTACGTCTATCCTGTTGTCTAAAAGTGCTTTCCAAAGTTCGTCACGATCTTTAGCCGTTTTTATAGCTGGATTCCATTTAATCAACGATCCTTTTTTCTCATAATCTTCGTCACTGAACCATAAATGATGGATACAAACTTCAGCTGTTATTTTCTTGTCTTTTAATGGCAGTTTATTTGAAAAGAGTTTCGTTTCCTTTCCAGTTGAAAGATGGAATACATGCAATCTTGCACCCGTCTTTTTTGCAAGTTCAATAGCTTTTGAAGACGATATATAACAGGCTTCTTTACTTCTTATTATAGGATGATATTGTATTGGGATATCTTCACCAAACTCTTTGATATATTGCTTTAGATTGGCCTTTATTGTCGCTTCATCTTCACAGTGTACTGAAATTAGCAAATCGGTGCTTGAAAAAATCTTTTCTAAAACTTTAGGATCGTCAACAAGCATATTTCCTGTTGAAGATCCTAAAAACAATTTCAAACCTGCTACAGTTTTTGAGTCTACTTTTAAAATTTCGTCCAAATTGTCGTTCGTTCCACCAAACATAAAAGAATAGTTTGCATAAGAACTTTTTGAAGCGATTTCAAATTTTTCTTCCAACTTTTCAATAGTTGTGGTTTGTGGATTGGTATTGGGCATTTCTATAAATGATGTGATTCCACCAGCAATTGCAGCCCTTGATTCGGTTTCAATAGTGGCCTTATGTGTAAGCCCTGGTTCCCTAAAATGAACCTGATCATCAATAACTCCAGGAATCACATAATTTCCTTCAACATCGATGACGAATTGGTCAGATGATTTTATACTGATTGAATTTGAAATTTCTTTGATGTATTCACCTTCAATAAAGATATCGCCCTCAAATATTTCGCCTTCATTGACTATTTTGGCATTCTTAATAAGCACTGTATTTGTCTTCATTTTATTTACCTATAAGGCTTTTAATCTTCATGTTCAATACTCCAAAAATGGCTTCTGAAATGATATGTCCACTCATTTTCGATTTTCCTTTTATTCTATCAGTAAAAATAATTGGAACCTCAACAATTTTAAATTTTTTTAAGTGAGTTTTAAATTTCATTTCAATCTGAAACGCATAACCCACAAATTTAATTGCATCTAAATCTATACTTTCAAGTACACGTCTTTTATAACATACAAAACCAGCCGTTGTGTCTTTAATTTTCATTCCGGTTATCATTCTCACATAAATTGAAGCACCATACGATAACAATATTCTCCCCAATGGCCAATTTACAACATTAACACCTTTAATGTAACGTGACCCAATTGATAAATCTGCGCCATTTAAATGGCAGACATTGTAAAGTCTTTCCAAATCGTTTGGATTATGTGAAAAATCGGCGTCCATTTCAAAAATATAATCATATTTTTTTTCAATACACCACTTAAAACCATCAATATAGGCCGTGCCCAATCCTGTTTTTCCTTCTCGCTGTAATAAAAATAATTGTCCTACAAACTCCTTTTGTAACGCTTTTACTTTCAAGGAAGTCAAATCTGGTGAGTTATCATCGACTACAAGAACATGGAACGCTTTTTTTTGAGCCATAACAGCTCTTATAATCGCTTCAATATTTTCAATTTCATTATATGTAGGTATAATGACGATTGCATCAACCATAAAATAAATTTTAAGTTACTAAACCTAAGCTTTTCATTACAAAGGCAAAAGTAAGTTTTTTAAGGTATTAATGTTATAGAAAATATCTTAAACATTGTTAATATTGGAATTGTCTTTCAATTTATAAAAGTGATATTTTATAGCTTAATAAAATATTTTGGATAAAATATTCTTTATAATTTAGCATTATGTTAAGAGAAACTGTTTCTAACGAGTGGTTTACAGTATTTATAGTACTAGGATTGGTTTTTTTGACCCTTTCAAAATTTTTGTCTTCAAGAAGATTCGATGATTTTCTGGCAGTAATTGGTAACTCAAAATATTTAAAGATCTATGCCAGAGACCAAAAATTTATTGATGCATTTGATACCTTCCTTTTTTTAAACCTGGTGATTTCTGTTTCGATATTTTCATTTTTGGTGTATTCGGAATTTGTAAATCCTGCTCAATTTGATTTGATCCAGTTTTTTAAACTTCTGTTTGGAATTGGTGCTTTGGGACTGATCAAAGTTTTACTGGAACGCTTAATAGGAAGCCTGTTTGAGATTGATGCCCTTATCGATTCTTATTTATTCCAGAAGACCACTTATAAAAATTATACAGGCCTCATACTTTTACCTGTAAATATTTTACTGATTTATAGCTTTCCGCCCTCAAAACCAGTTATATTTTCAGTATTGGGTCTAATCTTTTTGATAAATTTAATAGGGTTTATTACATCCTTTAAGAATCATCAAAAAACAGTATTCAATAACTTATTCTATTTTATTTTGTATCTTTGCGCACTTGAAATTGGACCTTATCTAATTTTATACAGATTAATTTTAGACTATAAAGCTTAAACCTATAATTAGAGCCTATGAAAGTGAAAACAATTTTAGTGTCACAACCCGAACCTAAAATAGAAAATTCGCCTTACTTTGATCTCCAAGAAAAACAAAAAGTAAAGATTGACTTCAGACCTTTTATACATGTCGAAGGTGTTTCAGCAAAAGACATCAGACTCCAAAAAGTAGATTTAAGTCATTATACTGCAATAATACTAACAAGTAGAAACTCTGTAGATCATTTTTTTAGAGTAGCAGATGAGATGCGCTTTAAAGTTCCTGATACGATGAAATATTTTTGTCAATCTGAAGCTGTTGCATTTTATCTTCAAAAATATGTTGTGTATAGAAAGCGTAAAATTTATGTTGGCAAACGCTCTTTTGAAGATCTGATCCCAATGATAAAAAAATATAAAGACGAATGTTTTTTATTGCCTACAACAGATAAATTAAAGTCTGAAGTTCCAGATATTTTGAACACACTCAATATTAAATGGAAAGAAGCCATTTTTTATAAAACTGTCATAAGTGATTTATCTGATTTAGCTGATGTTTACTATGATATTCTAGTATTTTTTAGCCCTTCAGGAATTGATTCTTTATTTCATAATTTTCCAGATTTCAAACAAAATAATACAAGAATTGCCGTTTTTGGAAGCACAACTGCCAAAGCAGTGGAAGACTATGGATTAAGAGTTGACATTGCTGCTCCAACTCCAGAAACTCCTTCAATGACAATGGCTTTGGAAAAATATATTGAAAAAGTAAATAAAGCAAAATAATATACATTGATTTTTAAAATAAAAAGCGATTGAATTTCAATCGCTTTTTATTTTAAAAGGCATAACGCTGTGGTCCGCCTCGCCTAATTTCTTCATTTGCAATACTTTCAAACTTTTTGAAATTTTCTCTAAAAGCATTAGACAATTTAAAGGCCATTGTATAATATGCCTCGTCATTGTTCCATGTTGCTCTGGGACTTAAAACTTCTGTTGGCACTCCAGGGCAAGATCTTGGTTGTGCTACCCCAAATACTGAGTGAATATGATAATGATCATAATCGTATAGCCCTAAATCTCCATTTAATACCGCGTTAATCATAGCACGTGTATATTTTAATTTCATTCGAGTACCTACGCCATAAGGACCACCTGTCCAACCTGTATTGACCAACCAAACGTTAACGCCTGATTTTTGCATTTTATCGCTTAACATTTCAGCATATTTTGTAGGGTGCAATGGCATAAAAGGCGCTCCAAAGCACGCTGAAAAATTAGGTACCGGCTCAAGTACGCCTTCTTCGGTACCTGCTACTTTTGCAGTATATCCTGAAATAAAATGATAGGCTGCCTGACTAGGTGTTAATTTTGATATTGGAGGCAAAACACCAAAGGCATCAGCAGTTAAAAAGAAAATATTTTTTGGGTTTTTACCTATCGATGGAACTTGAATGTTATCTATGTGGTTAATAGGATAACTAACTCTAGTGTTTTGAGTTATGGAAACATCTTCATAATTGACATTCCCTTGACTATCCAAAATAACATTTTCTAAGATTGCTCCTTTTTTAATGGCTCTGAAAATATCAGGTTCATGCTCTTCAGACAGATTGATCACTTTTGCATAACATCCTCCTTCAAAGTTAAAAACGGTATTTTCATTGGTCCAACCATGTTCATCATCACCAATCAAACGTCTATTTGGATCGGCAGATAAAGTAGTTTTTCCAGTTCCAGAAAGCCCAAAGAAAATAGCAGTGTCCCCATCTTTACCTACATTTGCACTACAATGCATAGGCAACGTATTTTTGAATACAGGAAGTATAAAATTTAAAGCGGAAAAGATTCCTTTTTTGATCTCACCAGTATAGCCTGTTCCTCCAATTAGCGCAATTTTTCTTGTAAAATCTAAAATGGCAAAGTTGTGTTGACGTGTTCCATCTACTTCTGGATTTGCCATAAAACCTGGAGCATTAATAACTGTCCATTCTGGAGTAAAGTTTTGAAGCTCTTCTTCTGTAGGACGCAAAAACATATTATATACAAACATATTGCTCCATGGATATTCATTGATAACACGAATATTTAGCCTATAATGTTCATCGGCACAAGCGTAACAATCTCTCACAAAAACTTCTTTGTTGGAAAGATATGCTGTTACCTTGTGGTATAATTTTTCAAATGTATCAGGATCAAAAGGAACATTGATATTGCTCCACCATACGCGATCAATTGTTATACCGTCTTTAACAATAAACCGATCTTGTGGTGACCTTCCAGTAAACTCGCCTGTGTTAATTGCTAAAGCCCCAGTTGAGGTTTCAACACCTTGTCCTTTTGCGATTGTAATATCATGAAGCTGGTTTGGAGATAATTGGTATTGAATTTTGGCATTTTTAATTCCGTAATGTTCTAACGAAATCGTTTTCGAATCTTGGGTATAATCCACCATGATTTGTTTGTTTTAAATTATCGTGCAAAATTAAAATAATATTTTAATGTGACCATTAAAAATATTATTTATCAGACTTCATTTTCAAAAATTGTATAGCCATAATTGCCCAAGACATGATTAAAAATAGTCCTCCTATTGGAGTTATGAATGCAATACTTTTAAAATCAAAACCTGATAATTCATTTGTTGCCAAACCATAAATTGAACCAGAAAAAAACAAAATACCAATCACAATGAAATAGAATACTATTTGTTTGGTTTTTGTGCTAAAAACTGAAGTAGCTCCAATAAATAAAAGCACTATGGCATGGTACATTTGGTATCGCGCCCCAGTTTCAAAAGTTTGGAGCAATTCTGCTGAAATTAAACTTTTTAAACCATGAGATGCAAATGCACCTAAAAGGATTGCCAACATTGCCAAAATTGAAGCTGTAACCAATATTAATTTGTTCATATTATATTAAATTTTAAGATGGAATAACTCTATGTATTTAGTAAATTCGTAATCACAAAATTACTTAACAAATCCCATTATGCGAAAGATTTTAATAATTGGCGCTGGAAAATCGACCTCTTACCTTATAAAATATTTTTTGGACAAATCCTATGAAGAAGAGCTGCATATTATTGTAGCTGACAAAAACATTAGCCATGCCAGAAAACTTATAGGAAATCATGAAAACGGCCAAGCGATCATGCTTGACATCACAGATAAGCAGGCTCGAGTTGAAGCCATAAAAAATGCCGACATCGTAGTGTCAATGCTCCCTCCTCGTTATCATATTGAAATTGCCAAAGACTGTATTTCGTATAATAAAAACATGACTACCGCTTCTTACATTACCAAGGAGATGGAAGATTTGGATAAATCGGTAAAAGCCAAAGATCTCATTTTTATGAATGAAATTGGAGTTGACCCCGGGATTGACCACATGAGCGCCATTAAGGTTATTGAAAGAATTAGGGAGAAGGGTGGAAAACTAATTTTGTTTGAATCGTTTACTGGAGGCTTAATGGCTCCTGAAAGTGATAACAATTTATGGAATTATAAATTTACTTGGAATCCAAGAAATGTGGTATTGGCAGGGCAAGGTGGTGCTGCAAAATTCTTGCAAGAAGGCACTTATAAATATATTCCATATAATCGTTTATTCAGACGAACAGAATTTTTGGAAGTCGATGGTTATGGACGTTTTGAAGTATATGCCAATCGGGATTCCTTAAAATATCAAAGCGCTTACGGTTTGGATGATGCAAAAACATTGTATAGGGGCACCATGAGACGTGTTGGTTTTAGTAGAGCTTGGAACATGTTTGTGCAGTTAGGAATGACAGATGACGAATACACTATTGATGACAGTGAAAACATGAGTTATCGAGATTTTGTAAATGCTTTTTTACCTTATAGCCCAACTGATTCTGTGGAACTTAAATTTAGACATGCCCTCAAGATAGACCAAGACGATATTATGTGGGACAAACTGGAAGAGTTGGATATTTTTAGTTCAACTAAAATGGTGGAGTTAAAAAAAGCAACCCCTGCAGAGATTTTACAAAAAATTTTAATGGAAAAATGGACGCTGCAACCAAGCGACAAAGATATGATTGTAATGTACCACAAGTTTGGCTATGAACTCAATGGAGAGAAAAAACAAATTGACTCCACAATGGTTGTTATTGGTGAAGATGACATATATACCGCTATGGCAAAAACTGTAGGTTTACCACTAGGTATTGTCACTTTAGCCATTTTAAATGAAGAAATCACAACTCCTGGAGTTCAAATTCCGCTTAAAAAGGAAGTTTATGAACCCACTTTGAAGGAACTCGAAAACTATGATATTAAATTTAAGGAAAAAGAAGTCCCGTATTTAGGATATAATCCTTTAAATTTATAAAAGAGCTATGATTTATAGCCGTTTTGTTATTTTTGTGTTTTAGTTTGAAAACAAATATCCCATGAAGATTATAAATCAAAACTTAGAGATTGATGGCATAGATAAAGAGATTCTTCGAGCACTAATGGAAGACGCCAGAACTCCTATTCTGGAAATTGCCCGTAAAGTAGGTATTTCTGGAGCAGCCATTCACCAACGTTTACGCAAACTCGAAAAATCTGGATTGATCTCAGGTTCAAAATTTATCATTAATCCAAAGGCTCTCGGCTACACTACTATGGCATTCGTGGGTATTTATCTTGATAAGGCAATGAACAATCCAGAAGCCGTTAAGCAACTTCAAAAAATCCCCGAAGTTTTGGAATGCCATTACACCACAGGTAACTGGAGTGTTTTTATTAAAATATTATGCCGGGACAATGAACATTTAATGCATTTGTTGAACAAAGAAATCCAATCCATTCCTGGAGTTTCAAGAACCGAAACTTTTGTATCGCTTCAACAACAAATTGACAGACAAATAAAAGTTTAACTATTTGCAGTTCCCATTTGAAAAAATAAAAAAAGGCTTCAAAATGAAGCCTTTTAAAATTTATGCTATAAAAAATTAATCTCTACTACCAAAAACTTGAAGTGCCCAATATAACAAAGATGCCAAAGCGCCTATGGCTGCAACCAAATATGTTCTAGCCGCCCATTTAAGAGCGTCTTCTGAGCCTATATATTCTTCTGGAGTAACCATATTTTTTGCCTTTAACCAAGCCAATGCCCTATGGCTAGCATCATATTCTACTGGCAATGTAATAAAACTAAATAAGGTTGCCATTCCCATAAAAGCCAAACCTGCAACGGCAACATAGTAACCCAATCCTACACCAGCAGCAGCACCTAAAATAAGACCTCCAATAACCAACCATTGCGACATCCCGGAAGTAATACTAACTACAGGTACCAATTGTGAACGCATGGTTAGCCAAGCATAGGCTTGAGCATGTTGAACAGCGTGTCCGCACTCATGTGCAGCAACAGCGGCTGATGCAGCATTTCTTTGATTATAAACTTCTTCACTTAAATTCACGGTTTTGTTTTTCGGATTGTAATGGTCAGTTAATTTACCAGCAACTGAAATCACTTCAACATCATAAATACCATTATCAGAAAGCATTTTTTCAGCAATTTCCTTTCCACTCATCCCGTTACGTAATTGCACTTTAGAGTAATGTGCAAATTTTTTCTTAAGTTGGTTACTAACTAACCAGCTTACAAGAGCTATCGCTCCAATCAATATATAATATCCAATCATTTTTTTAAATTTTGAAATGTAAAATTACGGTAATTATAACAAAAAATAAGCCAAATTTTAGTTAAGAAATTTTGTCAGTGACAGGGCTACTTTTTACCATATTTAATTATGAAATACAGCAATAAGAATGAGGATACCACTGTAATTCCATTAGCCAAAATTAGAGGCGGACTTTTGATTAAGAATCCATAAATAAGCCATAGTGCTATTCCTGTAAAAAACATTAAGAACATCATTAAGGACAAACCTGAAACATCTTTGGTTCGCCAAGTTTTGTAAACTTGAGGCAAAAAGGCCGCAGTTGTTAAAACAGCAGCTATAAGTCCTATAATTTCTATGTAGTTGATGTTATCCAACAATATTAACAATTTTACCAGGTACAATGATTACTTTTTTTGGAGCGCGACCTTCAAGCTGTGCTTTGGTTTTTTCATGGTTCATAACCGCTTTTTCAATGTCCTCTTTACTTAAATCTAAAGCCAATTCTAAAGTAAAACGGGTTTTGCCATTAAAAGAAATAGGATAATTCTTGGTGCTTTCCACCAAATAACTTTCATCTAATTTTGGAAAAGGTGCTGTTGCAATAGATTCTCTATGCCCCAGTTGACTCCATAATTCTTCAGCTATATGTGGCGCATACGGTGACACAAGAATAAGTAAAGGTTCCAAAATGGCTTTACTGTTACATTGTTGAGCAGTTAATTCATTGACTGCGATCATAAATGTAGAAACAGACGTATTGAATGAAAAGTTCTCTATATCTTCCTCGACCTTTTTAATGGTTTTGTGAAGTGTTTTTAGATTTTCTTTTGTAGGTTCTGCATCATTGACTTTAAACCCATGATCATCAAAGTACAGTTTCCATAATTTTTTAAGAAACCCATGCACTCCAGTAATACCTGCAGTATTCCAAGGTTTATATTGCTCCAAAGGCCCCAAAAACATTTCATACAATCTCAAACTGTCTGCTCCATAATCATGACAAATTTGGTCGGGGTTGACCACATTGTATTTGGATTTGGACATTTTTTCGGGTTCTCGAGACACTTTAAATGTTCCGTCTTTTTCAGTTATAAATTCGGCATCTTTAAACTCTGGTCTCCAATTTTTAAAAGCTTCAATATCCAATTCATCGGATGCGTTTACAAATGATACGTCTGCATGTATTAATTGATCCTTTTTATCTTTAGCAATATCTTTTGATATAAATTTATTTTCACCTTCAATTCTACTGACAAACGCACTCGTTCCCAAAATCATACCTTGATTGATCAGCTTTTTGGCATATTCATCAAAAGGCACCAAACCATTATCGAACATAAATTTTTGCCAAAAACGCGAGTACAATAAATGGCCTGTGGCATGTTCGCTTCCGCCAATATATAAATCCACTTGTTGCCAATAGTTTATGGCTTCCTGTGAAAAAATCTCATCATCATTATGCGGGTCCATATAACGGTTGAAGTACTGTGAGCTTCCTGCCCAACCTGGCATAGTATTTAGTTCTAAAGGAAACACGGTTTTTTGATCAATCAACTCATTTGCAACTACTTTATTCTCAATATTATTCCA
>BS_KBA_SWE02_21mDRAFT_10000758_pt1 | contig 12222 bp, 9 predicted proteins | sample BalSeasSWE02_21m_FD_9196 | JGI IMG/M metagenome (IMG submission 9196)
GATGCGGCAAATCTTGTGCTGGGTAAAAGCCTATTTATAGCTGATATGAAATTAGATGGAATGGTTTACGCTGCACTTAAGTTCAGTGATCATCCGCGTGCAAAGGTTTTATCAATTAATATTAAAAAAGTAGAAAAGCTTTCCGGAGTTTTAAAAGTATTTACTGCAAAGGATATTCCCGGTAATCGGTATTCAGGATTGATTGTTACTGATTGGCCATTAATGATTTATGTCGGAGAAGAAACAAGATATGTGGGAGATGTTCTTGCCGGAGTGGTTGCAGAAACAGAAACAATTGCCCGCGAAGCAGTTAAATTAATTGAAGTAAAATATGAAGTGCTGAAACCTTTAACCGATCCTGAACACGCTTTATATCCTGAAGCAAATAAAATTCATCCTAAAGGAAACCTTCTTTCTGAAACAATAATTAATCGTGGCGAAGTTGAAAGAGCAATTAAGGAAGCAGATTATATTTCCACAGGTGTTTATCATACGCAAAGAATTGAACATGGTTATATGGAAACAGAATGTTCAATTGCACGGATTACAGAAAACGGTGTTGAGGTTTTATCTCAGGGACAGGGCATTTATGAAGATCAAAAACAAATAGCAGAAATTTTAAATCTCCCTTTGGATAAAGTGCGAGTAATTCTTGTTCCTAATGGCGGTGGATTTGGAGGCAAGGAAGATCTTTCGGTTCAGGGACACGCAGCTCTTTATTCATACTTGTTAAAAAAACCTGTTAAAGTTTATCTGAACAGGGATGAGTCAATAATTATGCATCCCAAACGACATCCTATGAGAATGAGTTACACTTTGGGCTGTAACAAGAAAGGAAAGCTGACAGTACTTAAGGCTGATATTTTGGGAGACACCGGCGCTTATGCTTCTGTGGGCATGAAAGTTTTAGAAAGAGCTGCCAGTCATTCAGCGGGACCATATCATATTCCTAACGTAGGTGTTGTAAGTCGTGCTGTTTATACAAACAATCTGGTTTGTGGAGCAATGCGTGGTTTTGGAGTTAATCAGGTTGCTTTTGCAGTTGAGAGTTGTATTGATGACCTCTGTGAAAAGGGAGGATTTGATCGCTGGCAGTTTAGATATGATAACGCCCTTACCGAAGGCGATATGACTTCAACGGGACAAACAATAAATAGAGGCAGCGGTGTAAGACAAACCTTACTTGCGGTTAAAAATATTTTTAAAAGTGCCAAATATGCCGGAATCGCCTGCGGAATAAAAAATACAGGCATTGGTAACGGTATGGCTGATGAAGGAAAAGTAAAAATTGAAATTGTATCAGAAAAAAAAATAATTCTGAATCATGGCTGGACAGAAATGGGGCAGGGTGTTAATACAATGGCTGTTCAGTTTTTATGTGAAGAAACAGGAATTGAACCTGATATTGTTGAAGTTCGTGTTGATACTGCCGAAGGTGCAACTGCGGGAATGACTACAGCTTCAAGAGCTACATCAATTATTGGAAATTCGATTACAAACGCTTGCAAAAAATTGCGAGAAGATTTAAAGACTCGTTCACTTCAGGAACTTTCAGGAAAAGTCTATTATGGCGAGTGGATTTGTGATTGGACAACTAAACCCGGCGATGAAACAAAGGAAATTATCACTCACTACTCATACAGTTACGCAACTCAGGTGGTGGTATTAAATGAAGAAGGTAAAATCGATACAGTTTATGCTGCTCACGATGCGGGAAAAATAATTAATGCCAGTTTATTCGAAGGGCAGATTGAAGGTTCAATCCATATGGGTCTTGGTTATGCACTTACTGAAGACCTTGAACTCGAAAATGGAGTTCCGAAAAGTACAAAATTGAGGAAATGCGGAATTTTGCGTGCGAAGGAAATGCCTAAAATGGAAGTGATTGGAATTGAAGTTCCCGATCCACACGGACCATACGGAGTAAAAGGTGTTGGAGAAATTGGTCTTGTTCCAACCGCTGCTGCTGTAGCTAATGCTTTTTATCAGTATGATGGAACCCGCTATTATAGGCTGCCGATTAAGAAAAGAACACAACGGAAATAGTACACGGATTTATTATGATTTTTTACGATCTGCGCTGATCATAAGCAATCTTAATTGATCAACGTCCCATTACAAATTCCTATAGTCTTGATCTGTGTCGATATCCTGAAATATCTCTTCGTAATTACAATCCCAGTATTTCTTTTTCACCTTTGGATTTTGACTGATATCTCTCAGGTTAGAATTAATAGGGGCATTTAATACTAAAGGAATCAATTCCTTGCTTAATAAAATAGGATGTCCTTTTTGCTCTTTGTTTACAGGCTGAATCCAGTTGTAATCACTGTCAGTTTGTTTTATAAGATCCGGATAAAAATTTTCCTGTAAACCGGGCTGATCTACAAAATGATATAAAATCCAGTCACAGGTTTTAACTTCAGAAATTCCTTTCTGCAGAGAGGTAAACATCCCCTTTTCATAATCGGGATTAAATATGAACTCTATTTTAGAATGAAGGTTTAACTCATTAACATTTTCTTCCACTTCGTTTGCCCTATAACCCGTTACGATGATCATTCTATCACAAGCAGAGTGTATTTTGAGTACAATATTCTGAATAAAAGTTTTGTTTTTATAATCTACCAAAGGTTTAAACATTTTCATTCTGCCGGAGAGACCAGCTGAGAGTATTATAGCGGTGATTTTTGATTTGTTCAAATAGATTATATTATAATTTTTTTAAAGCTTCAATATCCTTCAAACCGTTGCCAGTAATTAGCAAAAGAATATTTTCATCAGTACTGATTCTGCCCTCCAAAATTAGTTTTTTATATGCAGCATAAACGGAAGCAGAAGAAGGTTCGCACAATAATCCTGTTTGTCTTATAAATTCCTTTTGTGCAGATAAATTTTCTTTATCAGTTACAGCTATTGCAAAACCGTTACTTTTCTTTACGGCATCTGCAGCCATATAAAGATTACGCGGCGCACCTGCAGATATACTATCAGCAATTGTGTTGGCAGGTATATATTCAAATTTACCCGTATCTAAATATCTAACTAAAGCATCACTCCCGGTTGATTGCACAGCAATTAATTTTGGAAGTTTATCAATCCAGTTAAGTGCGAGTAGTTCCTTAAATCCTTTATGAATACCGGATATAATTACACCATCCCCAACAGGAACAAAAATAACATCAGGAATATTTCCCTGTGAAGAAATAAATATATCATACGCAGAAGATTTCTTTCCTTCAATTGTTAGGGGATTGTAGGCAGTGTTTCTGTTATACCAATTATTTTTTTTAGATTCTTCAAGACAAACATCGAATGCTTTATCATAATCACCATCAACTACAATAAGTTCTGCACCGTATGCTTCAATCTGTATTCGTTTTGCTTCAGGAATGTTTTTAGGCACATAAATTATTGCTTTTAATCTGAATCGCGCACAAATACCGGCAAGCGAAGAGCCTGCATTCCCGGTTGATGCAGCAGCAATTTCATGAATTCCGAGTTGTAATGCTTTTAGTGCTACCAATGAAGAGGCTCTGTCTTTATAAGAAAGAGTTGGATTTCTGGTATCGTCTAAAATCCAGAATTTTCTTTTATCAATAGTGTATTTTAAAAGTTGATCAGAAGGCAACGCCAGTTTGATTAATTGATTATCTGAAAAGTTTTGAAAATTGACCGGCCATAAATCAGGATACAACCAGAATTTTCCTGGAGTTAACTTTAGAGAATCGTCTCTCGATAATTTCTTTTTTAAACTTTCATAATCATATACTATTTCAAGAACACCTTTAAGAGGTTTGTTTCTTTCCGTTTTGCCGCACTCCGGACATAGGTAAAGAAATTCCTTTTCAATTACTTCTGAGGAAAATTCTTTCTTACAATTGAAACACTTGTAAATGTAATCCGACATTATATCTTTATAGTTCTTACATTGTTAATGCCATAATGGCTTTAGCTGAGTGAAGTCTGTTTTCCGCTTCATCAAAAACAATTGAAATATTTTCATTATCTAAAATCTCATCTGTGACTTCGTGTCCTCTATCAGCAGGAAGAGCGTGCATTAGCTTAACATTTTTATCAGCAAGTTTTATTTTTTTATCATCGCAGATCCAGGAATGATACTTCTCTAAATTTGATTTCATTTCTTTTTTACATTCATCTTCATTCATTAAATAATCCGATACGCTATAAGCACCAAAGCCACCCCAGTTTTTGGGAATTACAACCTGAGCACCTTCAAATGCTTCATCCATATTGTTTGTAAATTTAATGCTAGCGCCACTAGCTGCGGCATTTTGTTTTGCTATATCTACAATGTTTTTACTTAATGGAAATTCCTTAGGATGCGCAACTGTAACATCAATTCCATAACGCGGGAAAAGCAGTATTTGTGTCTGCGGAACAGAAAGAGGTTTGGAATGAGTATCCGCATAAGCCCACGATATTGTTACTTTCAATCCTTTGGGATTTTTATCAAAGTGTTCAAAGATCGTCATCAGATCAGCCAGTCCCTGAAATGGATGGTAAACATCATCCTGTAAAGACATAACCGGCCGTTTGGAATATTTAGCCATCTCTTTTAGATAATCATTTCCAATTCCGTAAAAACAATTTCTGGAAGCGATACCGTGTCCCATTCGAGAAAGAATAATCGCAGTATCCTTCGCAGATTCTCCGTGTGATAGCTGCATCTTATCGGCGGTTAGATCATGTGCATGACCGCCAAGCTGTGTCATTCCTGCTTCCATCGAATTTCTGGTTCGTGTTGACTGCTCAAAGAAAATCATAAATAAAGTTTTATAAAGAAGATGAAGATGCAACTCTTCATTAAGAAATTGCTTTTTTAGTTCGGATGATGTTTTGAAAACGGTGTCAAGTTCTTCTTTTGTCCAGTCTTCACAAGTCAGAAAATGTTTTCCTTTAAATTTTGATTCCATAGTTAAGCTTTCTAAAAATTATAATATTAAGAATGTCATTAAAAATTGTGACAGAAAAGCGCATAAAAAGCTGATGCTTTCACTAAATGTTCAACAGGAACTTTTTCATTTGGTGCATGGGCAAGCTCCTCATTACCAGGTCCGAAACCTATTACAGGAATTTTATGCACGCCGTTTATAGTTACTCCGTTTGTAGAAAATGTCCATTTATCCACTTTTGGTTTTTGATTAAATAGATCTGAAAAAGTTTTTACACCACTTTTAATAACCTGGTGATCTTCATCTATTTTCCAGGTGGGATAATATTTATCCATACCATATTTTAATCCTGTAAACGAAATCTTTTCATAATCAAGCAATTCTACTTTAGCATTCATTCCTTTAACAATTTCTTTTACCTGATTAAGAGCCAGCTCTTTATCTTCTCCCCAGGTTAATCTTCTGTCGAGATGTATTTTTGCAAAATCAGAAACAGCACATAACGATGGACTTGAAGAAACAAATTCAGTAACCGTTACAGAACCCTTACCAAGGAAAGAATCGCTTGCTAATTTTTCATTTAGTTTTTCAATTTCAAGAGCGGCTTTTGAAGCCATATAAATTGCATTCTTACCTCTTTCAGGGGCGGAACCGTGTGAAGATAAACCGTAAAAAGAAATTTCAATTTCCATTCTTCCGCGATGCCCTCGGTAAATGTTTAAGTTTGTAGGTTCAGTTACGATTACACAATCAGGTTTAATTTTATCTTCTTCAATAATGTAATTCCAGCAAAGACCATCGCAATCTTCTTCCATAACTGTTCCGGTTACGTAAAGAGTAACATCATCAGGCAGTCCAATTTCTTTTAATATTTTACCTGCTGTAATCGCAGCAGCTGGTCCTCCGGTCTGATCTGCAGCACCTCTGCCAAGAACAAATCCATTTTTAATTTCACCGCCAAGGGGATCAAATTCCCAGGCATCAAGATTTCCCAAATCAACTGTATCAATATGTCCATCAATTGCAATAATCTTTTTTCCATTTCCGATTCTGCCAATAACATTTCCAAGTCCATCTATTCTAGCTTCATCGAAGCCCGCCTCTTCCATCATTTGTTTTAGAGCTTTTGCAACTCCTTCTTCCTCGCCGCTTAACGATTTAATCTTGATCAGCTTTGATAAATTGTTTGCAGTGAAGTTGCTGTATTCTTCAGCTTTTTTTAATATAGTTTTGGAAAGATCCATTTCTTATTCCTTTGTTAATCTTATTTTAATTCTGACATTTTATAATAAAGCCGGTTTCCTTGCTCAACTATATTTCTCTGGTATGCCAGATCATCTATAGAAATTTTAAAATCATTCATTAACACATTTCCATTTTGAATAACGCTATGGATAGGACGATCTAATATGCCGTAGATAAAATGTTCCCAAAATTTTTCTTCCATAAAGGGAGTTGGAGGAACATAATCCCAAATAATCAGATCAGCTCTGTCTTTGGTGTTGAGGGAAGTGAAATCAGGAAAATATTTTTGTATAAAATTTAGTTGGTCAAAATAAACTTTTCTGATCAAGTTGAACGAATCTTCAAATGTCATTCCCTGATGCCTTGCAAGAAGAAAAAGCTGTTTGATTGTTCTTGCAGGATTCGAGTTCATTCCATCTGTGCCTGTAAGGATTGGAATTTTAAGTGGAGCGTGTGATAATTCCGGCAGCCCAACTGCGTTATTAAGATTGGAATCTATGTTATAAACAATTGCACTGCCAGTATTTGCTATTGAATAGTAGCTCTCATTAATTAAGTGAATTCCGTGTGCCAAAATACTTTTGTCATTAAGTAGACTAAATTTGATAAGTCTATCAGATGGAAGATTTCTATATTTTGCAATGCTCTCTTTTGGGTCTACTTTATCTTCGCATAAATGAATATGAATTCCAAGTCCAAGCTCTTTTACCAATTCAGAAGCTTTTTTAAGAGTATCATCATTTAAAGTAAAAGAAGCGTGAAGTCCGAGCATAGCTTTTAAATCATTATCTGTTGAGTTTTTAATGAAATTTATGTTTTCTGAGATTCCATTTTCAGAAAAAGATTTTCCGTAACGATCAGTCGTTTCGAAACACAGTACTCCACGAAGTCCCATTTCTCGCAAAACATCAGCGATTATTTTCAAACTTCCTTTTGCAGAATTGGGAGATGAATGATGATCAAAAATATAGGTAACGCCGTTTCGAATTGATTCCAGAGCTGCCATTTGTGCAGAAGCTTGTATCATTTCTGAATCGAGTGCAAGATCCAATTTCCACCAAAGATTTTGGAGAATCAGACTAAAATTTTCAATTGATCCTTTTATTGGAAGTCCCTTTGCCAAACGAGAATAGAAATGATCGTGAAAATTTATCATCGGAACAGTTATAACTCTTCCACCTGCATTAATTGATTCATCTGAATTTTGTTGTAGTTGTGAAATAAATTCTTTGAAATCTTTTTTTCTAATGTCAGAAATGCTTCCTTCAGAAATTATAATATCTCCAAACACAGGAAGAATTTTTTGTCCTGATATTTGGCATATCCATGCATTTGTAATTGTTAAGTTTTTATTTGTGTTCATAACATAGCTATAGTAGAATTTAAACAATTTCTATGGAATCACCTGTCATGCCCGCGAAAGCGGGCATCCACTAAACTTAAACAAGCGAGAAATAGATTCCTACTTTCGTGGGAATGACAAAAACGAATTTATAACATTTGAGACGACCTCTAATTAACAAACAATAAACTTGCTTAGGAATCACTATCTAAATTGAAGCCTCAATAAATTTACCATAGCCCATCGATTGCTCAGTCTTTCCTGAGATGTCCATAATTAATTCACCGCGTAAAAAAGTTTTTTCCGCAATGGCATTAAAAGTAACTCCCTCAAACGGAGTGTACTTGCCCTTGCTATGCATTTCTTTAGAGTCAATCACATGCTTTTCCCAAAGATTTATCAATGCGAAGTCAGCATCATATCCTTCTTTAATATATCCCTTGCCAGTAAGATTAAAATAATCCGCAACACCAGATGATAATAATTTTACTGTTTGTGATAACGTCAATTTATTTTTCAAAAATCCTTCACTGAATAAGAAAGAAACACGATGTTCAACTCCAGGGATTCCGCCATAAACTTCCCAAAAGTTATTTGAGATTTTTTCTTTTTCAGGATTACATCCAGCATGATCGGTTACAACAAAAGATAAAGTCCCGTCATTTAATCCTTGCCACAATGCTTCACGATCAATTTCGTTTTTAACAGGTGGGGCAGTTTTAAGATAAGCAGATATATTGGAATTGTTGAAATCTTCTTGAGTAAAGAATAAATATTGCGGACACGTTTCTGAAGTTACTTTTAATCCTTTGCTTTTAGCTTCTCTAATTAGATCCACACCCAATTTAGAACTTAAATGTACAACATGAATCCGGCATCCTGTTTTTTGCGCAACATCAATAAGCAGCTTAATTGCCTTTGCTTCAGCCTGATCGTCTCTTGCTGAACAGTATGCTTGCCAATCTTTTTGTCCAACACTTTTAGATATTGCAGTTCTTTCGGTAATCATTCTTTTGTCTTCAGCATGGACAGCCATTGGCTTGTTAATGTTCTCTATCCATCTTGCAGACTGTAAAATTCTTTCTTCATCTAAATCAGCAAAACTATTCATTCCTGAAATCAGATATGTTTTAAAAGCCGCTACTCCTTTATTGGCAAGATCTTTTATCTGCTCCTCAACATTAACATTATTATCAAAATCATTTCCGCAAATGCCGCCATAAAAAGAATAATCTACAAGACTTCGGTTTTTAAGTGCATTTAGTTTTATTTCAAAATTATTTTTATTAGTAACGGGAGGAAGAGATGTGCATGGCATATCAATTACCGTTGTCACTCCTCCAAAAGCAGCAGCGGTAGATCCATGTTCAAAATCATCCCTGTCTTCGAAACCGGGAGTATCAAAATGAACATGAGAATCAATTCCGCCCGGCATTATGATAAGAAATTCCCCATCATATATTTTTGCGTTGGCGGGATATTCAGATTCTGGTAACTGATGAATTATTTTATTCCGTTTTTCAAGAGAATTAATTTCTTTCCAATCAACCTCTTTGGAAGTTCTATCAATTACTTTTTCTACACGATCTGAAAATTGTATGTCAACAAGTTTCAGCCTGTTTCCAACCGAAGATAAAAAAACGTTTTTTAAAATTTTCACAAATCTATCTGACATAGTTAAAATCTTTGTTACTAAATATTCTAAACCTTCAACCCAACCTGATTGTTAAAATCTTTAATCATCTCATCCCACTTGGGAACGATAGAAAATCTTTCTTTCCAGTACTTTTCATCGTACCACTGAGCATTTAGTTCCTCAACACTTTTTCCTTGCTGTTCCACCCATGTAAAATATTTTAAGTTATGAATTGCTTTTTTGTCGGTGTAAGATAATTCTTTGAAATAATCTACTCCCTGATGTTTTAGTATACTTGTCCAGTCAACCTCAGCTTGTCTTTCAGAATAAATTCCCCAAGTGCCGTTCATTTCATTCAGTCTTGAATAGTACATCTCAACCGAATCCGTGAAAACTGTAAAGATGACATCGTCTTCATTATACTCAAAATATTTAGACAGCTTAATTGCACTTAACAAATTACAAATTGATGAAATACCTAAATATGATAATTTATTTATTTCTTCTTTTGTCACACCTAACTGAGTTAACCACTTATGTCCTTCGGGATCATTGAACAATCTTAGTATTCTTAAGGTTTGCTCATCATCAATGGCTGCAACAGCATCAGTGTTTTTTACATTGTGAATCCAAGGAACATGCTTATCTCCGATTCCTTCAATTCTGTGGCCTCCAAAACCATTCGACAGCAACGTGGGACATTGCAAGGCCTCTGAAGCCAAGACTTTTAAAGAAGGAAATTTTTCACGAAGATAATCGCCAACGGCTAAAGTTCCTGCCGAGCCAGTAGCACTGATATAAGCACTTAATCTTTGGTTCCCTTTTTTAATTTGGTTGAACAAGTCCTCAATTGTATATCCAGTAACTTCATAATGCCAAACTGCGTTGCCAAACTGGTCAAACTGATTTAATATAAGATATTCATCACTCTCTGCTTCAAGTTCGTGGCACTTATCATAAATTTCTTTTACGTTACTCTCACAGCCATGCGTGGCATACACTTCTGCACCAATTTCCTTTAGCCAGTCAAATCGTTCCTGACTCATTTCTTCCGGTAAGATTGCAACTGCATGCACAGATAACAATGCTGAATTGAATGAGCCACCGCGGCAATAATTTCCTGTTGATGGCCATACAGCTTTATGATATTCCGGATTCATTTTTCCGCTAACAAGATATGGAGCTAAACATCCGTAAGTTGCTCCAACCTTATGAGCACCGGTTGGAAAATATTTTCCAACAAGTCCGACTATGCGAGGCTTAACTCCAGTAATTTCTCGTGGAATTTCAAAATAATTAATTCCGCCAATGCGTCTGTTTACAGGATTGTTGCGCCAGTTTATTCTGAATAAGTTTAAAGGACTAAGTGCTTGTAGATCAATTCCCTCTAATTTTTTCTGTATGGATTCAGGGATAGTGTCAGGATGTTTTAGCTCATTAAAGGTTGGTAAAATAATTTTTTGTTTTTTACATCTTTCAATTGTCTTTTGTAAATAATCTTTATTTTCAATTTTCCAATCCCAATTAAACATTTTTACTCCACAATAATTAGGTTAAAATTCTTAGCAGTAAAACATCAGTAAACTGCATTGCAAATATACAACTCATCACTTACAGATAACATCATTTTACATTTCAAGATTTTGAATATCATTTTTATTTAAACTATACCTATTTAAAAAATCAGGGACAAGATAATCTCTTACAACAAAAACAAGATTCATAGTTGTCTGATTATTTAAATCCTTTAATATTTTACTTATAGCAGGCTCCAAACCTCTTTCATTCATTTCCAATTTACCAACTTCATCTATGATTAACCATTCAGGATAATTGTTTAAAGCTAAAAGTAATTTTGAGCGAGCCCATGTAAAGACATCGCTGTTAAATTTACAATTACCAATTGCAAGTATATTTTTTTCTTGTGAACCAGGCAAGATTTCTAGACGCTGAGTTTTGCCGGATGAAATATGTTTGATATGCCTCTTTCCATTAATTACAGGCTGAAGGATACCATCGACATTATCTTTGTTCTTAATCCACTCAGTAAGTCTTGTGGTTTTGCCTGTATGGATAGGACTGGAAAGTAAGAAAATCTGGTTCATTCAAAGTTAAAATTAGTTCATATTAAAGCTATTTGCGAATAACTTAAAAAGAAACTAGAATCCTAAAAAGATAGCAAAATAATTTACTTTTTGAGACCATTGAACAAATTGAAATTCCTGGTCAGTATTAAAAATTGGAACTGATATTTCCGGATACGATTTATGGAATTACGAATAATACGCACCGTCACTCATCTAGATTTGAAAGTAAAATAATTTTTTAAGTAGCGGAGAATTGTTTTATTGCCTCATAATTCCATAATAATCGATTCCGAAAAAAACCTCTTTTCCCCACCAACCTTTTCTATGTAACTTTGGTCTAATAATTTGTTAACAGATAAATTTAATGGCTTTAAGCGATAACGAACTAATACTAAATGCTAACAAAGGCGATGAATTTGCTCTTGAGGAGTTGATATATCGCTATGACAAAATGGTTTTACGACTTGCTATGAAGTATACTGGCGATACGGATGATGCTAAAGATATTTATCAGGAAGTATTTATAAGAGTATATAAGAGCTTAGCAAATTTTCAGTTTAAAAGTGAGTTTTCTACATGGTTGTTCAGAATCACTTCGAATGTTTGTATTAGCTTTAAGAGAAAATACAGTAAGCACAATCATGTTTCTTTAAATGATGAAGAAAACACTGAATTTACATCAACAATTCCTGATAATGATGGATTACAACCTGATGACTTAGTCGTCAATACTGAGTATGGAGATAAATTAAATGCAGCGTTAAATACATTATCACCGAATCAAAAAATGAGCTTTCTTTTGAAACATTATGAAGGATATAAAATAAGAGAGATTGCAGAGATAATGAACTGTCAGGAAGGAACAATAAAAAAATATCTTTTTGATGCTGTGAGAAAATTAAAAGTACAATTACAAAATAGTTATTAAGAGAATGAATGATTGGACAAACTATGAATCATAATGAATGTAAAGAAATGATCCCGTTCTATCTTTAT
>BS_KBA_SWE02_21mDRAFT_10000759_pt1 | contig 12214 bp, 4 predicted proteins | sample BalSeasSWE02_21m_FD_9196 | JGI IMG/M metagenome (IMG submission 9196)
TTTAGCCGGTAGGGGTTGGCGCCCCATTAAAGGTCGTCGCGGCCGGCCCACCGGCTAAAGCCTCTACTCCAACCGGTTGGTTCGCGTTCCCACGCGGCGCGTGGGAACGCGAAGAAACTCACTGGTGTGCATAGAGTCGCTTACCAAGGAGGGGTTGGGGGTGGGGGTGTTAACTGTGCGTAAGGTGAGTTCATAATATAATTGGACCATTTATTTGAAATCCCTTAGATTTGACAACTTTCAACCAGTTGTCAAATCGGCTTTACCCTCTATTTATTCCCCGCTAGTCATAACTTCATTTTTCGCCGAATTTCCATTTTTAACAGTCACATTACTCTCACCGGTGTTACTGCTATTGCCCTCTGGGCGTTTACGACGATTACTGCGTCGTGCTCGGCGCAAAGAGCGAGAAGCATTGGGGGTAGTATCGGTCTTTTTCGTAACCACTTCGATCTCGAGCTCTGGCGTAGAACTGGTTTGATCCAACGACAATTCGCTAAAAACCGCTTGAGGCTTAGTTCTAGCAGAAGTTCGTCCCGGTTTACGCGGTGGTGCGGAAGAGGTTAGCGTTGGGGTTGCCTCCACTTTAACTGCGGGTACTGACACTGGTGTCGGTTCCGGCGCCAAGGCTACTACAGGGGATGGCTCTACCGGTTTTTTGTTAAACCAACCTCCCCAGAAGCGGCTAAATAACCCGGGGGTTTTAGTAGTCATCCCTGCTTCTTCGGTAATCGTCTGAATGGGATGGGTGGGATGGACCACTCCCTTTACCGTTGGCTCTTCCGTCGGCTCGATTTGAATTGGCTTGAGATAATGTTCAATAAATGCGGGTTCCGCCGGCGCTGGAATCATCAAATGACTGGCTTTATCCGGTGCCTCACGTTTCTCGTCTACCCGTACCCGTTGCACCTCATAAGTGGGTGTGTACATATTGGGGTTGGGAATCAAGATGATATTAATGTGTTGTCGTTCCTCAATTTCACGAATGGCCTGACGTTTTTCATTGAGCAAAAAAGTGGCTATTTCAAATGGCACTTGGGCAATCAGTTTGGCCGTTTTTTCCTTCATAGCCTCTTCTTCCATCAATCGTAAAATTGACAATGACAATGATTCCACACTACGAATACTGCCTTGGCCATGACAACGCGGACAAACAATTTGGCTGGATTCACCTAAAGAAGGACGTAATCGTTGTCGTGACATTTCCAGCAACCCAAATCGTGAAATGCGTCCTACTTGTACCCGTGCGCGATCCATTTTAAGAGCTTCTTTCATTCGAGTTTCGACTTCGCGCTGATTTTTATGACTGAGCATGTCAATAAAATCAATGACCACCAGTCCGCCTAAATCACGCAAGCGTAATTGTCGCGTAATCTCTTCGACGGCCTCTAAATTCGTGTTCAAGGCCGTCTCTTCGATATCCACGCCTTTAGTGGCACGAGCGGAGTTGATGTCAATCGCTAACAATGCTTCCGTATGGTCAAGCACGATGGCCCCGCCGGAGGGTAATTTAACTTCACGTTGAAAGGCGGATTCAATTTGACTTTCAATCTGAAAACGGGTGAAGAGCGGTACATTATCCTTGTACAATTTCACCTTTTCAATATGTTGTGGCATGACTTGCCGCATAAATTCCATGGCTTCTTGATAAATCTCTTGATCATCTACTAAAATTTCACCAATGTCTTCGCGCAAGTAGTCACGAATGGCGCGAATGATGACGTTACTTTCTTGATAGATTAAAAAGGGTGCCTGATGATTGGCGGCCGACGTTTCAATGGCTTGCCACAGTTGCAGGAGATATTCTAAATCCCAGCGCAATTCATCGGCGGTTTTATTGACTCCGGCGGTGCGTAAAATCACGCCCATCCCTTCGGGAATTTCTAACGCGCTTAACACTTCACGGGCTTCACTACGTTCTTCTCCTTCAATGCGGCGGGAGACTCCACCGGCCCGTGGGTTGTTGGGCATCAACACTAAGTAACGACCAGCTAAACTGATAAAAGTGGTTAAAGCCGCGCCTTTCGTCCCCCGCTCTTCTTTATCCACCTGCACAATTAGTTCCTGATTGTCTTTCAATACATCTTTAATACTAAGACGATTAGATATACTATCGTTGCCTTCGCTATCTAACATCGCGGTTTGGAAATAACCTCGAGCAATGTCTTTTAAAGGTAAAAAACCATGTCGCTCGGCACCATAATCTACAAAAGCCGCTTCCAAACTGGGTTCAATGCGAGTGATTTTTCCTTTGTAAATATTGGATTTGGTTTGTTTACGAGCTGCGGTTTCAATGTCAAAGTTATACAACTTTTGACCATCGACCAAGGCCACTCGCAACTCTTCTGGTTGAGTGGCGTTAATCAGGATTCTTTTCATATTATTTCTTAATTCCTTAACTGAATGCGCACCTACTATGCTTAATTTAGGAGGTTTCGATCGGTAAATTTATTCCTGGTTAGTATCGACCTTCTCACAAGTAGGTGCGCCATAATACCGTGTTTAACACGGCGGGCAACCCTCACTGATACGCTGAAAGTGACCACTTTCAACAAGTTGTCAAATCGGCTGTTCTCAGTTGAACAATTCGTCCACTTTCAACAAGTTATAAAATCGGCTGTTCTCACTAACAGTATCAGCGAGGGTGGCGTCGCTTGGAATGATGGTATGAGGAGTTGCCACGAAAAATAGCAGCTCCACCGGTGGTATCTTCCCACAAATTTGCGTGAACGCGCGAGATGATTAAACTTCTCCTCATCCTAGTCCTTGAAAATAACCCTATATGTCTGATTGACTCACCTTACGCACCATCACCCCTCCTGGCTAAGACGGGGAATCTCCCCTGCGAGGCCGGTGCTGCTTACTCCCCTCCTTACTAAGGTGTTGGGGGTGGTTGAATTAACCTCGCGTAAAGTGAGCGATTGAGTTTATCCCGTCCATGATTAGTATCGCTTTGGCATGGTCATTAAAAATAAACCTGTTATCTTATCACTTTTTATTATTTGGGTTGGACAACACGCTTTCTTTACTGATATAATTTTAAAATTATGCCATCACCTATACCTAATCAAGTCGCTATTTTAGAAATTACTGCTGATCAAGCAGGCCAACGCATTGATAACTTTTTGCATACTTATCTCAAAGGTGTGCCAAAAAGCCATGTCTATCGCATTTTGCGTACTGGTGAAGTACGTGTTAACAAAGGCCGTATTAAGCCCACCTACCGTTTACAGGCTAGTGATAAGCTACGTTTACCACCCCTTCACTATGATACCCCTATTTTACCTAACCCGCGTCACGTACAATCGTTGGTCGACACTATTTTGTATGAAGACGCTCAACTATTAATTATTAACAAACCTGCGGGTCTGGCGGTACATGGAGGGAGTGGTATCGATTTCGGTGTGATTGAGGGATTACGAGCATTATACCCAAAATTCCATCATGAGTTAGTACACCGGTTAGATCGTGATACCTCTGGTTGCTTGATGATAGCCAAAAAACCCAGTATGCTACGCAGTTTGCACGAATTATTACGCACGGGAGGTATTCGCAAACATTACTTGGCCCTGGTTCAAGGGCATTGGGATCTCCGCTTGACTATGGTAGAAGCCAAATTGCAAAAAAACATTTTGTTGTCAGGAGAACGTATGGTGCGTGTTCACGCAAATGGTAAACCATCACAAACTCAGTTTAACATTGAACAACGCTTTGCTACAACTACCTTGTTAAGAATTAACCCCTTGACGGGTAGAACTCATCAAATTCGAGTTCATACTACTTATGCGGGTCATCCCATTGCGGGAGATGTTAAATACGGCAATGAAGAATTTAATCATGAGATGCACCAATATGGCTTAAATCGTCTATTTTTACATGCGCATCAATTAGAAATTAATTTTTCTCAGCAAGAATGCCTTACAATATCTGCGCCATTATCGATTAATTTACAACAAGTATTGCAACGTCTTTCTACAGAATCTATGAAAAATATGATAAAATAGAACTGGCATTCAGCATAATAATAAATCAGTTGAAGTTACTTACCATCACGAAGTACCAAAGTAGGTATGGTTAAATTTACTCACTCACCTTACGCACTTGGTAAATTTTGTAGATTGGAGTGAGCGTTAGCAAACTCCAACTATTTCATTCTAATTTCATGGCTATTGTTGGAGTTCGCTCAACCTACAACGGTGCGTAAGGTAAGTTACTCAATGACCATTGACTAAAAATACGGTAGTCCCTACCAATTAATGGAGATATTAAAATTCAAGTACTAACTTTCCTAAACCTTACCAGTTTTGGGTTTCTTAAACTTCACCGGTTTAGGAAATTTCGGCGATTCTAAGTTTCCTAAATCTCAAAGGTTTAGGAAACTTTGAGCGGTTTAGGAAATTTCGGTGATTCTAAGTTTCCTAAACCTCAAAGGTTTAGGAAACTTTGAGCGGTTTAGGAAATTTCGGCGATTCTAAGTTTCCTAAACCTCAAAGGTTTAGAAAACTTTGAGCAACCTCGGCGGTTCTAAATTTCCTAAACGGCGAAGGTTTAGGAAACTTTGACCTTTGATAATTCATTGAATTTTAACACCTCCATTGGTTTGGAGGGACTACCGAAAATACAGATAAATTATGAAAACTGGTTATCAATTTATCCTGGGGAAATTCCTTCTACTCCCCTTAATAATCATAATAATCATAGCTGGTTGCAGTAGTGAAACCGGAACACAGGAAACTATTCACCTGGCCTTCGCAGGTCCCATGTCTGGCGAAGGTGCCGCCGCAGGTCGTTTGATGACTCAAGCTATTCAAATGTATTTGGATTCAATTAATAGTCGCGGCGGTATTAACGGTAAAGAAGTTAAACTAGACATTTTTGACGACCAAAATGACTGTCAGGACCGGCCGGAGCATTTGGCTAAAGCCAAAGAAGTCGCAAATCAAATTGTCGAGGCCAATAACATTTTGGCGGTGATTGGTCATTGGTATAGTAGTTGTTCTATTGTCGCGGGTGAAATTTACCAACAATCTAAAATTCCTGCCATCACCCCAGGCTCAGAAAATGTCAAAGTGACTTTAAACAATGAATGGTATTTTCGAAATATTTATAATACCAATGCCTCAGGACAATTTTTAGCAAACTATGTGAAACAAGTGTTTCACCAAAATACGGTGACGATAATTCACGAAAGTGCTGATTATGGCGCCTATCTGGCTAAAGTATTTGAAGAAAGTTCCATGAAATTAGGTTTGGAAGTCAAACATATTTGGAAATTTGACAACGACGACAAAAATTTAGATGCCGTATTAGAACATATCGTCAAACAAGGATTGGAACCAAACGAAAAGGAAGCCGGGGTTATCTTATTAGCAGTGCAAGCCAAAGAAGGAATTAAACTGGTCAAACTAATTAAAGAAGCCTCTATTATTAACCCAATTATTGGTTCTTCCTCATTTTCTGAAGATACGTTTCGCCATGGTTTCGATAATTTTCCCAAGGAAAAAAACACGCCTGGTTTCTATATTAACGACATTTATGTAGCAACTCCCTTAATTTTTGATACCGCCAATGAAGAAGCGCAGAAATTTAAACAACGCTATAAGGCACGTTTTAATGAGGAACCTGACTGGTCGGCGGCTTATGCGTATGATACCATTTTAGTGTTGGCACAAGCCCTCAAACAAGCTCAAATTAAAGTCAAACCAGACACCTTGGTACAGGACCGCCAACAAATTCGCGACACTCTGGCTTCCTTCACGAATATAGAAGATGCTGTGGTCGGCACCACCGGGTTTAATTATTTTGATGAGCAACGTGATGCTCAAAAGCCGGTCTCCTTAGGGATATATAAAAATCGTAATTCCGTCTCCGCGTTAACTCAGTTACAAGTGATGCGTAGTACCGCAGAAATTGCCGACTTAAAGGAAGCGGTTGAAGATGGTCGAGTGTTACTGATTAACGATAGGCATATGTATAAAACTAATGTCGTCTATACCGGCATCGAGATCAAAGAAATTACCGATTTAGACTTAAAAAATTTAGTCTGTACGATGGATTTTTATATTTGGTTCCGCTTTCAAGGTGAGTTTAAGCCAGAAGATATTGAATTTATCAATGCTATTAATCCTAATGAGATAAAACTCACGCAAGCGTTGGCGAGAAAAACTAAAGACAAAATTACTTATGCCATTTATCGGGTAAGAAGTCAATTCAAAGCCGATTTCTTGAATGATTATATGTACAAACAACACATTTTAGGGCTGAAATTTCGTCACCGCAATTTAACCCGCCACAATTTGATTTATGTCACGGATGTTGTTGGTATGGGTTTATCCGAAGAGACTGAAAAAGCGGACCCACTCATTGCTAGAATGAAAAAAAACAACGTGTTGAGTCCTATTTTAAGTTGGAGTATTAACCAAGTCTGGTTTTTCCAAGATATTGCGAAAAAAAGTTCCTTGGGCGATCCAAAATATCTCAATGTTTTGGACGGATTAGTAGAATATTCCCAATTTAATGCCGGTATTAGAATTAAACAGGACGACGTTACCTTGCGTGGCAAAATTTCAGGGAAATATTCGTATTTAGTCGTCGTTTCCAGTATCCTTACCATCTTTCTCTTAGGAATGCTCGGCCGAAAATTTAAACGATTTTTAAAATACTTTTGGTTTCTACAAGTTTTGTTTGGTTCAACTTTACTCTTAGGTGGCGAAGTGATAGTAGTGAATTGGTTAGCAGAACAGACCGAGATGTACAATAATTTGAAATTTATTGTCACTATTTTTGATATTCTATGGTGGGTGATGCCAGCTTACTTCCTCACGGTCGCCGCTGAACGTTTTGTCTGGACCCCATTAGAAGAACAAATTGGTGCGATTCCCAACATCATCCGCCACTTTTTTGCGATGATTATTTATTCGATAACGATTATTGCCATCATTGTCTTCGTGTATGAACAAGAGTTTACCAGTCTGTTAGCCACTTCAGGTATGTTGGTGATGATTATTGGATTGGCCCTGAAAATCAATATTGCTAACCTATTTTCTGGTATGGTCATCAATATTGAACGACCCTTCCGAATTGGTGATTGGGTCAAAATTGGCCAATTTGAAGAAGTGGAAGTGATTGATATTAATTGGCGAGCCACTCGTTTTAAAACCAGAAACCGCATCATTGTTAGCTTACCTAATAGCATTGCGGTGGAATCAGCGGTTCTCAATTTCTACTATCCTACTAATATTTTCTGGCTCTGGCCCACCGTTTATGTACATCCGCGGCATTCGCCGGAGCGGGTTAAAAAAGTTTTATTAGATGCGGTGCTCTCGTCGAACCTCATCCTGAAAAATCCTGCACCGCTTATCTTTTTCACTGGAATTAACCAATGGGCGGCTAGTTACTGGGTCGCTTTTGGTGCCGATGATTACGAACGCAAATATGATATTTTGGCCGAAGTCTGGAATCGAATTTGGTTACACCTGGAACGCGCCGCGATTCAACCGGCCGTGAAACGACAAGAAGTTTATATGTTTCACGGCGAGGAAGGAAATCAAACGATTGCATCAATGCGAGAACGTGAAACTCAAGCCTTTACTGATTAAACCGGTTACGGTACTATAGTATAAATACTGAAGCAGAAATTTTGCGGTATTTTCCCTCACCCCCCGGCCCCTCTCCCAGAGGGAGAGGGGCGAAAGAAAATAGGAGAAAATTTCTGCTTCAGTACTTGGTATAACAGAAATTTTTCGGTATTTTCCGAAAATACAGCCTCCTTTCCCAGCGGGCGGGAGAGGGGGAAAAATAAAATCTGAGAAATCTGAGAAAACTTCTGCTTCAATGATTATTTCCTAATGGTTAGGAGATACGCCCAACTACCCTATGCTCTGCCTCAATGCCATTATAAGGTAGGGTGCGTCCTACGCACCATTTTAAAAACCGCATCGTTCCTAAATGGTGCGTGGGACGCACCCTACCCATCGGGCTTAACTTAATGGCATTGATGCTCTGCCTGGAGTCTGGAGAGGAGTTTAGGCGTAATCAGGCCACCACCTTACTCAAGGAGAGGTAAGAGGTGGTTAACCTGCTGACAATTAGGAAAAACACTATACTACAGCATTGCCAATAGCTTGCCAATAGCAGATAATCCCTCCAAATTAGGGACCACCAAGAAATAAATTGTCCATTTTGGTAGGAGCGATTCCTGCTGGTTACCTTGACGTGAGGGATTAAATGGACCATCTATTTATTGGTGGTGCCTTGGTAGTGATGCAATCTGGGTGATAAGTTTAGATCTCCGAGGTCTTGAAGATCTCGGAGGTCTGACCGCACTTGATGACAGGTCAGTCCTCCGTTATCACCCACCTTGCATCACTACCGGTGCCTTAATGGAGGTCTTAAAATTCAATGAATTACCAAGGTTCAAAGTTTCCTAAATCTTAACGGTTTAAGAAACTTAGCACCTGCCAGATTTAGGAATATTCGCCCTCGGCGGTTAATGTCTCCATTGGTTGGTAGGGATTACCCAATAACAATTTGGTAGTGATGCCATTGGGGTGACCGTGTTAAGTACTGAAGCAAAAATTCGGCGGTATTTTCCCTCACCCCCGGCCCCTCTCCCAAAGGGAGAGGGGCGAAAGAAAATAGGAGAAAATTGTTGCTTCGGTACTTATCAGGACCGCCAGTCCTCAAAGGACTAGCAGTCCTCGGTCATCACCCAGATGGCATCACTAGCAGCAATTTATTATATAGCAACTTATTACTTCGTTACTGACTAAACCCACTAATAACGTATGAATTTAAGGAATCTGATTATTACCCTGTTGATTGTCACCGCGTTAGCTTGGACCATCTATACCAACCTGCTCCAACGTGAAGGAAAATATATTTACCTGGCTTTTATTGGCCCTATGTCGGGAGAGGGCGGAACGGCTGGTAAAATCATGTCACAAGCCATTCAATTATACTTTGACAGCATCAATGAAAAAGGAGGAGTCAATGGTAAACAACTCAAATTGGAAACTTTTGATGACCAAAACAGTTGTGATTCGAAAACAGGTCAAGCTAAACAGGAAGCCCTCAGAATTGTTAAAGAAAATAGAGCCGTGGCTGTCATTGGTCACTGGTATAGCAGTTGTTCCATTACCGGCGGCGAAGTTTATAAAAAATATGGCATCCCCGCGATTGCGCCTGGCTCAGTCAGCGTAAAAGTCACCGAGGGTAATGAATGGTATTTTAGAAGCATCTTCACGTCCAAAGCTTCTGGTCAATTCTTAGCCAATTACATGAATAAAGTGCTGCGGCAAAACAACGTGACTATTATCCATGAAACCGCATCTTATGGGGCTTATTTAGCGCAAGTGTTTGAAGAGACCGCCTCGCAAGTCGGTCTGACCGTTAAAAATAAATGGAGTTATAACCCGGAGGATAAAAATTTAGAAGAAGTGTTTAAGGGCTTTGTGGAACAACTCAAACAAACCAAAGACCAACCGGAGGAGGCTGGCGCCTTATTTTTATCGGTACAAGCTGGGGAGGGTGTTAAGTTGGTCAAATTAATTAAGGATGCTGGCTTGACTAATTTGATTATGGGTGAAACCAGTTTTTCGGAACAAACTTTTAAAGATGGGTTTGATAAGTTGCCGCGTGAAAAAGCTACCCCTGGCTTTTACACGAATGATATTTATGTAGGCACGCCGTTATTATTTGACACCGCCAATGAAAAAGCACAAAAATTTAAGGGCGAGTATGAACAAAAATATCGTGACAAACCCGACTGGTCGGCCGCTTACGCTTATGATACCGCCATGGTATTATACAAGGTCATCAAAGACTTAGAAATCAAGGGGGAAACCGACACACTTAATAATGACCGCCGTAAAATTCGTGAGCAATTGGCCAGTATGACCCAAGTTCATGAAGCCGTGGAAGGAACGACCGGCTTCAACTATTTTGATGAGAATCGTAATGCGCCCAAACCTGTGGTCGTTGGCATCTATAAAAATAAAACACTGATTTCCGCGTTAACTCAATTACAAGTCATTCGCAATCTTAGTGAAATTTCAGACTTGGAGACAGCACGCAAGGAAGAACGGGTGGTGACCATTGATAATAACGACATGTATAAAACCAATGTCGTGTATGTGGGGATAAAAATCAATGAAATTAGTGACTTCGATCCAAATAAACTTACTTGTAAAATTGACTTTCATATCTGGTTTCGTTTTCAGGGGAGTTTCAATCCCCAGGATATAGAATTTCTCAATTCCGTGGAAACGACTAAAATGAAAGAACCCGTAGTCGATAAAACCAAGGATAAAGATCAAATCACTTACCGGGTCTATCATCAAGTTAAACGTGAATTTAAGGTCGATTTTGTCAACCAATATGCCTATAAACAACATATTCTAGGCATTACTTTTCGTCATAGCAATTTGATTCGTAATAACTTAATTTATGTGACTGATGAACTGGGAATGGGAACTACGCAAGAAGATGCTTTAGTGAAACAAATGAGAGAAGCACAAGTTCTCAGTCCTAGTAGCGGTTGGCTGATTAATCGTGCCTGGTTCTTCCAGGATGTGGTCCGCAAATATTCATTAGGCGACCCTGAATTTCTGAATGTCCAGGGAGGTACCGTGGAATATTCACGCTTTAACACGTTGGTGCAAATCCAAAAAAGTGAATTTACGTTACGCGGTATGTTGTCATATAGCCAAGCTAAAAGTTTGATGATCTTGGCAGTCATGGTAACTCTATTGTTAAACTTCGTTACCGCCAATCAGAAACTGCGACGATTTTCCAAATTGGTCTGGTTTTTCCAAACGGTGTTTGCCTTCGTCCTCTTGTTAGCCAGTGAGGTTATCCTAGTAGAGTGGATGAGAGAGACCACTAACTACTATATGTTAAAAACTGTTATTAGCATTTTTGATATTTTGTGGTGGATGATTCCAGCGTTTCTCCTCAATTTAGCGTCTGAACATTTTATTTGGACACCCTTGGAAGAAAAGAGCGGACGAGTCATACCCAATATTGTACGTTTATTCATGGCGTTTATTATTTACTTTTTAGCCATTGTCGGTATTATTGCTTTTGTTTATGAACGACAAATGACCAGTATTTTAGCCACTTCCGGGGTAGTGGCCATGATTATTGGTTTAGCCATTCAAATCAATATTTCTAACGTCTTCTCTGGCATTGCGATTAATATAGAACGACCATTTAGAATTCGAGACTGGGTGCAAATTGGCACTTATGATGAAGGTGAAATTGTTGACATTACTTGGCGCTCAACTCGACTTAAAACTCGAGCGGATTGCATTTTGAGTATTCCTAACAGTGTAGCCTCAGAATCAGCCATTCTGAATTATTGTTATCCCGATGAAACCTTTTGGTTGTGGCCAACGGTTTATGTACACCCAATGCACCAGCCGGAGCGGGTGAAAAAAATCTTATTGGATGCGCTATTGTCTTGTCAAAAAATTCTGAAAACGCCAACCCCAGTGGTTATTTTTACCGGCATCAATGACTGGGCCGCCAGCTATTGGGTAGCGTTTTGTGCCACGGATTATGCGAATAAATTCATGATTTTAGAAGAAGTTTGGACTAGAGTATGGTTCCACCTTAACCGGGCTGGTATCGCGCCAGCCGTGCAACGACAAGAAGTTCATTGGTTCAAAGGTATCAAGGAAAGAAGTGGTGAGGAAGCTACTAAACCCATCACGTTGTTACAAGAAATTGATATTTTCAAATCTTTTTCCGAAGAAGCCAAACGGTATCTCAGCGATAAAATGCGCCGTCGTCGGTTTCCGCCAGGAGAAATGGTTGTACAACAAGGCGACGAGGGTAATTCCTTATTCATCGTAGTCGAAGGAGTCGTTGGGGTCCGGGTGAAAAAGGAAAATAATGAAATCGCTGAAGTCGCACGACTAGGTGCCGGGAATATTTTCGGTGAAATGGCTTTGCTCACAGGAGAACAGCGCACCGCCACAGTAGTAGCGATTGCCGAAACGGTATTGTATGAAATTACCAAATATGATATTGCGCCATTGATTGCACAGCAACCGGAAGTATCGGAGTTGATTAGTAAAGTCTTGACGCAACGACAACTGGCAACTCACTCTAAAACACACATTCATCATGACACGGAAACGGTGAGGGAAGATGTTTATCAACGTTTCCTTGGTAAGATTGAAAAGTTCTTCGCTTTGCCAAAGGTATAAAC